>Ga0154020_10001968_pt1 | contig 25112 bp, 23 predicted proteins | sample Klosneuvirus_201_FD_109709 | JGI IMG/M metagenome (GOLD analysis project Ga0154020, IMG submission 109709) | Active sludge microbial communities from wastewater, Klosterneuburg, Austria - Klosneuvirus_20160825_MG | ecosystem: Engineered > WWTP > Aerobic digester > Activated sludge | place...
CCCGATGCAATCGGGATGGGGCTTGTTTTTTGGAGCGGTGCGGCTACCGCCGCAATGCCTTCTGGCGTCTTGCCCCGATAGCTATCGGGGTTGCTTACTTTTTGATCAAGCAAAAAGTAAGAGAAAGTAAAAATATTTTCTTAGCTACTAGCCACAGCGTTTATTTCTTACCTTTAAGCAAGCACCACCATGCAATTCGTAAAAAATACAAAACCACTAGTATTAGTAATGGCTTTGGCCATTGCCATCTTTGGGTTTTATTTGTATAAATTCTTCACCCGTGTAAAACCCTTACCGGATGCGTATCCTGCTTCTGAGGAATTTATTTTAAAGGATATAAAGTATGCTCCCGACACAATGAATTACCTTGATCTGTATTTACCGGCAGGACGAACACCGGCTTCAAAAGTTTTGGTGCTGATACACGGTGGTGCCTGGGTAATGGGAGATAAAGCCGATTTTTTTGATGACTTCGCCGACTATTTTTTTGAGAATAAAATTATTGTTGCCAATGTCAATTACCGTTTACTCTCGCCTAAAATTAATTGCACGCATCAATTGCAAGACATACAACGCGTCTTACAATTTCTAAAAGCTACAGCGCAAACCTACAAAGTGCCGCAGGATAAATACAATTTGTTAGGTCCCAGCGCGGGTGGGCATCTCGCCTTATTGTATTCCTATAAAGCAGATACCTTAGAGCAAGTGGCAAAAGTTATTTCAATGGCCGGACCTACTAATCTAAACAGTTTTGAATTTAAAAAACTGGTAGAAGAGGGTTGGGGTTTGAGCAAAGTGTACACGCAATTATTAGGTGAAGAATTTGTTTTAAATGGACCGGCCGTTAAGAATTGCAGTCCGGTGTATCACGTAAAACAAAAACCCACTTTGTTGTTTCATGCACTGGATGATGATGTTGTGCCGTATTCGCAATCTAAGCAGTTGAACGATTCATTACAAAATAAAAACATAAAGTATTTTTTATTTACCCTACCCAATGGCAAACACTCGCCCTTTGGTTTAAACAATTCGTTTAAAGGTGCGGTACAAGAACAAGTGATGAAGTGGGTGAGGGAATAAGTTATTTTTAAATTATATTTGATTATGAGAATAATTTTATTAATTACTTTGATTTTTGCTAGGCTTGCATTAATGGATGCGCAGGAAATCACTATTCTCGGAAAAATAAGAGATAATGATAGCCAAAAACCGGTACCATATGCGGTTGTATTAATAAAGGGAACAAAAGTATCGGTCAATGCAGACGAGAATGGTTATTTTGAATTAAAGTCGAAATCACTTCCAGTGACCTTTGTTATTTTTAATTTTGGATTTTTCACTGAAGAAATGGCAGTTAACAATAAGGAGCCTATAATTATAAATTTAATGAGAAAAGAATTTCTTCTAAATGAAGTAAATATTGTTGCTAATAAAATTGACACATTTCAGGCAAATAATAGGACTGTTTTTTTAGCGTTCGAATTTTTCGATAATTTGACAGTTGCGTTAATTAATAAAGGCGGCAAAAATAACATTGTTCAAGTTATGGATGAACAAGGGAAAATTCTTAAAGAAAAGAAGGCTCCGAATGGGGTAGAAAGCATGTACAAAGATTGTTTAGGCAATATACAATTACTTAGCGACTTGTATTTCTACCAGTTCTTTTATAATTATGAAGACATAATTTTTATGGAGAAGTTTGAGATAGGCGATTTTTACTCAAAGGTTTATCCGTGCCAATGTGTTTTCGGAAATTACTTTTATTTCAGGGAAATCTTTTATAAAAATTTAAAGCACAGATATTTTTATGTTTCTAAGTCGAATAGGACAGATCGTAGACTAATAGGAGAAATATTCGACAAAGGATTGATAGATATGTTTAACAAAGATTACGATATTAATTACTTTTTAGCTCAAAGACGTAGTGGGGCCGGTTATAGTACGTCTGTTGATGAATTATCCAAACATCTTGAAGAATTACGTGAATCAGTGCCTATTTCACAGTCATATGCAGGTAAGCTAATTCCGGCTGAATCTGAAATGGTAAAGCGGGACAGTTGCTTACTGTTGATTGATTATACAAACAAACATTTTTTGAAGTACAATTTCCTTGGTAAATTGATTGAGAAAGATACAATAAGGTTGAATCAATTGGTTCCTAAATCACTAGTCGATGTAGATAATAATAATTTATATATTGTTACAGAAAGTAAGGGTAAAATTACCCTTCATGACTACACTCAGTCTAAAATATCTATTAAAAAAATCCCAATAGATGAATTTGTATTTATTAAGAACCTTCGATGCAGGAATGGTTATTTGTATTTTTTGTATAGAAATCCATTAGAACAGAACACGAATCCTAAAATATATAAATACAGACTGAATTGACTATTCAAAAAACTATAAATCAGTCGATCTTGATTCAACTACTGAAGGCACCCTCTGTCTTTAGTTTAAATAATTTATATAAAGGTGTGATACAGCAGCAGGTCTTGAAGTGGGTGAGGGAGTAAGTGAATCAAATTCTTATGTCTACAGTTCTCATTTTGATTTTGAAGAAAGTTCATATTCACCATATAGAAAACCAAGAGATTTGCAAAACGATTTTATTTTCTCTTGTCCTGTTACGCTAAATCCCTCTGCGTTTACATAATAAGTTTGCCCGGGGTACTTAATTTTTTTAAATGAGCTTGCAGGAATATCAAAATTAGCTACTATTACCCTATTCTCCTCGAGTGAAATGGTAATATGTCCAATAATTTTATTGTTTGAAAAATAGACTATACCAAGATGCCCGCCTTTGGAATTGAAATCTGGAAGCACTCCGTAACTATTCGTGTTAAATAGAAAAGATTGCAAAGTATCGATTTGTTGAGAAGAAAGAGTTACTTTTTTCTTTATGAGAGAATCTTGCAACTTGCCGAGACTGACAATAACTTGTTTGGAGCCATCAAAATCATACGCGATAACTTTATCGTATTTTAGGCTTGCAAACTTACCAGGTAAATATTTTCCGGTACTTTTCTTACTTACTTGAGAAAATGAAGTTAAAAATCCGAGAATCCCTAGAAATGTCAAAATAGTTCTATGCATTTTTGCTAGTTTAAAATTTAATTAATCTGCGTAAATAGATTACTTAGAGTTATCTAATTTAGACCATTTCCTTCAAAAACAAAAAAAAGAGGGATATTTTAACACCCCTCTTCTAATTGTTCCATAATCATTTTTAATTATTAAATCACACCCAACTCTTTCCCCACTTTTGCGAAAGCAGCTAAAGCTTTATCTAAATGCTCTTTCTCGTGCGCCGCAGAAATTTGTACGCGTATGCGGGCCTGTCCTTTTGGTACAACCGGGAAGAAGAAGCCGATTACGTAAATACCTTCCTGTAATAGTTTATCGGCAAATACTTGCGATAATTTCGCATCGTATAACATCACCGGTACAATCGCACTTTCGCCGTCTTTAATTTCTAAACCAACTTCTTTAATTCCTTTTTTAAAGTAATTGATATTCCACTCTAATTTATCGCGTAATTCTGTAGTTTGTGTCAGTAAATCAAACACTGCAATACTTGCTCCAACAATACTTGGCGCTAATGAATTCGAGAAGAGGTAAGGCCTCGACCGTTGTCTTAATATTTCAATCACTTCTTTTTTACCTGTGGTAAATCCACCCATCGCGCCACCTAAAGCTTTGCCTAAAGTGCCGGTAATAATGTCCACACGTTTCATCACGTTTTTCAATTCCACTGTACCGCGTCCTGTTTTCCCAATGAAACCGGTGGCGTGGCTTTCGTCCACCATCACCAACGCATGGTATTTATCGGCCAGGTCACAAATTTTATCTAAGGGCGCCACATAGCCATCCATGCTAAACACGCCGTCTGTAACAATAACACGGTAACGTTGTGCCTGCGCTTTTTTCAATTGCTCTTCCAGGTCGCCCATATCACTGTTCTTGTAGCGATAACGTTGCGCTTTACACAAACGCACCCCGTCGATAATAGAAGCGTGGTTCAGCTCATCGGAGATGATCGCATCTTCCTCACCAAACAAAGGTTCAAACACACCGCCGTTCGCGTCGAAACAAGCCGCATAGAGAATCGTATCTTCTTGTCCTAAGAAGGTTGCAATTTTTTGTTCGAGGGTTTTGTGTATGTCTTGTGTACCACAAATAAAACGTACACTGCTCATGCCGTATCCATGGCTGTCTAAAGCTTTCTTAGCGCCTTCAACAACTTTTGGGTGTGACGATAAACCTAAATAATTATTGGCACAAAATATAGTAACATCTTTACCATTCACTTTTACAGTGGCGCCTTGCGCAGTGGTAATAACACGTTCTCTTTTAAATAAACCATTGGCTTCAATTTCATTCAGCTGGGTTTGTAAGTGATCTTTAAATGCTCCGTACATAATTAAAATTTTCCTAAAAATAAGAAATCGCCAACGAAAATTGTAGTTTTTGTTTGTTATTTATCACTGAAATACTGAATTATTCGCGAAATCCGATTCTATTACAATAAATATCAATTGAAGGGGGAAAAATTGTCACATTGCCAAATCGTCAAATTGTTATATTTGTCTCCATTATGAGCAATTACTTTATAGCAGGCATACAGCAAGTTGGAATAGGTGTTCCAAACGTGCACGAAGGATTTAAATGGTACCGTCAGCATTTCGGAATGGACATTCCCATTTTTGAAGAGGCGGCCGAGGCTAATTTGATGTTACCTTACACAGGTGGTATGCCACATAAACGTCACGCCATTTTAGCCATAAACCTTAAAGGTGGTGGTGGTTTCGAAATCTGGCAATACACTAGCAGGACCCCTCAGCCGGCTACATTTCAAGCGCATTTGGGTGATTTAGGTTTGTTCATTGCAAAAATTAAGAGCGAAAATATTAAAGAGACTTATGCCTTTTTAAAAGCTAAAGGCGCAACCCTGCTTTCTGAGATAGTGAAGGCCCCTAACGGTGAGGAGCATTTTTTCTTAAAAGATTTGTATGGAAATATCTTTGAAATTGTAGAAGGGAAAGATTGGTTTGGTAAAGGATTAAAAACAACGGGTGGTCCGGTTGGAATGGTGATAGGTGTAAGCAATATCGAGCGTTCAAAAAAATTCTATGCGGAAATTTTAGGTTATGATAAAGTAGTGTATGATAAAGAAGGCGAGTTCGACGACTTAAAATCTTTACCCGGTGGAAATGTAAAATGCCGCCGTATTTTATTAACGCATTCGAAAAAACGCACAGCGAGTTTCGCTGAAATGTTTGGCAGTAGTTATATTGAATTAGTGCAATCGTATAATTACTCGCCCCGTAAGATATTTGAGGGTCGTTTTTGGGGTGACATGGGTTTTATTCATTTATGTTTTGATGTCAGGAATATGCAATGCTTAAAAGAAGCTTGTGAAAAAGCAGGGCATCCATTTACTGTGGATGGCGGCTCAGGTTTTGAAATGGGTGAGGCAGCAGGACATTTTACCTATATTGAAGATCCGGATGGGACATTAATTGAATTTGTTGAGACCAAAAAAATTCCAATTATGAAGAAATGGGGCTGGTATCTCGATTTGCGCAAACGCGCCCCCGAAAAACCCGTTCCTGCCTGGATGATGAAGACCCTTAAAATGAATAGGGTTAAGGATTGATTACCCCTCCGTCACTTTGTGACACCTCCCCTTAAAAAAGTGGAGGAAAAGCACCTCGTTTTAAGAAGCTTGTTGGAATTACCATTGTAAATTAAAAACCCCATCCGTAGCTCGAATGGGATTTTTGGTGATTTTAAAGAACCAACATGAATTAATCTCTAGAACAAATGTCGGGCATATTTATGCCCCTTGTTTCACCCATATTGGGTTAAATTAATGTTTGAATATTTATTTACCTTGCATTAGTTTCAAAACAAGGATCATGACCAAAAATTTAGCATTAAGTATTTTAACGGTAGCATTACTTGCCTGTACCAATACTAAAAAAAGCCAAAGCACTTCTAAAACAGAAACAAAAAATAAAACTTCTGAAGAGCCGGCAATCAATTTAGATACAATTCAAGTTGTAGCAAATGATGCCCCAAAAAAGGAAATTTACCGCGCAACCAATACATTAAGCAATGATATTATCCATACTAAACTCGAAGTGAGTTTTGACTGGCAAAAATCACAATTGAACGGCAAAGCTATTTTAGATATCAAGCCATATTTCTATCCAACAGAAATGTTGTATTTAAACGCACGTGGCATGGAAATTAAAAGCGTCAAGGTGATGCAGATAAATAATATGCCGGTTGTTACTCCTAAAGGGAAAAAAGGAGCAGCCACAGCGCCAACTGAAAACTGGATGTTATCAAGTTCTTCTTACAAGTATGAGAACGATACAATCAAAATTAATTTAGGGCGTACATTCACTTCTAATGAAATTTATAAGGTAGAAATAGAGTATGTTTCTAAACCTAATGAGTTAAAAAAAGGTGGCAGCTCAGCAATTTCTGATGATAAAGGATTATATTTTGTGAATCCTAAAGGAGAAGAACCAAATAAAATGCCTCAGATATGGACTCAAGGTGAAACCCAAAGTAACTCTGCCTGGTTCCCAACGGTTGATAGTCCGAACGAAAAAATGACAAATGAGATTTACATGACTGTAGATAATAAATACACCACATTATCAAATGGTTTATTAGTTGATTCGAAGAAAAACAGCGATGGTACAAGAACCGACCATTGGAAAATGGATTTACCACATGCGCCCTATTTAGTAATGATGGCAGTTGGAGAATATGTGAAAGTGACTGATGAGCCCTGGAGAGGTAAAGAAATTAGTTATTATGTAGAGAAAGAATACGAAGCTGATGCAAAGGGAATGTTTGGTAATACGAAAGAGATGATTGAATTTTATTCAACCAAATTAGGGGTTGATTATCCATGGCAAAAATATGCACAAGTAGTAGCACGTGATTACGTGAGTGGTGCGATGGAAAACACAAGCGCAACATTACATGGTGATTTTGTGGTTTACCAAACTACACGTGAAATGATTGATGGGAAAAAAGGAGAAAATGTTATTTCGCATGAATTGTTTCACCAATGGTTTGGTGATTTAGTAACTTCAGAAAGCTGGAGCAATTTACCGTTAAATGAATCTTTTGCAACTTATGGTGAATATCTGTGGAACGAATACAAGTATGGCTGTGACGCCGCAGACGATCATTCTGCCGGTTCCCGTTTCGGGTATTTTGCGCAGGCCGGACAAAAACAAGTGAATCTGGTGCGGTTCAATTACGAAGACCGTGAAGATATGTTTGATGCTTTTAGCTATAATAAAGGCGGACAAGTATTGCATATGTTACGTAAACTGGTGGGTGATGACGCGTTTTTCGCATCGTTGAAATTGTATCTGGAAACGAGAAGATTTAAACCTGCTGAAATTCATCATTTGCGTCTGGCATTTGAAGAAGTTACCGGCAAGGATTTAAACTGGTTTTTTAATCAATGGTTTTTAGCTAAAGGGCATCCGATTTTAAAAGTGAAAAAAAATTATGATGAAACAAAAAAGTTATTATCGTTGACAGTTGAGCAAAAGCAGGATTTCAAAGAAACACCATTGTATCGTTTGCCGCTTTTTGTGGATGTATATTCAGGAGGGAAGCCGGATAGAAAACAAATAGTAATTGAAGAAGCAAGTCAGACTTTTACTTTTATCGTCAACGAAAAACCTGAGTTAGTAAACTTTGATGCCGAAAGACAATTGTTAGCAAAAATAAACTACGAGAAAACGAAAGAAGAAATGATTTATCAGTTTCAGCATGCGCCATTGTGGGGCGACAGGGAAGAGGCTTTAAATTATTTCAATAATAATTTAGCAGATGCCAAGGTGATAGGCTTATTAAAGGGCGCTGCACAAAGCGAGAAATGGAAGAACTTCAGAATGGATGCCATTGACATGCTTGAAAAGGTAGCAAAGGAAAACGAAGCAGAATTAAAACCGCTAATGATGAGTATTGCTGAAAAAGATGAGAGTACAAAAGTTAGAGCCCAGGCAATTTCTTTTTTGGCAAATAATTATAAAGGAAAAGAATTGGATGTTTTGTATGAAAAGTCGATGAGCGAACAGTCATACGAAATAGTGGCGGCAGCATTAAATGGATTGGTGAAATCAGCTCCGGAAGTAGCCATGCAAAAAGCAAAAGGTCTGGAGAATGAAAAAGGGAAAAAATTGGTTTTTGCCATTGCTGACTTGTATGCGAATAATGGTGCCGACGACAATGCGGCATTCTTTTTAAGTGCAAGAAGCCTGTTCAGTGGTTTTGAATTGCTTGGTTTCACCAGCACATATGGTAAATTTTTAAAACGCTGTACAAAACCTGAAACAGTTATTGCTGGCGCAAATGAATTAAGTAAAATGGCGGGCTCTAGTAATAAATACGTGCGGTATGGGGCATTAAAGGTTTTAAAAAGCAGCTTAGTGGATTTTTGGCAGGAGAAGGAAGACAAACTGAGTAGTGCAATTGAAACAGCCAAAAAGGAAAACAAAGATGTCACGAAGCTGGAGGCAGAGAAAAAGATAATTAGTGAAACAAAAAATAAATTGATTGAGAAATATAATTTTGTGAAATAATTTGTATTTAAACGCAAAGAGTTAAAGAATGCGCAAAGGCCGCAAAGGTTTTAAAGTTGTTTTATAAATCAATGAGGAAAAGTTAATTGGAATGAGTTAAATTATCAAGAAGGGTATAGGAACAATGGTCAAATGAGATTAGCAAGATTTTGCTTTAAAGCTTTGTATTTACACTAAGCTTTTGCGAATTTTGAAATAAAATATTTGTTTTCATGACTGAAGACCAATTATCAAATATTATTATCGGTTGTGCAATTAAGGTGCACACAGCCTTAGGTCCCGGCTTGTTGGAATCAGCCTACGAGGAGTGTCTTTATTACGAGCTAATAAAAAAGGTTTAAGGGTTCATAAACAAAAGCCCCTACCTTTGATTTATCACGAAGTAAAATTAGAAGTGGGATAAAGGGTAGACCTATTAGTTGAAGAGAAAGTAATAATTGAGGTGAAGGCAGTGGATCAATTAAATGACGTTCATTTGGCTCAAGTTTTGACTTATTTAAAGCTTAATAATAATAAATTGGGTTTGCTTATTAACTTTAATGTAGCTCGAGTAAAAGAAGGCATAAGGCGTGTTGTAAATAAGCTCTGAGTGTTTTTGCCAATCAGAATTCTCTTAGCAACCTTTGTGTTCTTTGCGGTTAAACCTTCTGGTCTGTATCACGCTTCTCATTCTTTGCGCAAACCTTTGCGATCGTAGCGGTTAAATAAACCGCAAATAAAAAGCCCCGACAAATGCAGGGGCTTTTTTTATTAGGTGAATATTATTTTTTTGGTGGAGCGAAATAGTTTTTTGCTTTTTCGTTATTCGCATCAATTGTTTTGAGCTCATTAAAAGTGGCATCAGATTTTTCTTTGTCTTTAGAAACCACAAAATAATTTCCTAAATATTCTAATGCTTCAATCACATCTTTTTTATAGGTTGAAGTTTTTTCTTCTGGCTTTACCAAGGTTAAAGCTTTTTCGTAATAAGGCTTTGCTTGCCATCTTTCGTTCTTAGGATCTAGCTGCGAATTAACTTTTCCTCTCCAGAAATAACCTGCAGGAAATGACGCAGCGATTTGTGTAAGTTTAGAAAAACATGAATCCGCTTTAACGAACAAGGCAGGCGCATCAGCTTCTTTTTTCTGTCTGATTCTTGCACCGGCTTCGAAATAATACGATCTGCCGTTTTCGAAATTTTCTTGTCCGGTTAAAGGTTTTGTACATCCTGCACGTTTTTCCCAGGCAGCAATTGCCTTGTTGTGATTTTTAGCTTTACTCCAGATTTTGGCAACATCACTCCATAACTCACAATTCGCTACTGCGTCTAGTGCAATCGCTTTCTCTAACTCAAGCGTACCTAAAGAATCCTTACCGGTTTTAGAAAGTAACATACCCTTGTATTTGTAGTCGGTTGGTAAATATTTAAAGCCTTGTGTTGTTGATGACAATTCAAAAAATTTATTGATAGACTGTAAGCCTTTTACATAAGCGGCTGTATCGGTTTTGTTACCCATTTCATAATAAGCATATCCCAATAAACGTTGAATATATAAATTAGTGTAGTTGTTCTTTTTTAATCCTTCACCTTCACTTATAGCTTCTGCGTACTGTTTAGTATTATACAAAGCAGTCATGTACTTATAGCGCGCATAATTGCTGTTGTTTAATTCCAGATATTTTTTCCAATATTCAATAGCATCTTTGTTTCTGGCTGCCATCATATAAACTTCAGCCAATTCACGGTAAGCAGGGGCGAAAGTTCCGTCAATGCCTAAAGCTTTTTTGTATAAATCAATAGCTAACTGAAAATTCCGTCCACGTTGATATAATTTACCTTCACGTAAAATACCTGTTGTTGATTTCGGATTCAATTCGTTGGCCTTCTGGTAATTTTTAATTGGCGCACTTCCGTCAGTTGGATTTTTTTCAAGTAATGCATCTCCCAAAAGAATGTAATTTTCAGGATTTTTCGCATCCAACTTAATAGCATTGTTTAATTGATTAATGGCTTCATCAAGATTTTTTATTTCGGAGTTGATATAAGCTTTAGCAGTTTGGCGCATTACCTCTGTGTTTTTATTTGCCCCTAAAGTAGCAGCTTTGTAAAACATAGTTTTAGCGTCCGCTTCTTTGCCCTTGTTCAATAAAACTTTTCCTAAACCAACATAGTTTAAAGGATTGGTGGCATTTACTTCGCTGCCTTTTTGATATTGAATATTGGCGCTGTCGATTTCACCTTTTTCAAAATAGTTTTCGCCGAAATAAAAATAGTTTTCGCCTTTTCCTGCATCTTTTCCGATGATTGTTCTAAAGTCACTTGCTGCTGCATCGTAACGTTCGTTAGCGGTTTTTGAAATTGCGTCTTGCAATGTTTGTGCATTAGAAACTAAGCAAAGTGCAAAACTAGCAATGGTTAATTGGGTCTTCATACAATAAAATATTACGTTCAAATTTAACATATTTCTATATATATTCAAGATTGATGCCATAAGCTAAAAAAGGCTTGTTTTTAGCATATTTTAAGAAAAATCAACCCTATTTAAGGTTAAAAAATACGGGCAAGCCCATTTTAACGGCAACTGTTTTTTTATCTTTAATTCCGGGCTTCCATTTAGGCATTTTCTCAATAACTTTCACGGCTTCAGCATCACATTGGTTACATCCCATACAGCTTCGCACAACAAATACATTTTTTACCTGCCCTTCATGATCAATTGTAAATTCAACCATTGATTTGCATGAACGTGAAAGGCTATCATTTTTCAGCGATAAAGGGTTTTTGAGATGAGTTTGGATGAATTTCATCATTTCAGAAGGGCCTCCCTGGAACTCAGGCATTATATCAGGGTTAGTAATGGGCTCGTTGTTTTGTGCTGACAAACTTATTCCTATAAGGAACATTAGTATAACGAAAATTTGTTTCATATTATTGCCCTCTTGGTTCCATATTTACATGGATCGTTCTTTCCGCTTGCCGTATGGGTAATAAACCTTGTTTTAAAAAAGTAAGCTGTCCTTTTGGGCCGGCCATAAATGCTTCAAAGCCTTTTGCTAAGCTGAAATCATCACTCCTGCGCAATAAATAAATAGTACGGGTTAAAGGATATTCGCCTGTTTTAAAAGAGCTTTGGTTCGGTTCAAAAAAAATCGTGTCAGTTCGGCCAATTGAAATAAATTTAATTTTGTCTTGGTATTTTTTGAAAAGTCCATCATCTGAATCACTGAGCCAAGCAAAATCAATAAACCCAATGCTATTTGGTGTTTTGGAGATTTCCTCAATTAAATCTAAACTATTATTAAGGGCAAAAATATTAGCTCCGAACTGATGATTAGTAACAATACTATCGAGTAGATAATGTGACACTGCCGAATTTTTATTATCGATAACTGAACGCAACTTAAATTTATTATTAAGAGAATCTGTTAAAATCAATTCACCTGTCAGTAATTGATTGACTTGTTGCATTGAAAGTGTTTTGAAAGGCGTTTTTATATTAGTGATTAATGCCACGCCTGTTTTTGCTAGAGGAGAATATCTTGGGTTTAATTGTTTATTTGCAAATGCATTTTGTTCGCTTACGCCCAATAATCTGTTTATCACAATAGCTTTGCAGGAATCTTTTAGCAGTGCATCAACAGCTTCAGATTCGCTTACTTCTTCACAGGTAATTTTTACATTGGGGTATAGTGCTGAAAAAGTATAAGCTTGATTCCTTATATGAAGACTTAATCCTTCTGAATGATATACTTTTAAGAGACCTGAAGTAGGTGAATTGTCAGTGTAATCGTTTTTGTAATAGTTGTCACAAGCACCAATAAAAATAAAGCAGCAGATTGCTAAAAAATATTTGGCCAACTTAATTTTACTCATCGCTTTTAGTTGATAGTAACTGATAAATACGGAAGCCTCTGAAAATTGAATAGGCAATGAAAACAAAAATCATAATAGTTCTTTTACTTCCATAAACGCGGTCAATCATGAAGTCGGTAAATATAAAAGCAACAGCGCCAGCAAAAACCAGCAATACCATTAACATGCTAAACCAAAGAGAAATATGATTAATTCCGTTTTTCATTTTCATTAACTAAATCGTTAAGCTAAATTAAACATTATGCTTGTTGTGTAACTAATAATTTGTTTTATTTTATTACTTAGGTCAGTGAGTCCGATATAAATTAGCCTCTTGTTATTTGTAATAACGCAGTCACAGGACATATCGTAGTGTGAAAAGTAAAAACCCCTCGATTGCTCGAAGGGCTTTTGTTTTTAAAGCATATAATTACTTCAATAAACTATTTAATTGTAAAGTTGATTGGTAAGTTAAAGAACACAGGAACAGAACGGCCGTTTTGTTTACCGGCTTTCCACTTAGGCATCGATTTAACAACACGCATTGCTTCTTTGTCGCAATCCGGACAACCGTTAACACCTTTTAAGATTTGTACATCGCTTATTACTCCGTCTCCGTTCACAACAAACTTCAAGAAACATTTACCGCTGATTCCGGCTTCACGCGCCATTGCAGGATATTGAATGTTCTTTTGAATGTACTTCATCATTTCCATAGCTCCACCCGGGAACTCAGGCATCTCTTCAACCACTGTGAAAATTTCCGGTGCTGCAGCTTCTCCAGGACCAGTATCTTCAGTAGGAACAACAGGTAAATCTTTTTCGCCTTCCTGATCTTTTGTACCAACATTGGTTTCTTTTACTTCTTCCTGTAATTTCTGAGGCTCTTCTTCAACAGCATCATCTTTAATCACCGGTGGGGTAAACTTAACCATCTCAACCATTGGTGGTGGTGGTGGTGGTGGTGGTGGTGGTGGTTGCTCTTCTACCGGTGGCGGAGGAGTTAAATCAATCTGTTCCACTTTTAAAACTTCTTTTACTTCTTCAACTTTCGGACGGTCTGCAAATTTCTTCACACCGAAAAGAAGAACAGCAAACAAAGCCATTCCCAACATAATAAACGACACACGCTTATTGTAGTTGTTTCTCAATTCATAGGCGCCATAACTGGTGTTACGGCCCTGGAATACGACATCATTCCGTGTCTGGTAGCTTTCTCCATTCCATCCTGTTTTCAGGTCCAGAAAAAGCATTGCCACAGAGATGGCTGCAAATATTCCGATTAAAATAAATAACATATTACCTCCTTTTTAATTTGTTCCAACTTTAGCTTTTACTAAGTCGTATTCAGGTTTTAAAATATCAACCATTACGTATTTTCCTACCACATTAATATTTAATTCGTCAATCAGGTCAATCACATTTTTGTATGTTGCCTCTTCGTCGGTTTTTATTAAATAGGTGAATGATTCTTTGTCTGCCTTGCGCTCTCTTACCAAACGTTTAAAAGTGGTATCAGGTAATTGATTGCTTTTGTGTTTTTCTTCCAGTGCTCTGATTTGATCATGCATATCTTTGTTTTTTTCCAAAAGATATTTGTGTAAACTTCCCTGATCAAAACTTAATTCAGATAAAACCGTTGCAGCACCTTTGTCGTCTGCTTCTGCCCTGAATTGACCTTCGTAATAAAAAATGCGATCGTCTTTAGTCAAAAGGAAAGTAATACCTTTTTTGATTTCATCAGGTTTTTGGTCTGGTGGTGGAGGCGCAGGAAAAGTGAGCTCCATTGACTTTGGCTTACTAAAAGTTGCTGTTAAAACGAAGAACGTTAATAACAGGAACGCTAAGTCAACCATCGGCGTCATGTCTATTCGCGTGGACTGCTTCTTGGCTCGCTTTTTACCGCCTTTATGACCACCGCCGCCGCCTTCTGCTATTTCTGCCATTGTTTAATTTTTTAAAATGTTTTTATTTCTTGGTAGGCTGTATAACTGTACCGCCACCCTCTAATGATGTTATCAAATTGAACTGATATAATTTTAAATCTGTAAATGTTTTAATTATATCTTTTACATAAATGTATTTGGTTTTTGCAGCGCATTTTATGGCGTAGCGGGGCTTTTCAGCTTTAAACTCACCACTCGATTCTTCTGCTTTAGCTTTTGCAGCTTGCCAAACCCTTACTGCTTCTGTACCGCCAATATTAATCCAATCTTTTAATTGGTTATTAGGCGTAATTGTATCTAACGGAACTCCTTTTTGAGGTTGAAATTTTTTACGTTCGTCTTCAGATGAATCAATATATTTTGGAAGATCTTTTAAATCTACACCAAAACTTGGCAAACCACTAAATTTTACAATTTGTTCTTCTGTAAAATTAACTTTATAGCGTTTGGCCATTTCTCTCAACGCATTCATTTTTGCGGTTGAGTTACTGATACCGAAAAAAGCGCGACCGTTGTTGTCAATCGTTACCATAATATGGTTATCAGGTAAATCTACCTGACCAATAGAGGATGGGGGATCAACCGCCACCGGTTCTGCCATACGGAACGAAGCTGTCAACATAAAAAATGTAACCAATAGGAAAGCCAGATCCACCATTGGCGTCATGTCCAGTGCCGGTGCTCCTCCTTTTGATGGTTTTTTTGACATTTTCTTTAGTATTTAATGTTTAGATGACTAATATTTGGTTATTCCATAAAAAACGGAAAATTATTTTCCGCTTGATTGGAATTCCTGAATGATTGAGAAACCTGCCTCATCCATTGCGTAAGTTATCTGGTCAATACGGTTGCTGAAATAGTTATAGAAAATGATCGCAAACGCAGAAGTTAAGATACCTACTAATGTATTTACAAGGGCCTCAGAGATACCGGTTGCTAAAGCTGAAGTATCAGGAGCGCCTGCTGCAGATAAGGCCGCAAACGCACGAATCATACCCACAACTGTACCGATCAGACCGGCTAATGTTCCGATAGAAGCCATTGTTGAAATAACCACCATGTTTTTAGATAACATAGGTAATTCTAAAGCTGTAGCTTCTTCTAATGCTTTTTGAATGGCGTGAACTTTAGCTTCTTTATCCATGTGTGAATCGTTTTGAACAAAACGGTATTTCTCGATACCTTCATGTACCACATTTGCTAAAGAGCCTTTTTGCTTATTGCACTCTGCAACTGCTCCGTCAAAATCGTGCTTAGAGATTAAATTTTTGATGTTGGTTACAAACTTATCAGTATTACCACGCCCGCTTGCTTTCATAATAGTAATGAAACGCTCAATAGCGAAAGTGATTACTGTTAATAAGAAACCAATTAGGATAGGCACAATAAAGCCTCCTTTGTACATGGTTCCTAGAATGTTGTGCGGATGGCCTTTTTCAGGATCACCGCCTTCAAAGTTGCCGGCTGCACCTAAAATGTTTTTGAAAATAAACCAGCCAATACCAATGCAAATTACAATGGCTAATGCTGATACCACTAACGGAAATCCTCCTGATGTTTTTTTGTTGCTCATAATATAGGTTTTTTGTGTGTTTTTCTTTGATATTAATGTTGCCAAACTTAGTAAAATAGTTTTAATTCTAAAAGTTTTTAAAATTAAATCATAATTAACCTTTTAGTTAACGCATTGCATTGGTAAATATTGCTATTTGGCAACTGTCAATCTAAACAGTTTTATAAGTGGTTCAACTTTCGCAATAAGTGGTTAAGTTACTTCAGGTATTATTCCGAAATTTGTTAAAAGAAGATAATAATAGAGGCAAATAGCCGTTTTAGAGATACTTTTATAAGAGAATTGACAAAGGAATTAAAATATTTAGCATTAATTGGGTTGTTCTGCTTCACTGCAAAAGCGCAGTTGCTTGTTTCGCCTAACAGCAATGCAAATACCCTTGTTAATCAGATTGTAGGAAAAAATGTAACCATTACCAATGCCAGCATCAACTGCAACGGTGCCGCCAGCGGTTTATTTTTATCAAACAATTCAAACATTGGATTAAGTAACGGTATCCTTCTCACAACAGGAAAAGCTACAGGCGCAATGGGGCCAAATACAAAAGCTGATCATGCCGAGTGTTTTACTACCAGTTCTTCATTTTCCGACCCGCAATTAAGTGCTATTGAGCCTAAAGCAACATACGATGGTTGTGTATTGGAATTTGATATCAAGCCAATCTGTAATACGTTACAAATCAAATATGTTTTTGGTTCTGAAGAATATCCCGAATATGTTGGTAGTCAGTTTAACGACGCCTTCGGTTTTTTTATTTGGGGACCAAACCCAATTGGAGGCGCTTATTCAGGAAGCAATATAGCCAAACTGCCTAATTCAACGCCTGTGGCCATTAATAATATAAATAATGGCTCTACCAATTCCGGGCCTTGTACCAATTGCGGATTTTATGTGAATAATACAGGCGGAACAACTATTCAGTACGATGGATTTACAACTCCACTTACTGCGTCTGTAAATGTAACGCCGTGTCAAACGTATCATCTGAAATTAGCCATAGCGGATGCAGGAGATTGTGATTATGATTCTGGTGTTTTTCTCGAATATCAGGGGATAAGTTGTTCAAACTCACAAATACCATCAGTTGTAACCAATACAACAGCCTCGCTTTGTGATTTAAATAATGGTTCTGCTACTGCGACAATTGGTAATTATACGGGAACTGCAACATTTTTATGGAGTCCAGGCGGCCAAACTTCCCAAACTGCGATTAATCTCGCGCCGGGGAATTATGCTTGTCAGATTACATTCATGAATCCTTGTCCTTATACCTCAACAGTTAATGTTCAGGTTCCTCACAACAATGGATTTACTTTCACTAATACTATTTCAAATATCAAATGTCCGCAAGACGCGAATGGCTCTGTTACTATTACACCAAGTGGAGGGAACGCTCCGTATAATTTTGTTTGGAATACAAATCCAATGCAATTCTCAGCCACCGCGTCTAATCTTTCGTTAGGGAATTATATTTGCACTATTACGGATGCAACGGGATGTGTAAAAAAGGACACCGTTAAAATTTTTGCAACAACTACCCTTACAATGTCGCCAAGTTCGGATCCGGCGCTTTGTAATAACCCTACTGGTATTTCTAGCGCCAATGCCACCGGTGGAGTGCCTCCTTATGTATTTACATGGAATACGAGCCCTGTTCAAAATTCTGCAACGGCCTTTAATTTATTACCCGGAAATTATTCAGTCACAGTAACCGATAATGATGGTTGTGTGAAAGGCGCCACTGTTAATGTAACCAACTCTGAGCCTTTGTTGATTATCCGGGACAGTATAATTAACGCCACTTGCAATCAACCGAATGGTTCAATATTTATTAATAATATAACCGGAGGAACCGCACCTTATACTTACAATTGGTCGGGCGGACAAACCACATCTTCTATAAATTCATTAACACAAGGCAATTACACCGTTAACATTAGCGATAAGAATAATTGTCCTGGTAAAAAGATTTTTGCAGTTAGTAATTTTACCAATTTACCTGTGAGTCAAATTCAGATAGACGATAGATGTCAGCAGAAAAAAGGCACTGCTACAGCATTCGTTTTAGGTGGAACTGCGCCGGTAAGTTATACTTGGAGCAACGGTCAAACTAGTCAGACGGCCATTAATTTGGGAGCAGGTACTTATAGTGTATTGGTACAGGATGCGGCAGGTTGCAAAAACTCAAGCACTTTTAATATTTCTAATTACGATGATTCGTTTAACGGAACTTTTAATATGACGCCGAAGTACCCTTCGGTAAATGAAAACTTCCAGATTTCATTGCATCCAACCAGTCTTTGGAATTTGGATTTTGCTGGTCTAAGTACAGGAACTATGTTAAGAGACACTGTTAATGTCTTGAACTTATCTGAGTACGGTTATTATTACGTTAATTATTTTTTAATTAGTGATAACGGATGTAAAGTAAATGTGAAATACGATTTCTTTATTAAGGATTTTATGACGCTTTATTTCCCAAATACATTCACGCCGAATCATGATGGAATAAATGATGTTTATTATGCCTCGGGAACCATTGTAAAAGAGTTTAAACTTCAAATTTATGACCGTTGGGGCGAATTGTTATTTAGTTCTGATGATTTGTACAAGGGGTGGAACGGAAAGTACAAAGGTGTTGAAGCCAAAGAAGACACCTATGTATATAAAGCTTGGGCCTTGGATTATTTTGGCAAAGCACATAATTATGCAGGGCATATCAATCTTATCAGATAAAAATGAATATTGAGGAGCTCAGGGAATATTGTCTCAGCCAAAAGGCCACTGAAGAATGCTTTCCTTTCGATGAGGAAACCTTGGTTTTTAAGGTAATGGGAAAGGCCTTTTTATTAACCGGTATCGAATCTAAGCCTCTTCAATTCAACGTGAAGTGTGATCCTGAAAAAACCATAGCCTTAAGGGAGAAATATAGCTGTGTGCTGCCAGGCTATCATATGAACAAAAAGCACTGGAATACAGTTGTTTGCGACAATTCTGTACCTGTTAAGCTATATAAAGAATGGATCAAACACAGCTACGAAATGGTGGTAACGGGCTTGAGCCGCAAGCAAAAAGCAGAATTAGAAAAGATTTAAATATTTTGCTAAATCCCTTATTATTATTACATTTGCATCCCTTTTTTAAAGGAAATGGGCAAAAAGCAATACATAGTTAAATTTGCAGGATTGCCCGTTGGAACTCACGAGTTTGAGTTCGAAATTAACGGTAAGTTCTTTGAACAATTTAATGATACTGAAATACAGAAAGCCGACATTACGGTTGAGCTTACATTATTGAAGCAAAATCATTTGATGCAAATGCAAGTGGATATTAACGGAACAGTTAATTTAGCCTGCGACAGGTGTCTGATTGATTATGATTTTCCAATCGAATCACACGAGGAAATTGTAATTAAGTTAGGAAATCCTGAAGAAAGCACCGATCAGATTTTAGTGGTTAATGAAGGTGATGCCGGAGCAGATGTATCTCATTATTTATATGAATTTATTACATTAGCTTTACCAAATCGCAGGGTGCCCTGTGAAATAGACGACAAAGTAGAATGTGACGAAGAAACAAAGCTGAAACTGGAGGAAAATTCAGTTCAGGAAAGTGAACCAAACCCTATATGGGAAAAATTAAATAAAATAAAGTTTAACAAGAATTAAAATAAGAAACCATGCCAAATCCAAAACGAAAACTATCGCGCTCACGCAGAGATTCACGCCGTGCTACATATAAAGCGCCAAATATGACTATTGCAAAAGACACCACAACAGGTGAAGCTCATTTATTTCATCGCGCTCATTGGTTCGAAGGCAAGCTTTACTACAAAGGAAAAGTTGTAATGGAGAAAGCTAACGCTTAATCTGTTTCTGAATATTAAATAAAAGAGCCTCTGTTTAGCAGAGGCTTTTTTTATTAATACCGGTTTTGAAATGGTTTAGCCTGGGCATTAAATAACCTCTTAATAACTTTAGCCATTTTATTTGTATTATTAATTCTAAATTTGTTTTTTTAGCCTCTTAAAAGAGCAGTTTTATTTATGAAAATTGGTTTAGATATTATGGGTGGCGATTATGCACCCAAAAATTGTTTAGACGGTGCAATTCTTGCTGCCAAAGAACTTCCTGTGGATGCTATTATTGTATTAATAGGCGACGAGGTCCAGGCTAAAAAATATTTGAATGAGCAGAATGCAGATTTATCACGGTTTGAATTTGTACATACGACTGAAACGTTAGAAATGGGTGCACACCCAACAAAGGCGCTTGCACAAAAACCAAACAGCAGTATTGCTATAGGATTTAAGTTATTGAAAGAAGAAAAAATAAATTCTTTTTCCAGCGCAGGTAATACAGGCGCTATGCTTGTTGGTTCTATGTTTTCAGTTAAAGCAGTACCGGGAGTTATCAGGCCAAGCATAGCCAATCCTTTGCCAAAAGAAAATGGTGGTTGGGGGTTAATATTAGATGTTGGAACCAACGCTGATTGTAAACCGGATGTGTTATATCAATTCGGGATTCTAGGATCTATTCTTGCGAAGGAAGTATATAAAATTGAAAAACCTAAGGTGGCTTTGTTGAACATTGGTGAAGAAGCAGAAAAAGGGAACCTGGTTACTCAAGCAACTTATAATTTAATGAAAGATTCTAAGGATTTCAATTTTGTTGGTAATGTTGAGGGGCGTGATTTATTTAACGACAAGGCAGACGTGATAGTTTGTGAAGGATTCGTTGGAAATGTAGTGCTGAAACAAGCAGAAGTATTCTATTCCATGTTAAGGAAACGGAAAATTCAGAATGAATACTTTGATAAATTCAACTATGAAATTTATGGCGGAACTCCCATTCTAGGAATCAATTCTAATGTACTCATTGCACACGGAATATCTAGTCCAACTGCATTTAAAAATATGCTTTTGCTGGCCCGACAAATAGTTGATGCTAAGCTAAGCGAGAAAATTAAACAAGCATTTCAGTAATGATAAGAGCAGCAATAACGGCAGTAGGAGGTTCAGTACCTGATTACGTTTTAACAAACGACGAACTTTCAACTATGGTTGACACCAATGACGAATGGATTACCAGCAGAACAGGGATTAAAGAAAGAAGAATACTGAAAGGTGAAGGCCGTGGATTGTCTGAAATGTGCGTTCTTGCAACTCAAGAGCTTTTAAGAAAAAGAAAAATTTCAGCGGAAGAGCTAGATTTAGTGATTGTAGGAACTATTACCGGTGATTATGGTTTTCCTTCAACTTCAAATGTAGTTTGTGATAAAATTGGCGCAAAAAATGCCTGGGGTTTTGATTTATCGGCAGCTTGTTCAGGTTTTATATATGCATTAGCAACAGGCGCGCAGTTCATCGAAACAGGACGTTATAAAAAAGTACTGGTAATTGGCGGCGATAAAATGTCATCAATAATTGATTATACCGATCGTGCAACTTGCATTATTTTTGGTGATGGGGCCGGAGCAGTTTTGCTTGAGCCAACAACTGAAGATGTAGGAGTAAAAGATTTTATTTTAAAAGCAGATGGCGCGGGAAGAAATTATTTATGCATGCACGCAGGTGGTTCTGTAATGCCGCCATCGCACGAAACGGTTGACGCACGTAAGCATTATGTTTATCAGGAAGGGCAGGCTGTTTTTAAATTTGCAGTGAAGGGTATGGCCGATGTAAGCGCTGAAATTATTGAAAAGAATAATTTGAAATCAGAAGAAATAGATTGGTTAGTGCCGCATCAGGCGAATAAACGTATTGTTGACGCAACCGCATCGCGTATTGGCTTGAATGAAGATAAAATCATGATGAACATAGAACGTTACGGTAATACAACGGCCGGCACCATCCCTCTGTTATTATGGGATTACGAAAAACAACTGAAAAAAGGCGATAACCTGATTATTTCTGCTTTCGGCGGTGGTTTTACCTGGGGTTCTGTTTGGGTAAAATGGGCTTACGATGGAAGTAAAGTATAATTAAACTTTCATTCCAAATAACAATACATCGTCAAGTTGCTCTAATTGACCTTTCCAATTGTCAAAATTTTCCGAAATATTTTTGTGCTGATGTTCTGTGCTGTTATCACTATTATTCTCCAATAACGAAATCAAATTTTTGTATTTAAACTTCTTCCCTTTTGGCCCGCCAAACTGATCGGCATAGCCGTCTGAAAACATATAAATACAGTCGTTTTTCTCTAATTGAATTTCGTGGTTAGTAAAAGATTTTTGCTGATCAGCATTTAATCCTATTGAATGTTTGTCGCCTTTTGTTTCCTGAGCTTTACCGTTACGGATATGAATCAAGCTAATGTTAGCTCCGGCGTAAAAAAGTTTATTGTTTGTTTTATTAAACACGCATATCCCTGCCTCCATACCATCATTAATTTGGCCGGTATTGGATTTGCTTTTTAAAACTGAAGGCAATTGTTTGTTCAGATAGTTTAACGCATCTGCCGGAGTTTCCACGAGCTTGTTGTGAATAGTCTGATTAAAAATTGTACTGCCAATAAAACTCATAAACGCACCCGGTACACCGTGCCCTGTACAATCAGCAATAACAACAGCTATTAAATCATCGAACCCAATTTTAGAACTGCCCGTTATTTTTTTCATCCAGTAAAAATCCCCACTTACTATATCACGTGGCCTAAAGAACATAAAACTATTTGGCAACAAAGATTTTATTTCTTCTTCATCCGGTAAAATGCCTTGCTGAATTCTGGCAGAATAGGTAATACTATCAGTGATCTCCCTGTTTTTAACTTCAATAATATTTTTTTGAGCATTAATTTCGGCGTGACTCAATTCGAGTTGTGCATTTATTTTTTTCCGGATATTACTGTTCCTTAATGTTATAAATAAAAACACCAGCAAAACAATCCCGCCGAAAATAGCCGCGTAAATTGTGATTTTTTGAGCTCTGATTCTTGCCTCGGTTACAAGGTCTTTACTTTTCTGAATGAGGGCTTCTTCTTTTCTTTGATTTTCAAACTTGAAGCTCATTTCCTGTTCGGTTAATTTTTTGGCCATAGCCACGCTCTTAACACTGTCTTTGTATAAAATGTATTTTTTATAGGCATTATGCGCCTCCATATAATTGCCTGACTTTTCATAGCACTTAAAAAGACCTTCGTAATTATATATTAGTTCTTCCATAAAGCCCAATCGATGTGACATGTTAATTGCCATTATATAATATTGTAGTGCTTCTTTTGTTTTGCCGGATTTAAGATAAATATCTGCTATGGTGCCGTACGCAATTTCGATGTCAACTGAATCACCGGCTTGTTTGAAATAAGTAAGTGATTCGAATTGCTTCTTTAGTGCTTCATCATACTGCCCCAAATCATTTAGTAAATTACCGATATTCCCAATGGTTGCGCCATACAAAATAATGTCTTTGCTTTTGTCTAAATATTTTAAGTTCATGTTATAGAAATATAGTGCTGAATCCAGCATGTCTTTATTCCGATATGTATTGCCAAAAATTGTATATAAATTAGAAACAGGAGTTCGGGAAGTTTTAGTTACGTATTTAAGCGCCTTATTTAAATAGCTTATGGCAGTGTTTGGGTTAAAATCTTCATAAATCGCAGCAAAGCCTACTAACGCATGATAAATAAAGAGGGAATCTTTGTTGCTTTCAGCAAATTTTAAAAGCTCTTCATAAATAACAGTTGCTTTTTCATTGCTTCCCTTATTAACTAAACTTCTGCCTTTAATAAATAAAAAGTAGGAATAATTTTTTGTGTAATTATTTTTTAAGGCAATAGGTATGTATAAATCACAAAACTTAATTACTGAATCAAAAACTGAACGATCGTAATAGTATTTACTAATAACGAAACCACAATCAATATAATTTTTTAAATCGCCTTTTTGTTTAAAAAATAAAATGGATTTTTTAGCATATTTTAATGCGTCTTCAAGACTATCAATTGAGATGTATAATTCAGCAGCTTGTAAATAATATAAGTTTTCAAAGTTCGGATCAGCACTGTTTTTTGCCAGTTTCTGATTGATTGATAAATAATACCTCGCCGAATCGAATTTGCTACTATTTACAGCCTTTGAGAATGCTTTAAGGTTATTTTTAAATGCATGATTTAAATCAGTTTGGCTTCTGAGCTTTACAAAGTAAATCACGAAAAAAACTAATATTATTACTCTGAAACTTCTGAAATTCACTCAATAAAAGTAATAATTCTTTTGACATTCAAAACTCTGATATTATTCAGTAATGACAATCTTATGACAATAAAAAGTGACTAAATAACGAAATTCGCACTCAGTGAGAGCCTTCAAAGTTATATCCTTCAACCATCATCAATTACCGTTGGAAAAACTGGCATTATTGCACTTGAATGAAGACGCTCAAACCACTGTATTAGCTCATTTAAAGAAAACTTTCGCTTTTGATGAATTGTTGCATTTAAGTACTTGCAACCGCGTAGAGTTTTTTGTTTATTCTCAATATGATATTGATAATCATATGGTTGGTTCAGTATTAAAACACCTGAATCCAGGCCTTCAGGATTCTGATTTGGATCTTTTTGTTCAAAGATCTGAAATTTATCATGGAGAAACAGCCATCAACCATGTATTTGAATTGGCCTCGTCGTTAAAATCATTGGTAGTTGGTGAACGGGAAATTATTACGCAAGTACGTAAAGCTTACGAACTATGTAATAAAATTGGAGTAACTGGTGATTTTATCCGCATTTTAATTAAACATACCATCGAAACTGCCAAGGCTGTTTTTACCGATACAGAAATTGCTAAAAATCCTGTTTCTGTAGTTTCATTAGCGTATCGTCAGTTACGTGAATTAGGAATTAAAAATGAAGCAAGAATAGTGATGGTTGGTTCGGGAGAAACCAATACTAACATGGCTAATTACTTGCAAAAACATAAGTTTGCAAATTTCACTGTATTTAACCGCACTTTATCGAATGCTCAAAAACTCACTTCTAAATTAGGAGGTAATGCATATGAACTTTCTGGTTTAAGTACATTTAATAACGGATTTGATGTGCTAATAACATGCACCGGTTCAACAGAGCCTGTTGTTACATTAGAAAAATATGAGCAACTTTTAGTTGGTGAGAATAACAAGAAAGTAATTATCG
>Ga0154020_10001969_pt1 | contig 25103 bp, 19 predicted proteins | sample Klosneuvirus_201_FD_109709 | JGI IMG/M metagenome (GOLD analysis project Ga0154020, IMG submission 109709) | Active sludge microbial communities from wastewater, Klosterneuburg, Austria - Klosneuvirus_20160825_MG | ecosystem: Engineered > WWTP > Aerobic digester > Activated sludge | place...
GAGTCCGTCGGGACGATGGCGGTGATGGTGACGGGCGTCGCGTGCGTCGGCTGGTCGCTCCGCGAGATACGCGACCGCACCGCACTGCTGCGGTCCTCCGCGATCACGGCACTGGGCGTCGGCCTGGCGACGCTGGTCACCGGCCTGCTGGACCGCACGATCTCACCCCAGACGATCGTGGAGATCCTGACCGACGCGGCCCGGGCCGCCGGAGGCATGATCGCGCTGGGGGCCGCGGTGCTGATGGTGCTGCCCTTCATCGAGCGGGCGTTCAACGTCACGACGGGCATGTCGCTCCAGGACTTGCGCGATCCCCAGCAGCCCCTGCTGCGAGAGTTGCAGCAGCGCGCACCGGGGACATACACGCACTCGCTCAACGTCGCCACCATCTGCGAGGCGGCGGCCCAGGCCATCGGGGCCGATGCGCTCCTCGCCTACGTCGGCGCCCTCTACCACGACATCGGGAAGATGAACAAGCCCGAGTACTTCGTGGAGAACCAGGCCGGCGGCCCCAACAAGCACGACCGCCTGAGCCCGGCGATGTCGCTGCTCATCGTCGTGGGGCACGTGAAGGACGGGGTGGAGCTCGCCCGCGAGTTCCGCGTGCCCTCGCCCCTCATCCACTTCATCGAGGCGCACCACGGCACGACGCTGGTGGAGTACTTCTTCCACCGGGCACGGCGCCAGGCGGAGCAGGGGGACAAAGAGACGGCGGTCCCGGACGAGTTCGAGTATCGCTATCCGGGCCCGAAGCCCCGGACGCGCGAGGTGGCGATCCTCATGATTGCGGACGCGGTGGAGAGCGCCTGCCGCGCGATGCCGGACCCGACGCCCTCACGCATCGACCAGCTCGTGCGGGCGATCTCGCACAAGCGGCTGATGGACGGGCAGTTCGACGACTGCGAGCTGACGCTGCGGGAGCTCTCGGACATCACCGAGGCCATCAGCCGCACGGTGGCGAGCATGTACCACTCTCGCGTGGCCTATCCGCACGAGCCGGAGCGAGAAGCTGTGAGCGTGTGAGGCCTCAGGCCTTGCCCGGCGACGCTCGCCGGACTTCAACCTTACCCCCCGGCATGTCCTTGATCACCAGCCCCATCGAGGCGAGTTGGTCGCGGATCGCGTCCGACGCCTTGAAGTCCCTGGCCGCACGGGCGTCACGGCGCTTTCGGAGCAGGCCCTCGACCTCCGGATCGGGCGTGACGCCGGGCGCGTAGACGCCCAGGTCCGACTGCTGCGGCTCGGGGACTCTCAGGCCCAGGACACCGATGACGCCGTCCAGCACATCGAAGAGGGCCGCCTCGCGCGGGCCGGGCGCTTCAATCGCAGCGACCCAGACGTTGATCGAGGCGATGGCCTCCGCGATGTTCAGGTCGCTGTGCATCGCGGCGGAGAATGAGGCGCGGCAGGCGTCGGTGGCGAGATGCGCCGCGTCAGGCCCGCCGCGGGCGGCCGCCAGGAACCGCCGCCAACGATCGGTCGTCCGCTGGCTGTCCGTGAGGCCCTGCATCGTGAAGTTCGCCTGCGTGCGGTAGTGCGTCTTGATGAGTTCCAGGCGGATCGCGGCGGGCTCGACGCCCTTGGCGAAGAGGTCCCGCGCGGTGTAGAAGTTACCCTTGCTTTTGCTCATCTTCGTGCCCTCGACGAGCAGGAAGCGCGGGTGGAACCACATGGAGGCGAAGGGAGCGCCCGCGGGCGATGCGTTGAATGCGCAGCAGGACTGGGCGAGCTCGCACTCGTGGTGGGGGAAGATGTTGTCCTCCCCGCCGCTGTGCAGGTCGATGATCGGGGCGCCGTCTGGGAGCGTGAGCGTGGCCTCATCGCCGCCGCCACGGGCGCGGAGCGACATGACGGAGCATTCGATGTGCCAGCCCGGGTAGCCAGAGCCCCAGGGGCTCTCCCACTTCATGATGTGCGAGGCGTCTTCCTTCCAGAGGAGGAAGTCCGCGGGGCTTCGCTTGCCGGCCTGGTTGGAGGCCAGGACGCGCCCACCCTCGCCCTCGCGGAGCGCCTCGACGGTGTTGCCGCTCAGACGGCCATAGGCCGGAAAGGTCCGCACATCGAAGTACACCACGCGCGAGCCGGGCTGCCCCACGACATAGGCGTTGCCGTTCGTGATGAGCCGTTCGATCAGCCTGATCATGCCCGGCACGTGGGCGGTGGCCTTCGGGTGCAGGCTGGCGTCCTGCTCGGCCTCGAGAGAGATCTTTAACCCAAGGGCCCGCGCGTCCTCGCGGAACCGGGACTCGTAGAACTTCGCGATCTGGTACGGATCGCGTGGGTCGATCGAGACGCCGGGCGGGAGCGCGCCGCTCTTCTTGGCCTCTTCGAGACGACGCCCCGCGACCGCCATGCGGTCTTCGCCCGACTCACCCCCCTCCGCGTCGTCGGTCATGTGGCCCACGTCCGTGATGTTCATGACGTGGGTCACGCGACGGCCCCGTTGTTCGCGGCTGGTCCGCTGCGCGGGCGTCTCGTTGGCCAGCGCGCACAAGGGGCTCTCGATGAACCGCCTCAGCAGGTCCGCGGCGAGAAAACTCCGGAAGTTGCCGATGTGCGCATCGTCGTACACCGTCGGGCCGCAGGTGTAGAACGAGACGGAGCCGGGGTCCGCGGGGCGGAAGTCCTCGATCTGCTTGGTCAGCGAGTTGTACAGGCGCAGCGGCATGCGCGGATGGTAGTGGTGTGGCGGCGGGCCCCGGCGCCCCGGGCCGGCCCCCCGCCGCACCTGGCGCGCCTTATTGGGGCACGCTTACGACGAAGCTGGGCTGCTCGGTCGCCTTGCTCTGGCCCCGGACGCGGACGAGGTACGTCGCGCCGTTGACGAGGTTGTACGGGTATTTCCGGCGGAGCAGCGTCAGGTGCGGGCTCTCGCGCTCCGGCCGCTGTACGTCGTAGTCCGCGTCGCCGAAGAGGCCGAGCGTGACCATGCTGCGGCGGGGGCCGTGGTAGTAGAACGCGAGTTCGCCCTCGCGGCGGAGTTCCACTGCCGCTCGCTCGGCGGCGAGGCGAACGTCCTGCAACTCCTGGGGCGTGGGCTCCTTCTCGCCCCCGCGCTCGTACACCGCGACCTGCAGGGTGTAGATCGCCTGAACTCCGAAACGCTGGCGTGCCGTGGACAGGTCATACTCCGGGATGGTGCCCGCGATGCCGGAAAAGGGGGGCGGCGCGATGACCGCGGCTTCGAAGGGGCGCCTGGCGTTGATCTCGATCTCGCGGAGGCGTCGCAGGTCGCGCTGGGCGGCGGGGTCCCCGCCCGAGGGGTATGAGCCGTACGCGATGACGACAGACTTGCCCCGAAGGTCGAGATAGGCGCGGTCAAGGCCGGGCGTAGACCTCACGAGCTGGAGCACTCCCGAGGCCTGGGCCTCGCCCCCCTCACGCGGGAAGGAGGCGAGCACGATGGACCACTCGCCGGGCGCGGAGGCCAGGGCCTCTGGGGTGGAGGGCTCTGGGAGCGGGCCGGTGTCGATCGCTTCAGTGGGGAAGGCGGGCGCATCGGTGGCGAGCCGGTTTTTGGGGACAAAGCGCATTGGGCCGTAGGAACCGGACTTTTTTGGTGTGGCCTCGGGCTGTTTTTGAGGCCCGCCGCAGGCACCGACCACAATACAAACAATAATTGCGCACGCGGCCCCGAAAGTGGCCGGTTTTTTGGCCGTCCGAACCGGGGTTATCGTGTGCAATGTGTTCATTTACATGACCTTAGGCGACTTGAGCGGGGCTCACGATTTCCTAGAGAGTAGAAGGGGGGAGGGTCGATAGGAAAGTCGCCGGGACGGGACAGCGAGTCTCGTTTTCCCTCAGGCGAGGGCGTGGCGTGTATGCCACCGGGCAGGGGCCTTGGCCGCAGTGTGGAGCGACTCGTGGCGGCCCAACAGTAGGAGATTCGACCATGACAGAACTTGCTCCGATTGACCGGACCCGTGCGATTCACCCTGCCGTCGCTGCGTATGCGCGGGTGGGGAAGGACGAAGCCGCGCCGACCATCCGGCGGGGGACAGACCACGTGGAGGTATCCGAGTTGGCCACATATCTCGCAAAGATCCGGCAGTTGCCGATCCGCCAGGAACTGGTGGACCGGGTGCGCGACGAGATTTCCCGGGGCGAGTACGACACACCCGACAGGGTGGAGGCGGCGGTTGAGGAACTGCTGAAAGACCTGTAGAGTTTCGGACCTCAGAGGGGCCCCCGAGCAGCGCGGAGGAGGAAAGAGACGAGACGCGAGGAGAGAGCGGCGGAGAGAGAACGGGCGAGAGAGAGACCGCCCGCCGTCGACACCTACGACCGCTACCCCGGTTCGGACCTGTGGCCACGAACCCCGACACGAACTACCCCCTCCGTGCTGCTCGGGGGCCCCAACCAAGCGAAGATCCGACCGGGCCCGTGCCCGGTCGGTCGCATTTTTGGGGGAGCGCCAGCCCTCAAGAGCGGGGGATCACGGGAGTCGCCAGGCCGGATTCGCTGGGGCTCGCCGGCCGCGGGCAAGACGCCGAGCTGTAGTCTCTGGGAGCACACACGACGCCGGCCTCAGCGTCCTGTTCTCTTCAGCACGGCCTCGATCAGCGCCACGGTCCGGGCCATGCCGGGCTCTTCGATGATCTCCCCTCGCGTCGCTCGCAGCGCCCTGGCTCGTGCGGCGGCGGCCTCCGGATTTGGAGCAAGTTCGAGGCTCACGCACTCCCGCATCACGCGGACCTTGACTCGGACGGGATCGTCCGTGGCGGCTTGTTCCGCCCAGGAGGCCAGGGCGTCGATGACCGGGCCTGCTTCCGCGCTCCGCCCGGCTTTTACAAGCATCTGGGCCAGCGCATACCGGCGCATCATGGTGTCCAGATGCATGCCGCGCCCCCCGGATTCCGCGTGCGAGATGGAGTCCTGCAGGAGGTTGATCCTCTCCTCCACCCCGGCCACGGTCCCCGAACTGGAGATGACCGGATCGCTCGTGAGCCACTCGATCCAGGTGAGCGTCGGGAGCATCCGGTCGTTGGCATCTTCGGCATTGCCGGGGCCCAAGAGCCTCAGCATGCGCCCGATTTCCTGCCGGACTTTTCCCTTGATTTCCTCCACCTTCGCGTCGGCCTCCCGGACGATCATGGCCTGGGCTTCGAGCTCGCGTTGGTGGTCTCGCTCGATCACCATCCACCCGAGCCAGATCCCGCCGGCAAGGGCGGTCGCGGCGCTGGCGGCGGCGACGGCCCGCCCCGGGTGCCGGGTGGCCCACAGCCGCAGGCGCGTGCGCCAGGGCTGGTTCATCCATGCGATCGGCCTGAACGCGCGCCAAGCGTCGAGGTCGTCGGCCATCTGCGCGGCGGAGGGGTATCGTCCGGCCGCGGACGGCAGGAGGGCTCGAGCGAGCACCGCGTCGAGCGTGGGGTCGAGCCCGGTGGGTGGTGGCGGGGCACTCGTGGCGTGAAAGGAGGCGATTTCTGCCGCGGTCTCGCCGTGGGGTGGGCGCCCGGTGAGCAGCACGTGCAGTATTCCGCCGAGCGCGTAGATGTCCGCGGGCGGCGACAGGCAGTTTTCGGTGCCCTGAAACTGCTCCGGAGCCATGTAGGCCAGGTTCCCGCGGGCGGCGCCGCTGGTGTGGCTGTCCGAACGGGCGAGATCGAAGTCCGCAAGCTTCGGCTCTCCCTCCGCGGTGACGAGCACGTTGCCGGGCTTGAGGTCGCAGTGGACCACGCCCGCGGCGTGGGCGGCCTGCACGGCGCGGCAGAGCTTTCCGACGAACGCCGCCGCCCGCCGGGGATGCCACGGCACCGGATGGGACGCGAGATCTCCACCCTCCACATACTCGCTCACGATGAAGGCAGCACCATCGTCGGTGACCCCCCGATCAAGGATTCGAAGCACGTGGGGGTGCGTGACGCGCCGAGCGGAGAGCGCTTCGTGCGAACGGTCGCCTCCGTGTGGAAAGACCTTGACGGCGACCTCGGCGTGGAACCCGGTGTCCGACAGCCGCGCGTCCTTCGCCCGGTACACGAGCGACCGCGTGCCCGCGGCGATAAGCTCCTCCAGCCGGTACCGGCCTCCGGGCCCGAACTCACATGGGCAGGCGTACGGAACCATCTGACTCGCGATGACATCGTCGGCGAGCACGCTTCGGAGCGCGTCCGCGTCCAGGGATGCGCCCGGCACTGTTTCCCCGTCAGGCAACACCGGGGCTTGCCTCCTCGAACCGCCGTCGGAGGTCGCGGCAGACTTCCATCCAGGCCTGACGGCTGGCGCCCTCTGAGATTCCAAGAAGGCCGGCGACTGCGGCGTGGTTGGCGCCCCTCAGCCGGAGCAGGAACACCTCCCGGCTCCGCTCCTTGTCCAACGAGGCCGCCATGCGGAGCACGAGCAACTGGGCGTCGTCGTCGCCAGCGCACGCCTCTAGGCGCTGAACGAGCGTCCGCGCATAATCGCCATCCTCGGCCTCAAGTCGGCGGGCCCGCTCCATGAGCCGGGACTTGCTGACGGCGGTGTTCGCCGCGATCGTCCGAACAAGGGCCCAGAGTTCTCCCTCTGACCTCGGCCTCAGGCAGCCCTCGACCGCCAGCCTGTCCATCCGGCGAAGCACGGACGCCATCACGTCTTCGCTGTCAAACGTTGAGCGCGTCACCCGCGTGAGCTTCTGCCTGGCGATCCGGCGGATGGATTGCTCGTTGCGAATCAGGAACTCGGCGATGGCGGCCCGGGTCAGGGTGCAGGGCACGGGATGGGGGTCCTCTCCCTTGTCCGCGGTCTGATTGGCCATCCCCACACCGGCGTTGGGCAGGTCCGCCAACGGCAATGAGAAGGAGTCTGAGTTAGACACAAAGAAACTCCTGACGTGACCCTCGCCTCGGGCGTACATCCTACAGCCGGGGGTTGACGCGTCCACTGGATTTAGGAGTACTTCCATGCCGCCGCCCCCCGGAGACCCGTGGCTCGATTGGTTGCGAGAACTGCTGTGTCGGATCTACAAGCAATGGGGCGGTGACTGCGCTACGGAGTTTCCGGAGGCCCCCTCGGGGTGGGTGGCCAAGGTCACCCAAGCCTACTCATCGAATGGTGCACCAACATTTTCCGACCCGCTGCTGAAACAGCAGTTCTTGGACACTTTGGACGCGCTGGAATCGCACCTGAAGCTTGCGGCGAACAGCCTGTCCACAGCGGATACCAACGCCCTCTTCTCAATGATCGAAGGCCTGCGAAACGACCTGTTGCCCTGAGCTGTTCCGGATGGAGAAGCACAAGATTGTGCCGTCATGGCACGTCTTGGCACAGGTTTGAGTGGGAATCTGAGGACTTGACACGGTTTTGGGTTGATAACCGGCGATTCGCGATTCCTTGGGGGCCGTCCGGGGGGGGTTGGGAGCCGGGGGTCGGGGGCCCGGCTGCCCCACTCCTCCCGCAGGCCGGGCCCTGCCCCCGGGGTTGGGGGAAAGCACGATGGGCCGCTGGCCAGGTGGCGGGCCCTGGCTTGCAGTTCGATACCGCCAATCAAGCGAGAACCCGACCGGGCCCGTGCCCGGTCGGTCGCGTTTTTTGGGGGCGGAGTCGGCGTGGGGGTGGCAACGCGGCGTCGGTTGGGGCGGGGGAATCACAACCCGGACCGCTGACGGCGGCAGTGCGGGGCGGCACCGCCTGTGAGCGATGAAAGTTCCGCGGCCGATCGCCGCGGCCCCCACTCACACCCCGATCTCATCCGCGACCGCTTCGAGCGTTTCGGGCTCGTCAGACTTGGTGCCCACGGGGCCCGCGGCGGGCAGGGGCTTGCCCTTGGCGTCCGTCAGCGGCGCGCCGGACATGGTGCGGATGATCGGAACAGGGTTGGCCTTTTCGTGGGCGGCGAGGGCTTTTTCGAGGGCGGCGCGCTGGGGCTCGGGGAGTTCGGCCCACTTGCCCCGGCCCCGGCACTTGGGGAAGCCCGAGCAACTGAGCCACGGGCCCCGGACCCCGCCGCGGAGGTAGAGCGGGCGTGACTTGCAGACGCCACACTGGATATCGGTGGTGAGCGGCGGGACACCAGGCGCCTCGACGCGGCCCTTTTTGTCGAGGTTGAGGATGCCGTCGCAGGGCGCGTCCTTGTCGCCGAACTTCGAGCAGCCCAGGAAAGGCCCGAAGCGACCGACGCGTTTGGTCATGGGCGAGCCGCACTTGTGGCAGGCGACGTCGACGGTTTCGGCGGCGGGCCTTGGGTTGCCCTCTCTGTCCACGGGGCTGGCCCACTTGCACTCGGGGTAGAGCGAGCACGAGAGGAACCGGCCGTTCTTCCCGAAGCGGTAGACCAGCGGGACCGTTCCGCGGCCTTCCTTCTCGCACTGCGGGCAGGAGAGCTCTGGCGGCGCCGGGCGCGTTTCGGCCTTGGCGTGCACCAGGTCGTTCTCCGCGGCGGCGAGCTGCTGCTTGAAGGGCTTGTAGAACTTGCGGAGCATGTCGACCCAGTCGAGGTGGTCGTCCTCGACCTTGTCGAGCAGGCCTTCCATGTCGCGGGTGTAGCCCACGTCCATGATGTCGGGGATGGCCTCGAGCAGTTTGTCGGTGACGACCTCGCCCAGGTCGGTCGCGAAGAACCTGCCGCTCTCCTTGGCGACGTAGTTGCGATCCTGGATGGTGGAGATGATGGAGGCGTACGTGCTGGGGCGGCCGATGCCCTCGGACTCCAGCAGCTTGATGAGGCTGGCCTCGGAGAAGCGTGGCGGGGGGCTGGTGAACTTCTGCTGGGCCTCGAGCGAGAAGGGGGCGAGGTTTGCTCCCTCGGCGAGGACAGGCAGGTGCTGCTCGTCACCGGCCTGGGGGACACCCGAAACCTTGTAGAAGCCGTCGAAGACGAGGCTTCGTCCGCCCGCGCGGAAGACGCAGGGGGCCTTGGGGTCGGTGCCGCCGGTGATGAGCACGCTGGTCGCGTCCCACTGGGCGGGGACCATCTGGCAGGCAACGAAGCGTTCCCAAATAAGGGTGTAGAGCCTGAGTTGGTCCGGGGAGAGGGCGTTTCTGACCTTGGCAGGCGGGTAGTCCAGCGACGCGGGGCGGATGGCCTCGTGGGCTTCCTGCGCGTCCTTGTTGGAGGAGGTGTAGATGTTGGCGCGCTCGGGGAGGTATCGCTCGCCGAACTTTGACTTGACGTACGAGCGCACCATGTCGATGGCATCCGCCGAGAGGTGCGTGGAGTCGGTGCGCATGTAGGTGATGAGGCCGACGGGCCCCTCGCCGGGGATCTCGACGCCCTCGTAGAGCTGCTGCGCGGTGCGCATCGTCCGCTGAGCCGCGAAACCCAGGCGGCTGGCGCCGGCCTGTTGCAGCGTGCTCGTGATGAACGGGGCGGGCGGGCGGCTGGTGGTGCGCCTGGTCTCCACCGATGTCACGCGGTAGGGCGTGCTCGGATCCACCTCGCCCAGGACCTCGCGCACGGCGCGGGCGGGCCCGCGTCCCTTTGGGTCTGTGGCGTCGGTCGTCCGGACGTTCCGCAGGCCCACCAGCGCCGCGATGTTCTTCACGCGGGGGGACAGGTCCGGCCAGGGCTCGCCCTTGGAGGCGAGCGTGCGGACGTCGAACTTCTCGCCCGCGACCTCGATGAGCTCGGCCCGGAACCCGGCGTGCTCGCCGAGCCAGGCGTTCTGCAGGCGCTGCGTTGGCGGGTTGCCCTTTTCGTCGCGCCGGGCGAGGAGGGCCTGCCAGTCCTTCGCGAGGCCCGCGGCCTTCGCGAGCTCGTGCGTGAAGCACGCGCCGACGGTCCAGTATTCGTCCGGCACAAACTCGCGGATCTCTCGCTCGCGCTCGACGACCACGCGCACCGCAACGCTCTGCACACGCCCGGCGGAGAGCCCGCGGGCAACCTTCTTCCAGAGCAGGGGGGAGACCTGGTACCCCACGATGCGGTCGAGGATGCGCCGGGCCTGCTGCGCGTTCACGCGGTCTTCGTTGATTGGGTGCGGGTGCTGGAAGGCCCGCTCGATCTCCGACTTGGTGATCGCCGGAAAGACCACCCGCTTGGCCTTGGATGCCGCGATGCCCAGTTCCTGCGAGAGGTGCCAGGCGATGGCCTCTCCCTCGCGGTCCAAGTCGGTCGCGAACCAGACCTCGCACCCCGAGGACTGGGATTCCTTCGCCGCCCGCTTGAGGTCGGCGATCACGCGCTCCTTGCCCTCGCTGATCGCGTAGGTCGGGCGGAAGTCGTGCTCGAGGTCCACGCCGGGAACGGGGCTCTTGACGCCCTTTGGGTTGCGGCTGGGCAGATCGCGGACGTGGCCCACGCTGGCGAGCACCAGATAGTCTCGTCCGAGGTATTTGTTGATTGTCTTGGCCTTGGAGGGCGATTCGACGATCACGAGGTGGCGGCCCTCGCCGGCACCGGGCCTGTACGCGGTAGTCGCCTGCCTGCGGAAGCGACCCCCCTTGGACGGGGCGGGTGCGGCCTGCGCCGGTGCCGGAGCGTCCGTGGCGGCGGGCTTCTTCGCGGCCTTCGTGGATTTGGAGGGCTTCTTGGCCATGCAGTAGAACCAAACCCTACCAGACACTAAACACATTTCAAGCGTTGGCGGGGTGTCGTCGGCTAGGAAAGGTCGGGTGGGGTTGCGTGTCAAGTCGGCCGGGCGGGGCGCATCCCGTGAGTCATTCCGGTTTCGTGTAGGTGCGGAGCCAGGTTGCGCGGAGGGCGGCGGCGGTGTATGGCCTGCCGCACTCGGGGCACTGACCTTGGTCCGCAAGGGTGCGGAGGTCGTATCGACAGTGATTGCAAACCATGAAACCCATTATACTTAGGCGTTGGAACTGGCGGCGATGGATGGACCCGAGCCAGAGAGCGACCGCCGCCGCGGGTGGTATAGCGAGCATGACGGCGAGGAACGGGTTCGCCCCGGTGCACACGGCCGCCAGCGGGGCCCCCAAAAAGAGGATCGGAAAGAGCCACCTCAGGGGTCGGGCCAGCCGCTCCTCGTTACTCGGGAGCCCCCGTGGCGGGTTGTGGCTGGGAGGTGGGATGGTCACGGTTCAGTTCACGGTTCAGGAACCGGGCTTCATGGCGAGGCGGCGGTAGACGGACTCCCAACGGTCCTTGAGTTGCTCGGGCGTGGCGTGCCGCCCGCACTCCGGACAGGTGATACCGGCTGGGGCGGGTTCGGGCGCGATCGAGATGCCACGCAGGTCGTACTCACACTTGGGGCAGATTCGGTAGTCGATGGACCGGATGAACTTCATGCCGGTGTAGTGAGCCGCGGCGAGGCGGGTGGCCTTGAAGAGCATGAAGAAGACGCCGAGGTAGATCAGGGGCAGGCCCGCGAGGGAGGACTTGGGCAGCACGTTGAGCCCCGCGAGCAGCACGACGGTGAGGGTGGCGACAAGCATGCCCAGCGGAACGAGCAGGACCCAGCGCCGCAGACGGCGCTCCTCTGGCGTGGCGAGCGGCAGGAACATGGTGGAGAACGACACTCCGCCCGCGCGGTTCATGGAGACACTCCCAGCGCCCTCAGCACCGGGCCGGCCCTGGCTTCTGGCGGCACGGCGTCGCAGTCGATCCGCACGCAGCCGGGCGTTGTGCCGAGCCTTCGCAGCCACGTGCGCTGGTTCTTGGCGAAGCGGCGGGTCTCGATCTTGATCTGCTCGATGGCGTCGTCCAGCGAGCAGAGCCCCTCGAAGTGCGAGAGGAGTTGCTTGTAGCCAAGGGCCTCGCGGGCCTGGGGGCCCAGGCGCCGGGCCTCCCACAGCCCGCGCGCTTCCGCAACGAACCCCTGCGCGACCATCTGTCGAACACGATCATTGATGCGGCTGTTGATGCGCTCCGTGGGCCAGTCGAGCACCACGAGGAGGTATGGCGACTCGGGCCGCTGCGCGTCCCACTGCCTTTGGAGTGAGCTGATTGGCGTGCCGGTGAGCCTGAAGACCTCCAGAGCCCGGATTGTGCGGCGGCGGTCGTTGGGGTGGAGCCTCGCGGCGGCGGCGGGGTCGGCGGGGAGCAGCGCCGCACGCAGTGTGTCATTGTCGAGCGAGTCCAGTTCCGCACGGAGGGCGGGGTCGGCGCCCGGGCCGTCGAAGAGGCCGTCGAGCAGGGCCTTGATGTAGAGGTGTGTGCCGCCGGCGACGATGGCGCGCGAGCCCGAAGACACAACGGAGCCGATCGCGGCGGTGGCGGCCCGCAGCCAGTCGTGCACAGTGAAGGAATCTCCGGGGTCGCAGACGTCGATGAGGTGGTGGGCAACGCCCCGGCGCTCGTCCGGCGTCGGCTTGGCGGTGCCGATGTCCATGCCCTGGTAGAGCAGCATGGAGTCCGCGGAGATGACCTGTGCGGGGGCGAGGCGCAGGGCGAGTTCGACCGCGAGGGTGGTCTTGCCGCCCGCGGTGGGCCCCGCGATGATGGGGATGGTGCCCTGCGTGGGCGATGCCGGCATGGGCGATGGTAGATGGAGGCGTCAGGGCTTTGGCACGGGGGCCTGCTGCCCCCATCGGGGCTCGGTGCCAGCGCGGAGGCGTGCGATATTCCCCCGGTGCGTCCACAGCACCAGCACGGCGAGCAGCGTGCTCACGCCGAGAAACGGGAGCATGTGGACAACGTCCACGGCGGGCTCTTGCCTGAGCGTGACGCCCAGGTGGGCGAGGTGGAACCACGCGGCGACCCAGAGGGGCACGCTCGCGGAGGCGAGGATCGCCGCGAGACTGACGTAGCGCCACAACCTGAGGCATGCAAGGAAGACGACGAGCGCGGCCAACCCGGGGATGGTCATGGCGGGGAAGACCGCGAGGAGCGCCCCGGCGCTGGTGGCGACGCCCTTGCCCCCCTTGAACCCGAGCCACGGCGTGAACACGTGCCCGGCGACGGCGGCGACGACGACCCCAAGCCACTTCAGCGAGGTTCCCGGTTCGATCGCCATGCGGGAGAGGGCACCAAGGAGCCACCCCGCGGCGAGCACGGGCACAAAGCCCTTCAGGAAGTCGAGCAGGAAGACAAGGTAGAAGAAGCGCCTGCCCAGGACGCGCCCGACGTTGGTGGCGCCGATGTTCCCCGAGCCGTGCGCGCGGATGTCGACGCCCTTGGTGCGGGCGACGAGCAGGCCGAAGGGGATGGAGCCCGCGAGGAAGGCCGCGGCGAGGAGTGCCGGGAGCATCCGCGCAGGATAGCGGGCGGAGCGCCGGCCCGGGCTGGTAGGATTCACCATGCCAAAGCCCCGCACGCTGGTGGAGAAGATCGCGACGAGGTTTGCCTCTGGCATGGGCCCGGACGGGGCGCTGCAGGGCGACTTCGTGACGATCCGTCCGAAGCACGTGATGACCCACGACAACACGGGCGCGGTGATGCCCAAGTTCAAGCAGCTCGGGGCGAGCCGGATCGCGGACCCGCGGCAGCCGGTCTTCGCCATTGACCACGACATCCAGAACACCACGCCGGAGAACCTGGGGAAGTACGCGAAGATCCAAAGGTTCGCGGGGGAGCACGGCATCGATTTCTACCCCGCGGGGACGGGCATCAGCCATCAGGTGATGGTGGAGCAGGGGTACGTGGTGCCGGGCTCCATGGTGGTGGGGAGCGATTCGCACAGCAACCTGTACGGTGCGCTCTCGTGCCTGGGCACGCCGGTGGTGCGGACCGACGCCGCGAGCATCTGGGCGACGGGCGTCACGTGGTGGCAGGTGCCCCCGGTGGCGCGTGTGGTGCTGAGGGGCTCGCTGCGCCCGGGCGTGGTGGGCAAGGACGTGATCGTGGCGCTCTGTGGCTATTTCAACAAGGACGAGGTGCTGAACCACGCGGTGGAGTTCACGGGCGAGGGTACTCAGGGCCTTTCGATGGACCAGCGGATGTCGATCGCGAACATGACGACGGAGTGGGGCGCGCTGGCGGGTGTCTTTCCGTTTGACGAGGTGCTGAAGAGGTATCTGCTGGATCGTGCGGACTACTTCGCCGCGGCGCGAAGGCCCGGCACGAGGCGGGAGGGCTCGCTGGGCGGGTACACGCGGGCGCAGGTGGAGGCGTGGTGGGCGGCCCGGGAGCAGGCGGACGCGGACGCGTCGTACGCGGTGGAGCTGGAGCTGGACCTGTCGAGCATTGTGCCGCACGTGTCGGGCCCCAACGACGTGAAGACGATGCATGCGTTGCCGGAGATCGAGGGGCGGCGTGTGGCGATCCAGAAGGCGTGGCTGATGTCGTGCGTGAACGCGCGGTACGAGGACCTGGCCGCGGCGGCGGGGGTGGTTCGGGGCCGGAAGGTTGCGCCGGGCGTGGAGTTCTATCTGGCGGCGGCGAGCGCGGAGGTGCAGTCGCGGGCCGAGGCCGACGGGCACTGGGGCGCGCTGGTGGAGGCGGGCGCGACGGTGCTGCCCCCGGGCTGCGGCACGTGCATCGGGCTGGGGCGGGGCACGATCAAGGCCGGCGAGGTGGGCATTTCGGCGACGAACCGCAACTTCGAGGGGCGCATGGGCGACAAGGCGGGCCTGGTGTACCTGGGCTCGCCGGCGGTGGTCGCGGCGAGCGCGGTCGCGGGGTACATCTGCTCGCCCACGAAGTATGAGAGCTCGGCGGCGAAGGGGTCCGTGCGCCGGGCGGGGGGCGCGGCTGCGAGCGGTGGCGGGGCGTCGATCATCACCGGGTTCCCGGCGCGGGTTTCCGGGAGGGCATGGCTGCTGGACAAGGACAACCTGAACACCGACGGCATCTACGCGGGCAAGCACACGTACAACGATGCGATGACGCCCGAGCAGATGGCGGGCGTGATCTTCGAGAACTACGACCCGGGGATACTGAAGAATGCTCGCGCGGGAGACATCCTCGTGGGCGGGCTGAACTTCGGCACGGGCTCCAGCCGCGAACAGGCGGCGACGGCTCTCAAGTACTTTGGGGTCCCATGCGTGATCGCGGCGTCGTTCTCGGAGACGTACAAGCGCAACGCGTTCAACAACGGGCTGGTGTGCTTCGAATGCCCGGCGCTGGTGGCGCATCTTCGGTCGAAGTTCGGGACGGGGGAGCGTTCGACGCTGTGTCCGGACATCACGGTCGATTATGCGTCGTCGTCGGTCGTGTGCGAGGGGCAGAGGTTCGCGTTCGCGGCACTGAGCCCGGTAGCGCAGGAGTTGGTGGTGGCCGGTGGGGCGGAGGAGGTTGTCAGGAGGCGGCTGGCGGCGGTATCGTGATGGGTGTGACAGGGCCCCGGGGGCCGCACAGGGAGCATTGATATGACCAAGCTGATGACGGCTCCGTACGAGACCAGCCTGCCCTACGACAAGCGACGCATCCACGCTGCGGCGATCTATTGCTCCGACGGCCGCATCGGCGAACACTTCGATGACTTTCTCCAGAACGGGCTGGGTCTGCCCCGGTATGACCGTGTGGCGCTGCCCGGCGGGCCCGGGTGCCTTGCGGGCCACACGCAGGCGTCGCTGGAGGAGAAGGGGGTGGTGGACGAGCTGCAGTTCCTCGTCGAGGTGCACGGGCTGAAGCGCATCGTGCTCATCGGGCACGAGGGGTGCGCGTTCTACTCCACGAGGCTGGAGCTGAAGGACCGCCGCATGGAGCTGGTGCAGAAGGCGGACCTGGTGCGGGCGGCGTCTGTGGTGCACCGCGTGACACAGCTCTCGGCGATCGAGGCCTATTTCGCCCGGCACATGCAGGACCGCATCGTCTTTGAGCAGGTCGAGGTCTAGTGGGGGCGGGCGCTACCATTCGACTCGCCGCGGGCCGTGCGCCGGCGGCGCAGCCCCAAGGGAGGCCCCGATGCTCACGCTGCACGTCCTCGCGCCCGTCTTCGCGGTTCTCCTTGCCGGGAGCCCTCCCGCCACGCCCCAGAAGCCGGTGACCGACGAATACCACGGCACGAAGGTCGTGGACTCGTACCGCTGGCTGGAGGACTGGAACTCCAAGGATGTGCAGGAGTGGTCCGCCTCGCAGAACTCCTACGCCCGGGAGATGCTCGACGCGCTGCCAAACGTGGGCGCCATCCGCGAGCGGGCCACGGCGCTGCTCAGTGTCTCGACGCCTTCCTACGGGAGCGTTGGGACCTTCGGTGGGCAGTTCTTTGCGGTCAAGAGGCACCCCCCCAAGCAGCAGCCGTTCCTGGTCGTCATGCCCTCGCCCATGCACCCGGACAAGGAGCGCGTGCTGGTGGACCCCAACACCATGAGCGACCACGGCGGGGTCTCGATGGACTGGGCCGTGCCCAGCCCGGACGGGTCGCTCGTTGCGGTCTCACTCTCCAAAGGCGGGAGCGAGTCCGGCGATGTGAGCGTCTTTGAGGTCGCCACCGGCAAGCAGGTGTTCGAGGAGATCGTGCGGGTCAACGGCGGGACCGCCGGTGGCTCGCTCGCGTGGGCCCCGGACTCCAAGGGCTTCTTCTACACGCGGTATCCGCGCGCGGGCGAGCGGCCGGAGACCGACATGGATTTCTACGTCCAGCTCTACTTCCATGAGCTGGGCTCGCCCGTCGAGAAGGACCGCTACGAGATCGGCAAGGACTTCCCTCGCATCGCGGAGATCGTCGTGGAATGCCTGCCAGTCGGCCCCGCGAAGGGCGCGGTGCTGGTCTCCATGCAGAAGGGTGATGGTGGGGAGTTCCAGCATTACCTCCGCTCGATCAAGGGCGAGTGGACGCAGCTCACGAAGTACGAGGATCGCGTGGTGCAGGCGACGTTTGCGCCCGATGGCGGCGTGGTGATGGTCAGCCGCCTGAACGCGCCCAAAGGCAAGCTGCTGATGCTTGACGCCTCGGCGCCGACCCTTGCCAAGGCGCGCACGCTGGTGCCCGAGGGCGAGGACACCCTCGCCGATGAGTTCTTCGAGGCCGGCAACCTGCTCGCAACACCCGACGCGATCTACGCCCAGTTCCAGCTCGGCGGGCCCTCCGAGGTCCGCGTCTTCGACTACAAGGGCGCGCGGCTTGCCAAGCCCGCCCTGCCCTCGGTCTCCGCGGCGCACGGCCTCACGGCGATTGGCGGTGGCAAGGTCATGATGAGCGTCGGGTCATACGTAAGCCCAACGGCGTGGATGATCTTTGACCCCGCCTCTCCCGCCACGCTCGCCAAGGCACCCATCTCCAGCCAGTATCCGTTCGCCTTTGATGACTACGAGGTTGTGCGCGAGTTCGCGCCGTCCAAGGACGGCACCAAGGTCCCCGTCAACATCCTTCGCAAGAAGGGCGCCTCACTCGACGGCATGGGCACGCTCCTGGTCACGGGCTATGGCGGCTATGGCGTGAACATCGAGCCATCCTTCAATGGCGGGCGGCTTGCACTTCTCGAGCAGGGCGTGGTGTGGGCACAGGCAAACCTGCGGGGCGGCGGCGAGTACGGCGACCGCTGGCACCGCGAGGGCAACCTCACCAACAAGCAGAACGTCTTCGACGACTTCGCGGGCGTTGTCGCCCACCTCCAGAAGCAGGGGTACGCCAAGCCGGAGCGGACGGCCATCGAGGGCGGGTCCAACGGCGGGCTGCTCATGGGCGCCACGCTCACCCAGCGCCCCGAGCTCCTCGGGTGCGTCATCAGCCACGTCGGGATCTATGACATGCTGCGCGTTGAGCTCTCCGCCAACGGCGCGTTCAACATCCCCGAGTTCGGGACCGTCACCGACCCTTCTCACTTCCGGGCGCTCTTCGCTTATTCGCCCTATCACCACGTGAAGGACGGCGGGAAGTACCCGCCAGTGCTGTTCCTGACCGGCGCCAATGACCCGCGAGTGGACCCCATGCAGAGCCGCAAGATGACCGCGAGGCTTCAGGCGGCGGGCGCGCGGGCGCACCTGCGCACCAGCATGAGCAGCGGGCACGGCATAGGCACGGCGCTCTCCGAGCGCATCGAGCAGCAGGTGGACGTGCAGGCGTTCCTCTTCGGCACCCTGGGCGTGAAGTACAGGCCCGCGAAGTGATGGCCAGGAAGCCGGAAAAATCGACGATGAGACACCTTGGCGAGTTCTTCGGCGAGGTGTGGAAGGGCATCAAGACCGACCCTGCGCCCAGGGCGATCTCCCGCACCCGCGTCGAGGAGCGACGGGTTGACACGCCCGGCGGGCGGGTGACGCTCCGGCGGACCATCATCGAGGAAGTCGTGCCGACGAAGAAGCGCTAGACGCGAACGAACGCGAACTCGTGCCCCACGGGCGAGCGTGCGAACAGCCGGTACCCCGCGTCCCGGAGCGAGCGGATGGAGTCCGCCGTCTCCTGCACGCGCGACCCTGGCCCTTCGAAGTAGTGGTACTCGATGAGGAGCTGCGCCGGCCGCAGCGTGCCTGCGAGGATGTTCCGGAGCGCCCCGTACTCGGCGCCCTCGATGTCCATCTTGAGGATGTCCACGCGGTCGTGGCCGAGGTCTTTGGCGATAGTGGCGAGGGTGCGGACCTGGCAGCGGACGATCTCGTGGGCGCCGCGGGCGTCGTCGCCGCCCTTGGTGAGGTTGTACGCGTTCCAGAGGGGGTCGGGGTTGTGCATGGCGAACTGGGCCTCGCCGTCAAAGTCCGCGAGGCCCAGCGGGTGGAAGCGGAGTCGGTCCGGGAGTTGTTGGCCCTTGATCCACTCGAGGCAGCGGGGCGTGGGGTCAAAGGCGTGGACGCAGACGCCGAACCTCTGAACCATGGCCAGGTCCCAGGAGATGTCATCACCCACGCCGAAGGAGTAGACGACGCTCTCGGGGCGGATGAGCGAGGGCACGACCCACCACCCCCCGTATTCGCTGCCGAGGCGCACGTGGTCGACGCGAACCTCCGGGGTGAGCCAGAGGTCCTTGCCGAGGAGGGCGCGGCCCATTCGGCGGACGCGGCGGGCGAGGTCTTTGAGCGGGCTGGTCACGGGACGAGCGTACGCGCGGGCTCAGGCCCGCACGAACGAGTACTCCTCGAGGCTCTCGGAGATGCAGAAGAGTTTGAACTCCGCGCGGTCCAGGAGGTCCAGCGAGGCCTGGGTGCGTGCGGGGCCGATCTGCGGGAATCGGTGGTGATACTCGACGAGGAGCTGCCGGATGTTGGCGCCGCAGGAGAGGATGTCCTCGACGACGTCGTACTCGGCTCCCTCGATGTCCATCTTGAGGAGGTCGACGTGGTCGTGCCCGAGCTCCCTCATGATGGTGGAGAGGCGCTTGACGGGGACGGTGATGGCCTCGTCGCCCTGGGCGCCCTTGACGACGGTGTGGGAGACGTGGTCGGGATTCCTGGGGGCGTAGAAGGTGACCGTGCCGTCGTGGGCCGCCAGGCCGTATTCGTGCAGGATGAACGTGGGCGGGAGTTTCTGCGACCGGACCCAGCGGATGGACTTGGGCGTGGGGTCAAAGGCGTGGACGGTGCAGCCCAGTCTCTCGATGAGGGCGAGGTCGAAGGAGATGTCCTCGCCGATGCCGAAGGAGTAGACCACGCTCTCGGGGGTGAGCATGGCGGGGGAGACGGCCCACCCGCCGTAGTCGCTCCCGAGGCGGATCATGGGGCAGGAGTGGTTGACGCGGCCGACGACCACCTTGGGGTGGATGACGGAGCCGACCCAACGTCGAACGGTTCGGATGACACCCATACGCTGTACCGCCTGTGAGACTGAGGGTCCGCCGGCGCCCCGGGGATTCGACGCGACAGGGTACCACAATCTGGCGATAATCCACAGCGCTTGTCCGACCAACCCCCTTCAACACCTTCCCGGACCCGGCCCCTGCGGATCGTGCTGCTGAACCAGCCCTTCTTCCCGGACGTGGTGGCTACGGCGCAGATGGGCAAGGACCTGGCGGACGTTCTGACGCAGCGGGGCCACGAGGTCCACGCGATCGCCAGCCGTTCGATCTATGGCCACGCGGGCGCGACCCTGCCCGCGTGGGAGGCGGTGCCGGTCGAGGGGGCCGCACACCCCATCCGGGTGCACCGTGTCGGCGCGAGCCTGTTCGGCAAGGGGAACATCCTCGCGCGGCTGGCCGACTTTGCGTTGTTCTACCTTCTCGCGCTTTGGAAGATCCTCGTGATGCCCCGGCCGGATGTGGTGGTCTCATTCACCACGCCACCCCTGATCGGGTTTGCGGGGCTCGTGGCGAGGTTTTTCAGGGCCAGCCGCGCCGTGCACTGGATCATGGACCTGTACCCGGACGTGCTGGTGGCGTGCGGCGTGACGCCGGAGCGGGGCGCCGTGGCCCGTGCCGTCGGGTTCTTTTCGACATGGCTGCTGCGCAGCAGCGACGCGAACGTGGTGCTCGGTCGGTGCATGGAAGCACGCGTGCTCGGGCGGGGCGTTCGGGCGGACCGCGTGGTGCGCATCCCGGTGTGGGCGGACCTGCGGGGGATCGAGCCCGTGCCCCACGAGCAGAACCCCTTCCGGGCCCGCTGGGCGCCCAGGGGCCAGTTCGTCGTGATGTACTCCGGAAACTTTGGGCTCGGGCACGATGCCTCGACCATTCTCGATGCGATCCTGAGACTGCGTGACCATGCGGACATCACGTTCGTGTTCGTCGGTTCCGGGAAGCGCAAGGCCGAGGTGCTGGAGTTTGTGGCGGGGCACGGGCTCACGAATGTCTCGTGGAACGAGTACGCCCCGCGCGAGCAGTTGGGGCAGTCTCTCTCGGCGGGCGACGTGCACCTGATCTCGCTGCGCGAGGGGGCGGAGGGGGCGATCGTGCCCAGCAAACTCTTCGGCATCATGGCGGTCGCGCGTCCGTCGCTGTTCGTGGGAAGCCCGAAGTCGGAGATCGCCCTCGTGCTCGCCGAGTGCGAGGGCGGGGTCGTGGTGCGGGAAGGGCAGGGCGGGGCGCTCGCGCAGGCGATCCTGGACCTGAAGGCCGACCCCGACCGGCGGCGGCAGATGGGCGAGCGTGCACGCGGGGCCATCGCGGGCCGCTACGACAAGGAAACCGCCTGCCGCCAGTGGGCGGAACTGCTCGAACGCCTTGCGTAGGGCGGTCACGGAAGGGCCGGAACGCCCGGGCGACCGCCAAAACCGAACCTGGGGAGCGGGTCCCGCCGATAGCAACGTTTGCGCCGTCGGAGCGCGCAGGAGGCTGACCATGGGCGCGGAGCGCTCTCTTTCGTGTGCGGTGCTGGTGGCGTGCGCGGGCGTGCTGGCCTCGTGCGGCGGGACGGCCCGGAGCACGGACCGGGAGACCCCCACTCCAAACACCGGGCTCAACGCGCTCGCGACCGAGAGTGACCTGCGGCTCTCGTCCACCATCAACGCGCAGCAGGGCCCGATCACCGAGGCCGAGCGGACGGACCTGGTCGCGCAGGCGGTGGCCGATCTGAAGGCGTATCAGGAGCGGAACCCGTCCGCCGGGCTGAGCAGCCTCACCGGAGTCGCGGCCCCCACGGACCTGACGTCCATCTTGGGCGAAACCCCGGCGGAGCCTGTCCCGGTGCCGGTCACGGAGGCGGAGCCCGCGCCGGACGTGCTGGCGCAGGCGGATCAGGCGTGGGCCACCACCACGCGCGCCCCCGCCCACACGGCGCGGCCACAACTGGCCCAGTCCGAGCCGGAGGACCCGCTCGCGGAACTGGCTTCTCGAATGGCGAGACTGCTCAGAGAGCCACCGCCCGGGAGCGAGCGACTCTCCGACGTCGCGGCGCTGGCGGCGATCGAATCCGTGAAGCCGGGCGTGCTCGCGACGATCGAGTCGCCGACCAACGCGCTGGGGACAAAGCTGGCGCCCGCCGACCTTCGGTCGCTCATCGATGCCCGCGAGCGGCTGCTCGCCAACCCGACGGAGGCCAACCGGACGCTGCTGAAGTCTCTGGCCAAGATCGCGCCCGCGGGGGGCGTGCGCGTCTCCCGGGCGGTGCTGTGCAGGCGGGTGGAGGGCTTTGGCAGGTACGAGCCCCTGACCACGGACACGTTCATTGCCGGGCGGCCCATCCGGGCAATCGTCTACACGGAACTGGACGGCTTTCTCGCCCGGGCCGCGAGGACGGGAGACCCGGTGCAAAACGGCGTGCCGATGACCGAGCAGGTCTCCGTCGAACTCACGCAGTCGCTGACGCTGTACCAGGATGCGGACGGCTTGCAAGCGTGGCATAAGCCCGCGCAGCGCGTGGTGGAGACGACGCGAGCCGCGAGGCGAGACTTCTACCTGATCCACACGATCGAACTTCCCGCGAACCTGACCATCGGGAGGTACCGCCTGAAGGTCACAGTGACGGACGTGACGTCCGGGGCATCCGACGAGGTGACAATGCCGATCACGATCGTGGCGTCGCCGGCGCCCCGGGGCAGCCGATAGGGATCAGGTGAGCGGTGCCCACGGGAAGCCCGGGGGCATGGTCTCGGGGCGTTGATTGAGCCACCCGACCAACCACTCGAACGCATCGACGATGCGGGGCCCCGGGCGGTTGAACATCTGGCTGCCATCGACCACCGCGACGCGCCCGGCCCGTGCCGCGGGCAGATCGCCCCACCATGGCGTGGTCGCCAGGGCTCGGGCCTGCGAGAGCGCGTCCGGGAGTGACACGCCGCAGGGCGCGATGATTAGCCACTCCGGGGCGGAGGCAATCAACTCGTGCGGCGTCAACCTGCGGGACTTGCCCGCGAGGCGCTGCGCGACCTGGGGGCCGCTGGCAGCACCGGCGCCGGGGTGGGGCGCTGTGGGGTTCAGCGGGTGACGGCCTCCGGCGCGCTCGATCATCTGAACGGTCCAGTGCCCGGTGCCGAAGAGCGGGTCTGTCCATTCGAGGAGTGCGACCGGGGGCCCGTCGTCGTAGGGATTCACGAACTCCGCCGCGGCGAACAGGCGCTCTCGCAGCGCGACGACCGCCCGGGTGCCGGCGTCATCGAGCCCCGCCGCGACGGCGACGCGGAAGACATCATCCAGCACGTCCTCGATGCCCCGGGGGTTGAGCGTCAGGATGCTCGCGCCGGGGCAGGAACGCCGCACCACACGCTCCACGCTGGCGAGATCGATCGAGCAGACGTCGCACAGCGTCTGGGTCAGGATGACATCCGGCTTCAGGGAGGCCAGGCGAGGCTCGTCCAGGTGATAGAGCGAGCCGGACGCGGACAGCGCCCGGCTGACACGCGAATCGATCTCGGCGGGGGAACCACCGAGCACCCGGGGGGCGGTGAGGGTGGGCACGTGCCCGGGGCCCGGCGGAAAGTCGCATTCGTGGGAGCGGCCGACGAGCAGGGGGAGCCCCCCCACCAGTGCCAGGGCCTCTGTGGCGGAGGGCACGAGGCTGACGATCCGCGGGCTGGTGCTGGCGGGCATGGAGACTCCGATGGTTGCGTGCCAAGGGCCTATCTTTCACTCTATCTCCCACGGTGCAGCCGAAAGCAGGGTGGGTCGGTAGAGGTTGAGCGCCGGCGGTACGGAAACCGCCCGGCACAGGAGGATTCGCCCGTGCGCTCACAGGTGAACGCGATTCGGCGTCCGTTGCTGGTCTGCTGCCTGGCCGGCTCGGTGTGCGCCGCCGCATACGGGCAGAACAAGGCTGTGCCGGTCGAGGGTCCCAAGGCAGCCCCCGCCGCCCAGCCGGGGGGCCAACCGGGAGGCCAGCCGGGAGGCGAACCGGCGGACGCTGCGATCCGGCAGATGCCGGTGCTGGAGGGCGACCCGGACACCGTGACGCTGGCGGCGTTTTCTGAGCCGGTGTCCCTCAGCGCGCTCATCGAGATGGTGGCGACGACGCTGAACGTGAACATCTCGACGGTGGGCGAGGTGCCCGGGACCGTGGTGTTCAACGCGCCGGTGGCGGTGCACAAGGACGATCTGCTGCCTCTGCTCGCCTCGCTCCTGGAGCAGCAGCAGTACACCATCGTGCAGGACCGGTTCGGGTGGTACACGGTGCACTCGCTGCAAAGCGTGAACGCCAACCCCGGGGCCGCCGGGCGGGACGCGATGAGTTCTACGCGCGTGTTCCGGACGCCCAACATGCGTCCCTCGGCGCTCCGGGCGCCGCTGGAGGCGGTGCTGGCCCCCGGGCCCCAGGGGGGAGCCGTCAAGCCGTACGCCTACGTGGATGATCTTGGCATCATCATCGCGACGGACAGCCCCAAGAAGCTGGACGTCGTGAAGGAAGTCATCGACCGCATCGTCGCGGAGTACTCCCGCATGGAGTACATCCGTCTCGAACTGGATCACATCACGGGTTCGGCGGCTCGGGAGCGGGCGCTCCAACTTGTCGGGCAGATCGGCCAGCCCGTGGGCCGGACCGGCACCGGGGAGGCGGGGCAGGCGAACCCGCCGGCGGTCAAGGCCGGGCAGGGCGTGGCGCTGGACAACCTGGGCGACAGGCTGACGACCGACGCGCAGGGGAACGCGCTGATCTTTCGGGGCACGCCCGGGGAGATCGAGCAGCTCCGCAAGCTGCTGGTGCTGATCGACGTGCCCAACACACTGACGCCGCGGAGCTATGAGGCGGGCTCGTCGGCGCTCGAGATTGCGAACATCGCGCGCAACCGCGGGCTTGGTGAGATCGTGACCATCGCCGACACACGCCAGGTCGGGGACGCCGGGTTCTTCAACAACCGCGGGCAGGCCAACCAGAACCCGCAAGCGGGCAACGCGCCGGGTGTGGGCGGGCCGGTGATCGTCGTGGACGAGAAGCGTGGGCGGATCGTGTACTACGGCACGGCCTCGCAGCAGGAGCAACTCGCGGCGCTCCTGAAGGAGCTGGACACGGAGGCCGAGCAGGTCGTGCTCCGGGTGCACAAGCTCCGCAACGCGAAGGCGGAGGACATTCAGGAGATTCTGCTTGGGATCATCCAGAACCAGGCCCCGATGGGCGACTCGCTGCTCCCGGGTGACACGCAGGGCAGCCGCCCGGGGCGGTTCAGCGCGAATCAACGTCAGCAGAACAACCCTTCGAGCACCGTGATCGTGCGCGACGGCTCGTCGGGCGACGAGGGCTTCAGCATCGATTCCGAGCAGGCCTTCGTCATCGCCGACGTGCCCAACAACCAGGTCATCGTGAAGGCGCCCGCGGCACAGCAGCCCGAGTTCGCGAGGCTCATCGAGAGGCTCGACCTCCGCCGCCCCCAGGTGTACGTCGAGGCCAAGATCGTCGCCGTCACCGCCGACGACCGCATCCGGACCGCCTTCGAGACGCAGCTCATCAACGCGGGCGGCACCGGGGGCGTCTTCCAGCAGGGCTTTGGCCTCTCGACCGCCGGCACCGGCGGCACGCAGCCGATCCTGAACCCGCGCATTGTGGCGACGGGCCTCACGGGCTTCACCGGCGCCATCATCCGCAGCGACCAGATCCCTGTGATCATGACCGCGCTCGC
>Ga0154020_10001970_pt1 | contig 25097 bp, 25 predicted proteins | sample Klosneuvirus_201_FD_109709 | JGI IMG/M metagenome (GOLD analysis project Ga0154020, IMG submission 109709) | Active sludge microbial communities from wastewater, Klosterneuburg, Austria - Klosneuvirus_20160825_MG | ecosystem: Engineered > WWTP > Aerobic digester > Activated sludge | place...
ATCGTGCAGAAGTCTACCTCGCAGCCATGCCGACAACCATAAAAAGTAGCAGAATTGCGTATAAACCGAGTATGACCAAGGTAAGAATTCCGATGTATTGGTAAAATCGTTTCAGAAAAGAGAACCCGGTTTCCGTGGCATGCATATCGTTGCCAGACACGCCTTTTATAATGTTCTGTGAAAACTGAAACATGAACCACGTCGGGATGAAGACCAGGGCCCCAATGAAAAGTACCATGAAAATCATAACTGCGGCTTCAGTACCTCCGAGCGTGGCAATGCTTAGCAGCGAAAGCGCCACCAAGCCCAGGTACAAAAAACCCAATACGGCGAAAAACATCGCCCAGCGGGAGGTAGCATGCCAGTTGCGGCGAATGGATGATGTAATGCGAAGGCCGGATTGGCTGCCCTCGGAATCGGGCAAACCGGCATCCATGGGTTGGTTCAAATTGTCCATGACGTTTCGAATTTGATGAAAAAACTTGCTTTTAAAACGCGCTAAAAGTATGCAAATTCTTGAAATCCAATTCGGCACGCCGGAATTTGACGATGCAGTGCGCTTGCGTTACGATGTACTGCGCAAGCCACTCGGTCTGGAGTTTACGACCGAACAATTAGCGTCCGAATTCGATAATTTCCACCTCGCGGCCTACGACGATACCGGGTTCTTGGTCGGGTATTTGAACCTGACTCCTGTGGACGATGAACGAGTGAAAATGCGCCAGGTTGCCGTGCGTCCTGAATGCCAGGGGGGCGGAGTCGGGAAAGGTCTGGTCATCGCCTCTGAGGCGTTTGCCGTACGATTAGGTTTCAAAAAAATGGTCTTGCATGCCCGCGAGACTGCCGTGCCGTTTTACCAAAAATTGAACTATAAAATTGTGGGTGAACGCTTCGAAGAAGTCAGCATTCCGCATTTCCTGATGAAAAAAACGCTCGTCTGAGCCTCCCGTCTGCCATCTGCAAGTCTACAACGGGTAAACCGGCAAGTCTTTTCACCGCCGTTTTTGACGCGGCTGGTTCCACTCCTCTTTTTCTGCAAATGAGACGATCTTACGCATGAGGTTCACCAGCGTCAGAAAAACGAGAAAGCCGATCGTCACCACGATGTAAATCCAACGGTAGGAGTGGGCCTGGCCGATCGGTATGCCCGAGAACAGCCATGCCGCCATGCCGTTTACACATGCGAGACCCAGAAATCCGTACACCGAACGCCCCCAGTATTGGAGCGAGTTATCGGCATTCAGGCTCATCATGCTGTTGAAAACGGCGTACAGCAGCAACATCGCTGTGGCAATGGACCAGGGGAACAGGTGGTCCACGGTGTACCAGCCGGTTTGGTTGAGCAACCAAGCAAGGGCCATAAAAGCCGCAGTTGCGACAAAAAAGTAAGCGGCCTGCTTCAGGGGGTCAATTTTACGTTCAAAAAACGAGAGGAGCATAGCTGACGGTTATCGGATCATCACGCCTTTTCGGTTGAGCAAGGGAATATCCCTGAAATGGATTTCGTCCAGGCTGCCGGGCACGAAGACATATTGTTTGTCGTATAAATAATCCTGAAAGGAAAAACTAACCCAATACTCATTGGCCAAGGCAAAAACCGCTTTTTCCACCGGCTCCACCTTGACAGCAGTCATAGGGTCAATTTTGTCCCAAAAATACCGCAAAGTTGTCGTTTTCCGGGGCTGTCCCTCGATCTGGCCATAGCCCCTCGAGTTCACAATGACTGAAAAAATCGGCTCATCTTTAAGATTGAGCAAATAGGTGTCCCAGAATTCCTCATGGTCTTCTTCGAACACCATTCGAGGCACGACAGCGAAGGCCAGGTCGCCAACTTTAAGGATGGGGATGTCTTTGATCATGTTTCAATAAGTTGGCACTCAAAGGTGGTACAAAAATGTTTTTTAAGACGATTTTTCACATCGGACAAGGGTACGGTTTCGCCGGTTTCCCACGCGAGCGACGTCACCGTTTTGTCGGTGTCGGCAATCCCGCAAGGTACGATGTAGTTGAAATAATCGAGATCGGTGTTGATGTTGAACGCGAAGCCATGCAAGGTAACCCAACGGCTCAGGTGCACCCCGATGGCGCAAATTTTTCTGTTTTTGCTCCAAAAGTCGACCTCCGGAGAAGCGTCGAGCCGTGCAGGTGCCGGCGGGCACCAAACTCCGGTATGTCCGGGAATTCGTATGGCCTCCACCTCGTAATCAGCCAGGGTGCGGATAATCGTTTCTTCAATAAACCGCACATAGCGGTGCACATCGGTGAAAAAACACTCCAGGTCCAGAATCGGATAACCGACGATCTGGCCGGGGCCGTGAAACGTAATATCGCCACCGCGGTTGATCGGGAAGTACTGGATTCCGCGTTCGCGCAGTTCGGACTCGGTCAGGAGCAGGTGTTCGGTGGAGCCGCTTTTGCCCAAGGTAAACACGGGGGGATGTTCGACCACAAGAAAAACATGCTCCTGTGGGTACGATTTTGGTGGCAGGGTGCGGTGGGACAACTTATTGTCCACCAAAGCCCGGTGAAGCCCGGTTTGGTAGTCCCAGGCGTCAACGTAATCCCGACGTCCTAAATCCGAAAAACGCACGACTTGCATGAGCGGTTAAACAAGCGAATGGACTTGTGGTTGCAAAGATCGGTTTTGAAAACATAAGCCGCCTCATGACGTATGTCACGAGGCGGCTTACGGATAATCGAGCAGTAAATTTAGTGCTTAACCACCTTGCCTACCCGGCGTTCGCGGCCTTCCTGCACGATGATATAATAGACCCCTGCGGGCAAATTACACAAATCAACTTCGTTGCCGGTCTGGTTCGAAGACCCTGCAGTTACCCGGTTGCCATTCATACCCAGAACGGAAATTTGAATCTGAGACGATTCGACTGCCAGGCGAACCAGGCCGGTCGTAGGATTGGGTGATATTTGCAGAGGTTCGCCGATAGAAATATCGTGGCTGGATGTAGTGCCCGAGTAAAAGTAGTAGGTTTTGTCGCGTACCACCCATTGCTGGGTCGCTGTGTCTTTTTCCGAGTATACCTCCACGGCAAGGTGCTGACCATCCAGATAGGAATAGTCCAGGCGGTTGGCTGCCGGAGCAAGGGTTGCATAATTCTCGGTTTTGATAAAAACCAGGCGGTTTTGGCTGTCATAACCGCGTTCGACTTTCTCGATAAGTACCCATTCGTTGGTGAAAAAATCAAAATCAGACGATTGGACAAGCACCGGATTGCCGGCAGCATCGTACGTGGTTTCCACCGTATTGGTGGGAAAAAATGTGCCCGGTCCGGCAACCGCCGAGGTGGTGCGGCGTATTTCGCGGTTCTGGCTGAACACGGACTCGATCCGGTTGTACACGGTCCATACACCGTTTTCGAGGATGGACTGTTCGGTCAGGTGGTTGTCGCCGCTGGCATTGTACTGGAACGTATCCAGTAAGGCAATTTCCGGGCCTGCAAAATTGGTGTAGGTGTACGTGGCAGTGGGCCGATTATGCGCGTCGTATGCCGTAATAGTACGAAGCGTCGTTGTCCAGATGGCAGCATCCGCATCCCATATTTCCAACCGGATGGAGTCGTACGCCACCATCGAGTTTCCATGTGGGTAGACATGCATTCTCGATTCCGGTTGCCATGTTTCCGTGTCGGTATCGAAAACTTCGCCATGCATTTCCAACAACCTCCCAAGGTTATCCTGTTTTTGGGTGGCCCGGGAGTTGGGAAACCATTCATCGAAAAAGACAAACTCGGTGGTTACTGTGACATCCGTTGAGGGGTATTCAAACACGTTTTTTTCCAGCGGAAACGTGTCATTGCCAAGTGAATAGCCGGAATACAACACTGTCGAGTCCAATTGTGGCGCTCCTCCGCGATCTGTAGCGCCGGAGCGATACAATTGACCGAGTTTGGCAACCAGCCCGGGAACTCGTTGAGCCAATTGTTGGTGAACAAGGGGGGTAAGTGGCAGATTTGTTTGGGCAACAAGATGGCCCGCCAGCAGGATAGCCCCACCGGCAACGGCAAGAATTTGGAATCGCATAGTGAATGGATTTTTTTGTGAACTACGCGGTAGACAAAGACATGGAGTACATTGGTTGCAGGCGGACTAACAAAAATTCATCCGACGACTTCATAAGTCATTGGATGAAGAACAGCGCCCCTGACCGTTTCCAAAAACTATCGCCCACAGACGATCGTCCGGAGTTGCTCGAACCAGGTCATGCCGAGCATGGTTTTTATCCTGTTGAAGTCTTTGCAGGCATCTTCCCGGCGCTCAAGGCCCAGCAGTGTTGAGGCCCGGTAATACAACAGTTCCGTGTTGTCGGGTTGAAGTGCCAGGGCCTGATTCCACTTTTCGAGGGCTTTTGCAGGCTCGTTTTGATCGGCCAAATAGCCGGCTTCATTTGCCAGTATCATGGCGTTGTCAAAATCGGTATTCGCTTTTTGGCAGCCGGGCCGGTCGGACTTGAACAAGGTCCGAAGTGGTACAGTGGTGGATACTGGTCGTCCCTGATAGTATGCGGGGGTCCACTGTCCCGACATTTGGTTGCCCAAGCGGATGGCCTCCCATTGAAAATCCATTCCCAATGCACTGAAATCTAACTGGTTTTCAATTTCCGTACGACCGTTTGCCCGGATGATAAGCGCCAACTCGATGACCCCGGTTTTGCAACTGTCCAAATACTCGGAAGGGTACCGGAGGTTGTTGATGACGAATTTCATCAATCCCTCGTCGCCGGTTTTGAAAGTGGGCAACGAGTCTGTCACTACATAAATCGTGTCGCCTGTTTCCCGGAGGTAGTAGGGTAGGGCTTCCTGTAGCCGGAACCGGATGGGGAGTGCTTGCCGCATCCGTACGGGTTTGCCCTCGCGTTGGGCTGGTATCCAACGTAGCCCGGCCTCATCGAGTGCGCCAAGCACGCGTGCCGCCTCGGCCCCGCAGCCGCCACCGATGTCTTTCAGGATACGGATATCGGAAATCCTTCCGTTCGTTCCGACCACAAAAGAGGTGACGACGGTGCCCTCCATATTCCCCTGCCGGGCTTCTTCCGGGTAGCGGATATTTTTAGTGACGACTGATAGCAACTGTGCCTCTGCACAGCGGCGGATGCTGTCCTCCGTCCAACCCGGGTGGAGATCGGGTTGGCAACGGGCGAGCAGCGGCATCGGCATTCGCTCAGCCACTTCGTAAATGGTGGTATCGGGTGCCTGAGCGTTCAGTTGAAATGTCAGGCAACCTAAAAACAGCACTTGGGCAATATATTTTCTCATAATCACAGTTTTGGGCGGCAAAGGTAAACGGGCGTTCGCGCAAATAAAAAAGGCCTCGTCCGCTGCGACGAGGCCAGTCGTTTTACCATGTACCTGGACTTTTCCTGATTTGGCGTTGCCCGAGGCACATAAGACGGAGTTCAACGAGTGCCTGCCACTCGAATGGTTCCGTTCTTGATTTGGATGGTAACAGTAGTTTGCATACGCACTGCAGTTTGATGAAAAAATCGGTTTAACGTTTTCAAACTTGAACCGGCAGTTGAGGAGGGACGAGGCTAAGGTACGGCCATTCTTGTTTTTTGCAAGTATGTGCTGCGCTCATTTTTTCAACATCGAAGTTTCCTATTTTTGCCGGTACATTTCTCGTTCACCTTTACGCTTTTATGAAAAATCTCCTCATCATCGGCGCGGGCCGTTCGGCTACTGTGCTAATTGACTACATCCTGGAACAGGCGCGGCAACACGATTTTTTTATCACGGTTGCCGATGCCGATGTCGCCCTTGCCCAAAAAAAAACGGGCGATCATCCGCATGGACGGGCGGTCTGGCTGGATGCTTCCAAGCCCAACGACCGACGTGATCTCATCTCCCGGCACGACGTAGTCGTGTCCATGCTGCCTCCGCAAATGCACCTGGAAGTGGCGGTGGACTGTATCGCGTTGGGTAAACATTTAGTCACAGCAAGTTATGTGTCCAAACAAGTGTATCGTTTAGGTGACGAAGCCAGGCAACGGGCGCTCGTGTTCATGAACGAACTTGGGCTCGATCCCGGAATAGACCACATGAGTGCCATGCAGCGCATCAACGAAATCCGTGCGAAAGGCGGCAAAATCACTGCGTTTCATTCGTACACCGGCGGCCTGGTGGCCCCGGAAAGCGACGACAACCCCTGGCACTACAAGTTCAGTTGGAACCCGCGTAATGTGGTGTTAGCCGGCCAGGGCACTGCGCAGTTCCTCGAAGACGGCAAACTGAAATACATCCCGTACCGGCGCCTTTTCCGCCAGTACCGCTTGGTCGAAATACCCGGCATGGGCGCCTGGGAGGTGTACGCCAACCGCGATTCCATGCTATACCGGGAGGCATACGGACTGGCCGACATCAAAACGCTTTTCCGGGGGACCATCCGGCACACGGGCTTTTGCGATGCTTGGAACGCGCTGGTTCGCATCGGCCTCACCGACGCCACGTTCCCTATCGTGGATTCCGACAGACTGACATACCACGATCTGATGGAAGCATTTCTGGGCATCAGCCGGCACACCGGCTCCGTGCGCGACCGCATGGCCAAACTGATCGAGTGCGATCCCGATGGGCCGGTTATGCAAAAATTAGACTGGCTGGGTTTGTTCAGCAAGCGGCGCATCAAGGTGAAAGACGCCACGCCTGCATTAATTTTGGAACAGTTGCTGCTCGAAAAATGGGCGCTCCAGCCCGAGGACAAGGACATGGTCATCATGCAGCACGAGTTCGAATATGAGTTGGATGGCCGGGAACGCAAACTGACCTCTACCCTCGTAATGAAAGGCAACGACGGCACCGACACGGCCATGTCCCGGCTGGTAGGCTTGCCGCTCGGTATTTTCGTGAAACTGCTCATGCTCGGCAAAATTTCCACCACGGGGGTTGGCATCCCGACTATGCCGGAGGTGTACGAGCCGGTGATGCAAGAGCTGGAGTCGCTGGGGGTAAGGTTTGTGGAGCATGAGGAATGATATGTCAGGACACCAGCCCCAACATCTCCATCACCACCTCGTTCAACCGGTTAATAGCCAACTCTAACTCCCAGGCTTCCCGGTTGCGGGGTTCCACATAGTTGGAAATACTACGGATGGCGGCGAAAGGCACTTCGGACAAGAGGCACGCGTAAAAAAACGCGGCGCTCTCCATAGTCTCTACCTGCACGTCAGGATACTTTTTTTGTACAGCTTCGATGGACGGTGCATACCCGTGTACGCGGTTGAGGGTCAGGCCTTGCACAAGTGGCAAATAGGCGGCCTGCTCGGCCTCGGCGTTGCGCAGTAGCCCTTGCTGGAAGGGCGGCTCTTCGGGCGCAATCAGTCCTAATTCGAACAGGTCCGTGAACCGGCCGTCGGCCTCTTCCACCCCGAGGTCGCCGAAGCGGTCGGTGGCCACTTGAACCACGTCGCCCAGACGCAAGGTGCGATCGAAAGCGCCGGCAATGCCGGCGTTGAGCACCCAGCCTGGTCGGTATTGGGCAAAATACCTGCCGAGGTGCCAGGCGGTCGCTGCCATGCCGACACCAGTGATCAGGGGCAGCACCCGGATGTGGGCTTTTTCAAATGAGCCGTCCACATGTTTTTTATAATCCTGTTCCAGAAAGGCCAGAGTAGGAGCAATCTCAAATGGAGTGGCGGCGACAAGCAAAATATCCATTGTTTTTTCCCGTGAAAGTACACGTTGCACCGGACAAACGCGCAAAACCTTGCTACCTTGCCCGCCTGAAAAATGTTGCCGTTATGCCCAGCGATTGGTTTGCATCCTGGTTCGACTCGCCTTATTACCACATCCTGTATCAAAGCCACGACGACAGGGAGGCACAGCATTTTATTGATAACTTGCTTTTGGCGCTGAAACTGCCTCCTGATGCGCACATACTAGATCTTGCCTGCGGCAAAGGCCGGCATGCCCGCTATCTGGCCGAAAAAGGGTTCGATGTCACCGGCCTGGATATTTCTCCTGCCAGCATCGCGTATGCACGCCACTTTGAACATGAACGTCTGGCATTTTACCAGCACGATATGCGCCTCCCCTTTCGGGTCAACTACTTCGATGGGATTGTGAACATGTTCACCAGTTTCGGCTATTTCGACACCGATAAGGACCACTTGCGCACGCTGCTAAATGTGGCGAAGGGACTCAAACCGGGGGGGCTTTTTTTGCTGGATTTTTTCAACGCGGATTGGGTACAGCGCAATTTGGTGCGTCATGAGGAAAAAACGCTGGACGGGATTGTGTTCCGATTGCACAAATCCGTTCGATCAGGCAGGGTGTACAAACGGGTTGAGTTTGAGACCGGTGGACGGCAGTTTGTCTTTCGCGAGCGGGTGCGTTTGTTCACACTGTCCGATTTTCGGGAAATGTTTTGCACCGTCGGTTTGGAAACGGAACAAATATACGGTGGATACGATCTCAGCGCGTTCGACCCCACGCGTTCCAAACGCCTCATCCTGATTGCTAAAAAACCGCTTTGACATGGCTTGGTGGCAAACACTTGACTCAACACTTTTGTATTGGATCAATACCGTCGGAAGCAATTCTGTTTTTGATATCCTGTTGCCCCTGTTCCGGGAGCGATTGTTTTGGGCGCCGTTGTACCTGTTTGTGGCGGCTTTTGCCTTGCAAAATTTTGGAAGGCACACCGGCATGATCGTACTGCTCGGGTTGGTGCTGGCTGTTGGATTGGCCGATTTTACGAGTAGCACATTGATTAAAAAAAATGTGCAACGCCTTCGTCCGTGCAACGATCCAACCGTAAACGCCTTGGTGGTGCAGCGTGTGCCGTGTGGGAGCGGGTACAGTTTTACCTCCTCACACGCGGCTAACCATTTTGCTGTAGCAGTATTTTTCGGAATGGTATTGGGCGCCCGAATTCCACGCATTCGGGCTGTATTGCTTGTTTGGGCGACGGCAATTGCGTATTCGCAAGTATACGTGGGAGTGCACTATCCGGGCGATGTGCTGGGAGGCGCTTTGTTGGGATCGGTGATCGGGTGGTGGGTATTGGTCACCTTCAGGCGGTACGGGTGGCTGCCATAGTCTGTATCAGGGCGTGTGCGAAACCAACCGTTGTGCGAGGTCAATCAAACGTCCGAGAACGGTTACATCCGGCACGGGGATGTTGCGTTCTTGCTTGTCCCCTTCCACCGTTGCCACCTCAACGGATTGTTGTTTTTCAGTAAAGTTTGCATGAAAAGGTTGGCGGGAGCCCGCATTGACGTAGAGTACTGAAAAAAGACTGAGCGCAAGGATACCGGCAATAACGTACTTGAAAGGTTGTTTTTGTTTCATGGCTCAAAAATTGATGCCCAAAGTAATACTTTAGCAGAAGAGTTGTCCAACTTGTTTCGGACGAACGTTCAGATTCTACTGACAAACAACTGACAAAAAAGGTTGCCGGTTTCGACAGGTTTTTTTAAAAAAAGTGAGCCTGAACGGTATTGCACCGGTCAGGCTCGTATCGTCAAACCAAAAATCAATCAGTATTATTTGCCGCCCAGGCCACCGGTACCGGCCGGTACGCTTGCCGGGGGGGTGGCGTCAATCACCTCGCCTTTGATGGTCAGCATACGGGTTTCGGTAGCTTCATTGGTGGTGATGGTGACTGTTTTTGTGAATGCGCCGGGACGGTTGGTGTCGTAGCGAACTTCAATAAAGTTGCTTTCGCCGGGCATACACGGTTCTTTCGGGTAGGTCGGAACCGTACAGCCACAGGAGCCTTTGGCTGTTTTGATGATGAGCGGCTCGTTTCCGGTATTGGTAAATTTGAATTTGCGGAGTGGTTCGGCACCTTTGTCGATTTTACCGTAGTCAATCGTAGTGTCATCAAAGGTCATTACAGGGCCGTTCACTGCTTGAGCGGAAGCGTAAAAAGTGCCAACAAGGGCGAAAGCGAGGATAGCGAGTACTTTTTTCATCGGAAGTAGAAATAGTTTGTGAAAAGAAAAATTCTGTTCTCGTTGCTTGACGGCACAAAAGTAGGACAGCATCCAACACCACCAAAGCGGTGCGCTGTTAACGATGTCCAAACAAAATCAAACCCTTTTTGAAGAGGTGGGAAAAGCAGGAAAATCAACGTCTTGCAGCAAAAATCTGCTCATAAATACGTTGCAAAAGCCGCTTCTCATCGGTGATGATTTCGGCAGATCCTTCCAGCTGCTGTTCGAAGGCAATGGGTTTCCTGAAGGTGGTTTTCAAGCCGTCGGGAAGCACGACGATGACTGCGTACTTGTCATCTTTCGGTACCAGGGATTTGGAGTAAACGAAACCGCGCAATGTGCCGAACTCCGAATACGGGTAACTGTCCAACTTGATGACCACACGCTGCCTTGAATGCACCTTGCCACTGTAGGCAATAGGAAGCAAGAGGCGCCCAACGACCTTTTCGTTCTGGGGTGGAATGATGACGAGCAATTGTTGGCCCTGTCGGACATATTGTTTATCCACAAAAAAATTCGCGTTGAGTGATACCTGGCCCTCAATCGGCGCTGTCACGAGATACGTTTGTTTCCACCGATCTAATGCCGCCTTCAGGTTGCTGAGTGATTGTCGGACGCGTCCTGCCGCAGTCAGTTCACTTTCTTCTTCGTTAAAAGAGGCGTCGCTACGACTTTTGTTGAGGCTGGTAATCTCGTTTTGTTTCCGAAGGATATTGTCCTCCAGGGCATCGAGTTGCCGCTCAAGATCATCTACGCGCTGGCGCTCTTTTTCCAGATCGTTGCGGGAGATGCCGCCTGCATCGTAGAGTTCGCGCTGACGTTGGTATAGTTCTTTAGCCGAAAGCAGTTGGGATTGCATTCGACGTTCGGCCTTTTGATCCACAACGATGCTTTGGTTCAATTTTGCGACTTGTTGTTTTATGGCATCCATCCCGATTCGCACAGACGAACTTTTGTCGCTTTTGCCAAAGCGATAGATGTCCATTGCTTGAAGGAATACCGAATAATCGGTTTGCAGCTCGCCGATTTCCAAATTTTCCAAAGGTTGGATTTTTTCAAGGGAGTCCGGGACACACTGAAGCCAATAATCCAGGTGCGCGCTTAGGCGTTTGACATCTGCATATTGGGCAGAACTTTGAAGCGCTACAAGCACGAAGCCTTCCTTCACAAATTGGCTGTCGCGGGCAAAAAAACCGGCGATATGCCCATCCGTGCGAACAAATACGTCCACAGGGGGCGCCGAAGGTGTGATCCTGATCCGGGCGGACACTACATCGGGATAACTGATGATCGTGGCGACACCCAACAAGGCTGCCACGCAAACGAATACAACGAACGTGCCCCAGCGGACGAGCCATCCGGGAGGTGTGCCGAGGATTTCCTGTACTTCCTCCGAGCGCAATTCGACGTATTCGCGTTCTTCCATAGTTACATGCCCAGTTCCAGTTGGTTTTTGACCAAATTGTAATAAATACCGCGTTTGTAAGTCAGTTCGTCATGTGTGCCTTGTTCCACCATTTCGCCTTTTTCCAATACGATGATGTTGCCGGCATTGCGTACTGTACTAAGTCGGTGTGCGACGATCACAGCCGTTTTATTCTGAAAAACCTGCTCCAGATTGTGCATAATGACCCGTTCGTTGTAGGCATCAAGGGCATTGGTGGCTTCATCGAAGAAGAGGTAGCGTGGGTTTTTGTACACCGCTCGTGCTATCAGGATACGCTGCCGCTGCCCCTGGCTCAGGCCGACACCGTCGGGACCGATTTTGGTGTTGTAGCCGAGCGGAAGCGTCTCGATGAACGACTGGATATTGGCCACTTTGGCGGCGTAGAGTAACTGCTGCCGGTTGATGTTGTCTGTGCCAAGCGCAATGTTGCGGGCTATGGTGTCGGAAAAAATGAACCCGTCCTGCATAACCACTCCGCAGCGGTCGCGCCAGAGTTGGTGGTCAATATTGGCCAAACTGATCTCTCCCAGTCGAATGACGCCCTCGATGGGGTTGTAGAAGTTGAGTAACAATTTGACCAATGTCGTTTTGCCGCTGCCGCTACTGCCCACGATAGCCGTGATTTTTCCCTCTGGGATTGTCAGGTTGATGTTGCGGAGCACCCAGGGTTCGTGCGGGCCGCCGTACCGGAACGAGAGGTTTTCCGCCGAAAGATCGCCGCTGTCCGGCAGCACGGTCACCTTGGCTGCATCTTTTGGCTCTTCATCGGGCTTGAGGTGTATTTCGTTCATGCGCTCCAGGCTGATTTTGGCCTCCTGCGCCGCGAGGATGAATTGCACCAGCGATTCCAGTGGCGCATTGGCATGTCCGATAATGTATTGTACGGCCAACATCATGCCGAGGGTCATGTCCCCATTGATAACGGCCGTAGCCGCTGTGATGGAGATCAGGATGTTTTTTCCTTCATTAATAAAGGCGGCGCCTGCACGCTGCATCTGGTCGGTGGCCAGATAGTCCACACTGATGCGAAAAAGTTTGGCCTGAATACGCTCCCAGGCCCAGCGTTTCTGGCGCTCGGCATTGTGCAGTTTAATTTCCTGCATTCCGTTGACCAACTGAATCAGGGCGTTTTGGTTATCGGCCATTTGTTCGAAGCGGCGATAGTCGAGTGCCCGGCGGCGTTGCAGAAAAATGGCCACCCAACCAAAGTAAAGCAGCGCAGCGATAAAAAAAATGGCAAAAATCCAGATATTGTAGAACAGGAGCACTATCCCGAATACCAGCAAATTCACTACAGAAAATAACGTAACTAAGGAGGACGAAGTCAGGAACCGTTCAACCCGTTCGTTGTCGTAAATGCGTTGAAGCAGATCGCCCGTCATCTTGGAATCAAAAAACGCCATGGGTAGGCGCATCAGTTTGATCAGAAAATCCGAGACCAGATTGATGTTTACGCGCGTACCGATATGCAATAGAATCCAGCCTCGAATAAACTCCACGGCAACCTGACTGAAAAACAGCATGCTCTGTGCCGCGAGGATGAGGTAGACGAAATTGAGGTCGTTGAGTTGTACTCCCTTGTCCACCAAGGCCTGCATTAAAAACGGAAAAATCAACTGAATGATACTCCCCAGGATCAACCCCAGGAAAAGTTGCCAAAGGAGTCGTTTGTGCGGCACCAGGTATTGCCGGAGAATGCCGAGGCCCGATCGGTTGGTGGTTTCGCCTTCGCGCTGGAAAAACTCGGGCGAAGATTCCAGCAGTAGCAGAATACCCTGAGGCTCCGTGTTGTACACGTCGCTGATCCAATTATCGAGAAACTCCTGTTCCGTCATTTGCACCTTTCCCACTGCCGGGTCGGCCACATACACTTTGCCGTTGGCAATGCGGTACACGACGAGGAAGTGGTTTTGTTTCCAGTGGGCGATGCAGGGCAGGGGCAGTTCGTTTTGCAGGCGGCCGAAATTGGTTTTCACCCCCAGGGTCCGCAGACCTATTTTTTCGGCGGCATCCGCGATGCCCATGAGCGAGGTGCCTTCCCGATCCAGGTAAGACAACTCCCGCAGGTACTCCAGTGAATAATGCCGTCCGTGGTGCCGCGCTACCATGCGCAAACACGTCGCACCGCAGTCCGATGCGTCGAGTTGTTTGTAAAACGGGAAATTATCGGCCAGCATGGTGTGATTGATCCGCTTGGTTGGATGGTACCGTCAGGCGCCATCGGCGGGCAAAACTAAGTTATTTTTTCAGCCTGGGTGGTAGTAGTGTCCATGCCGGCTTTTCACTCTGTCGCCGTTTGTCTCTCCACAAACGAATTGTACGCCCGAATCATCGCCGAGTAAAACAGTTTTCCCTGTACAGCATATCCCAATTTGGAATAGTGAACGGAGTCGTGCGCCATCAACCCCGAGGACTTCCAGTTTTGTGCGGAGCGCTCCCCACCAGCCAGGCTGAACAAATCCCAAAGGGCATACCCGTTTTCGCGGGAAAATCGCCGGATGTCCGCACAAATCGGGCCCATGTACGGATTGAAGCCTTTGCCTTTGAGATAAGAATCTGCCGGAGTGGTAAAAAGAAAGTAGGCATTAGGGGCATATTTTTTGATTTGGCTGACCAGTTCGCCCATCTGCTGGTACACAAAATTGGCGGTGAGTTTGCCCTGGGCTTCGTTGGTTCCGAAGGAAAGCACAATCAGGTCGGGGTTCAGGTCGGCCAATTGGCGGGCGAAATAGCGGGCACGGACGAAATCGGAAAATTTGGCGCCATTCACCCCGATGGAGTGGTACACCACACCAGACATTTCAGTTTCGAGCATTACTCCGTCGAGCGCGATACGCCCACCGTTGTTTTCGGTCTGTATTGTGGAGAATGCCACGTTTGCCTGCGAAACCGGGCGGTCAAAATAGAAAGACCGGAAAAACGCATCTTGCTGGTACAGCAGGGCTTTTTGATTGGTCAGATCATCTTGCACCGAAATCTCCACCGGGCTATCTTCTTCCCGGTGAAAGACGGTTACCTTGGTGAACAAATGTGTTTCGGCCGTGGTGGTATCGCGCAAACGCACGGTAAGTTTACCGGTCTGCGCGTAGTTTTCAAGGAGAAAACCACTCAACCCGAATGGGGTCGCCACATCAAGGTTACGTTGGCAGTTACTCCCATACCATTGCGCATTGGTTTCAATCAAATAATCCCTCGGGCCGTTGGAACTGGCCAATGTATAGGGAAAAACGAGGCCGCGGCCGGCATCACCAAAGGCGTTTTGCAGTCGCCGGCGAACTTCGTGGGTCATGAAATTACCCAGAACGTGGGAGTCGCCAAGATGAACGATGCATATTTTTTTACCGCCTCCTACGCGCTGCTGGTACATCTTTTGAAAAAGCGGCTCCAGATATGCTGCGTTTTCAATGCCGTTTTCATCCTGCCGGAAAAAACTGTAGCCCACCGAATCCTGATCGGTTAACTCTACCTTGGGTGGCCGAAACTGAGACTGACATTGGCCGGCACAAAGCAGCAGGCACAACAAGCATGAGCCGCCGCGCAGGCGTATGTTTCTTGTTCGCAGGTGAATGTTGAACATGTTTGAGGACATCGTCATGATAAAATGTACTTGAGTTTGTAGTCCTATTCGGGCTTTACAATCCGGATGCGGCCTTTTTTTTCTCTTCCAAAAACAGTTTGGCAAACTTGTGTCCGAGCATTTTACCACCCTCATGCGTCAGGTGGGTATAGTCCCGGTTGGCCAATGCGGGACGGCTGTTTTCTGCAAAAACGATCATGGCCCCCGGGCCGCCCATGCCCCGGTAAAGGTCATAGAACAAAAAGCCGTGTTTTAGCGCCAGACCACGTTGCATATCCGCAATAGCGGGTACGCTCGGCAGCGTGGTGAGTACACCGTCCACCTTGCCTGCCCGATCGGCTACGCTGACGATCAGGATCGGCTTTTCCGGGAAACACTTGCGCAAGTGGGTAAATGTTTGATCCAGTTCGGATCGGTACCACGACAAATTGTCCAACTTGTCCGTCACGGCATTGAGACCAAGTTGCACCACGATCAGATCGTACCGCTGTACGGCATCGAACTGGCGGGCGAGCGCCGGGTTGATCAGTTTGAGCCGGCCACCGGTATTTCCACGCATTGAAAAATTATCCAGGTAAAACCCCGGTCCGCTTTCCAGGGAAGCGCCGTACAAGATCAGGTTGCTGTCCGGTTCGTCGAAACGGAATGCAAAAGCGCGAATGGCGCCTTGGGCAGGCGCCCAATCCCAGGTGCCGAGTACATCCCCTGTTCCGGGCAAGGAATCCGTCCGGGGCTGCATATCGGCGTTTTGCCAGACAAACGATGCCGTAGAATCGGCCGTATAAAACAACCGAAAACGTCCCCAGCGGCTTGTATGACGAAAATAATCGGCGCCTTCGTAGTGCACAAACGCTTGTTGATTCGGGCGATACACAAACCCGTTGATGCCGAAAGGCTGCCGGCTATGGGGATTTTTTGTAATCGAGTACGTTTCCCATTTCTCATAGCGGTGCACGAGCGTGCGTTTGAATCGGGCTACTTCCGAAGTGATGGGCACATAACCCACGCCCGCTCCTCCCCAAAGTGTCTGCAGGGTATCGCGAAGGTCGCCGAGCAGGATATCACCCTCTACGAAGGAATCTCCAAAAAAAGCGATCCGGACGGTACGTCCATGCGATCGGATGGAATCAATCGCCGCAAAAAACTGCCGCAATCCCTGGCGCTTTGGCGTGTAGTCCTCCAACACCTGCCCCCATAGCGCGGCATCCACAAACCGGTTGGCAATGCTGTCTTTCTGAAGTATGGTGTCTACTGTGATCACCGTGGTATCGCCGGCGGGAATGGTGTCCGGTTTCGGGGCTCGGATGTCGGAAAAGATGTCCATACTTCGGATCGGAATACCGTCCAGAACCATATTTTCCGGCAACAGGGAAAGGCCGGTGAGCAACAGAAGCACCAGGAAGACAAGCCCAAGCGTTTGGCCAAGATAGTTTTTCATGCGGGGCGAAGGTACGGAGCGAGGTGCATCGGCGTGCTTTCTGTTGTGTACTGAAAAAATCTCCGGCTGTGGCGAGGCTACTTGGCTACCTTTGCCCGTCGTTCTAAGAAGGACCAAATTTGATTCAATTTCAACATTACCCATCATGGATATTTCGAAAATCCCATCTCCTTGTTTTGTACTCGACGAGGCGCTGCTTCGCAAAAACCTTCAATTGATTGACCATGTGCAACGCGAGGCCGGGGTACAGATTATCCTGGCGTTCAAGGGTTTTGCTATGTGGAGCGCGTTCCCCCTGGTGCGACAGTATTTGTCCGGAGCCACGGCATCCTCGCTGAGCGAAGCACGCTTGTGTTTCGAGGAAATGAAGGCCCGGGCACACACCTACTCGGTAGCCTACCTGTCACGAGAGTTTGGGCAAATCATGAAATATTCGAGCCACATCACGTTCAACTCGCAGGCACAGTACCGACGTTTCCGCAGGCGTTTGGAAAAACACCCGGAACACATCAGCCCGGGAATCCGGGTGAATCCGGAATGGTCGCCTGTGGGAACGGCATTGTACAACCCCGCGTCGCCAGGCTCGCGTCTCGGCGAGGTGGTCGAAAATTTTAGAGGAAAGTTGCCTGAGGGAGTTGAAGGGCTGCATTTTCACACGCTGTGCGAAAGCAGCAGTTTTGACCTGGAAAAAACGCTCGAACACTTCGAACGGCGATTCGGGGCATTTTTGCCCAACCTGAAATGGGTCAATTTTGGCGGTGGCCACCTGATGACCCGGCAGGGCTATGATGTGGAGCACCTCATCGGTGTGTTGCGCGGGTTTCGGGTGCGGTATCCGCACCTGCAGGTCATCCTCGAACCGGGTAGCGCCATTGCCTGGGAGACGGGCGTGCTGGTGTCGAGCGTATTGGACGTAGTGAAAAACAAAAGCATAAAAACAGCCATTCTCGACGTATCCTTCACCGCCCACATGCCCGACACGCTCGAAATGCCCTACCGCCCCCGGGTGCGCTCTGCCAATAGCGAGCCGGTACCAACGGACAAGCATCAGTACCGGTTGGGTGGTGTGAGTTGCTTAAGCGGCGATTTTATGACAGAGTACGCCTTCGAACAGCCGTTGAAGGTGGGACAAAAAATTGTGTTCGAGGATATGATCCACTACACCATGGTAAAATCCACCACATTCAACGGCGTGACGCATCCTGCCATCGCGATCTGGCGCGAAGACGGTCGCCTGGACGTGGTGAAAAGATTTGGTTACCGCGACTACAAGAACCGCTTGTCGTGATGTACGTTGGCGTAAGAACCCAGACTTTCCAGGTTTTTTAAACCTGGAAAGTCTATGGTCTTCTCACTTGATGAGCATGTATACCAACACGATCAGTGCAATGGTAGCGATAGCCACTATTGTGAGAAATTTCCGCAGTTCTCCTTTGTCTTTCAGGGTCTGGCGAGATTTCGTTACGAGTTTGTGCTTGGTTGCCATAATGCGTTAATTATGAATTACGAAGGATGTATAAAATAGACCTCGGCTATACAATTCCCTGTTCTCTAAACAGCTTGTTCAGCCATCTCAACATGAGGGTCAGCGCCAATGCTGCCGCGGTTAATAAGGCGAAGTTGACCCAGAAGAAATCGGCTTTATTGTCGTAGCCGTCCCACAAAGTGGCTAAAATCCCGCTGAGTTTGTTCCCGATGGACGTGGCGAGTTGCCAGCCGCCCATCATCAGTCCCGCTATTCGGGCGGGCGCCATTTTGGATACCATGGAAAGTCCCATCGGGCTGAGGCAAAGTTCGCCCACGGTGACCACCCCGTATGTCGCCACAAGCCACCACACGGAGGCTTTCTCGGCGCCGTTGTGGCAGGCATATACCGCCCAAACGGTTACCAGCGTGGATAAAGCCGAAATGACTAAGCCAAGCCCGATTTTACCCGGTGTGGTCGGTTCACGTTTTCGTTTTCGCAGAAAGCCAAAAAACCAGACCAACAGAGGCGTGAGCACGATCACGAAAAATGGGTTGACGGACTGATAAATTTCCGTGGATACCAATTTGATCGTTTGGCCTAGCGGAGGGCGTTCGGGTTCCGGCACATTGAGTAGGTAGGGTGGGGTAGTGACCCCCATGACAATTTTTTTTGTCTCCGGGTCCTTTGTGGTCCTAAACTGTTCGTCGTACAGGGGAAAAGTATCCGGTTCGTTTTTCACCTCTTGTACCATACCCATAAATCGGGCAGGTGATTCCATCCAGGCGGGCATGGAGCGATCCGTGTAGAACTCTGCCCAGGTGGTAAGTGCGGTGCCGTTTTGTTTGAATACCGCCCAAAACACGATCACCACAGCATAGATGGACAGCAGGGCTTTGATACGTGATTTTTCGGAAGCAGGGGCCTTCCACAAAATCCACAGGAAAAAGCCGACGATGGGGAGTGAGCCGAAAATAAACGCATCGTTGGAATCGGTGCCGAGTATGTTGCCGGGGATGTTCCAGGCAAGCAGGCCTGTCAGGATTGCCGGCAACAGCACCGACGACAGCAAGGTGACCACACCCGCTTCGGCAGGATTTACTTCTTTACGCACATCGGCATGCGCCATTTTTCTTGAACCGATCATGAACACCGCTACGCCGATGAACATGCCGATACCGGCCGCGGCAAAGGCATAGCCCCAACCGTAGGTATTGCGAAGGTAAGCCGCCACGAAATTGCAAATGAGGGCGCCGATGTTGATGCCCATGTAGAAAATGCTGTAACCGTCGTCTTTTTGGGCTTTATACCGATCCTCATTGTAGAGGTTTCCCAACAGCGTAGAAATATTGGGCTTAAAAAAACCATTGCCGAGGATCATCACACCCATGGCCAAATAGAACGTGGTCAGGTTGTTGGGTATGGCCAAGAGCAAATAGCCAATGCCCATCAGCACGCCTCCCAGGATAACACTTCGCCGGTAGCCCAGCACACGGTCGGCCAGAAGACCACCGACGAACGGAGTGACATATACCAAAGCGATGAATGTTCCGTAAATGTCCGAGGCGGTCGCCCGTTCAAATCCCAGGCCTCCAGCCTGCGTATCGGTCATGTACAGAAAAAAAATACCGATCATGAGGTAATAGCCGAAGCGTTCCCACATTTCGGTGAAAAAGAGAAAGGGTAAACCAGCAGGGTGTTGGCGCATAATGAAGCATTGATGTTCGGGGCAAAAATAGGTGCAAATGAAAGTTTCGCAAGAAAAGCGCCGTCTTATCTTTACGCCTTCTTTTTTACCGTGTTATTGAAATCTGATTTTACGATGGAGAAAAAAATCGCGCCGCTATTCCTGGCTTTGCTGCTGGGGTTTTCGTCGGCTGCCTTCGCGCAACAACCCGTGACCAAACCGACACCCCCGTCGCCTGGCCCGGCTTTTGACCCCCTGCCTATTTCGACCGAAGACAGCGTTATGGTGACGCTTATCCTCAAGCACCAGCAAGGAAAAAACCTGTATGAAATACGACGGGTATTGGAGGCACAGGGGTTTTGGGATATGTTTCCTCCGGAGGATGTGCGGATAATTTCGTGGACACTGGCTATGGGGCTGGGCCACGTGATCGTGTTGCAAGTACCCGTGAGCGGGGTTCGCAGGCTCAATCTGGCTATCGAAAACGGCGCCTGGGGCGCCTTCGACTCGGAGTTTTACTTGTCATACGACTATGAATTGCTTTGGCGGGAATACCTCGAAAAGCGGGAAGCAGCCAAAGACGACCGAAACTAAGGCGTTATTTACTGTCGGTTGCCGGCACAAACCGAATAGATAACGAGTTGACGCAATGCCTGGTGTTTTTGGCCGTCATGCGTTCGCCCTGAAAAACGTGCCCGAGGTGGCCATCGCAAGCAGAACAAAGAATCTCGATGCGGCGCATCCCCAAGGTCGGGTCTTCCTCGCGTCGGACGGCTCCCGGTATTTCATCGTCGAAGGACGGCCAGCCGCAGCCGCTGTCGAATTTGTCCGACGACCGGTACAACAATGCATTACAGCGGCGGCAAATGAAGTGGCCCTCCCGCTTGTGGTTCCAGTATTCACCCGAAAAGGGCCGCTCAGTGCCTTTGTGTTCGATAACCTGCTCCTCTTCGGGCGTGAGTTTGTTCCAGTTTTGCTGCGTTTGCATGGTGCGTTCGGTTTGCCAATTCAGGCCTCCATGGACCAATTGTAGGGTTTGGTTTTGAGTTCTTCGAGTTTCTCCTTGAGTTTGTAATCAATGAGCGCTTTTTCGGCAGCGATCCTGGACACCACGAGGTGCTTGCCGGTATCCGTATCAAACTTGAGTTTGTTGTGCACAGTGTTTGCCCGCAAGGTCGTGGACTCCAGACTGGCCATTTCAAACACGTGCTCATGCTCGTGCAGCAGGTAATCATACGGACTGCGGTACGAGATCAGTTTGACCATAATCGGCGCAGTTTCGATTGCCATAAACAAAAATGTAATGAAAAGGCTGGCGTACAAAATGGAGAGGCTTTTACCTCTCAACCGCGCCAGTGCTTCCATCCGGGCGGCGAGGCCATCGTAACGCGACCGTTTCAGGTTGGCAATTTCCGTTTGTACGGATGCCTCCAATTCTTGAACGGCCTTCGTTTTTTCCAAAATTTGGGGTTGGTTGAGAGCAATTGTCTGTTCAAGTTCGGCCTGAGCCTTATCGGCTTCATCTTTTTTTGCCCGATAAATGGGGCCAAGATTTTTTTTGCCCGAACCTCCGGTACCGTCGGCTTCCTGCACGGCCTGTTTGACAAGGGCATCGCGTGTTGTCGTTTTTTCAGCAATCTCGGATTTGAGTACCTCAACCCGGGCAGTTTCCGCCTTGATTTGTGCCTGGTACCGTGCTTTGAGTTGATCTTCCTGTTGCTTGTACACCTCCTGTTCCATAATCACCAACTCCGCCTGAATTTCCTTATCGAAGATTTTCAGTTCGAGGGGTTTGGAAATAACGAGTGCCAGCAGGACCGCCAACAAAAGGCGGGGAGCAGCCACCAGAAAGTCGCGCCACCAGTTCCCGTTGCTTTTCATACTCAATACGATGTAGCGGTCGAGGTTGAAGATCATTAACCCCCATACCAGGCCAAAGGCAATGGCCATGAAGTAGGAACCAAAGACGGTGTAGAGCGCATAACTCGAGGAAAAGAACGCGAGTACGCCGGTGAAGAAAATTGTGGCGCCGATACCCACATACTTATTCGTATCGGAAGGGCAACGTTCCAGAAAGGACCGCTCAACACCGGAGCAGAAGAGAAAGAAATCTTGAAGTTGTTTCATAGCTAGTACAAATTCGAATGCTTCGGCGGCTTAAACTTAAATCGTCCGAACTTATTTGTTTTCGGGGGCAATTATCGGCGAATTTTCGACTTGGGAAAAGTTTTTTTTATCAATAGCCATTTTCTGTAAAATGCAACTTTGATTAAAAGCATCTATTTTTGGGGCTGCATTGCCAACCCTACTACGGTTCCGGCCTTTTGACCGGGAATGGATGGTATGCAAGAAACAAACGGATGGAACACATCAAAAAAGGGCATTTGCCACAGGTTAAAGGATTAATCTTGGCTGGAGGACGATCCACCCGGATGGGGCAAGACAAGGGGCTAATCGAGTGGCATGGACGACCTCAACGCGAATATTTGGCGGATATGCTACAAACACTTGGGATCGAGACCTGTATCTCCTGTCGCCCGGATCAGGCCCCCGAAATGTCCTCCCGGCCGCTCCTCCTCGACAGATATTCGGACTTGGGCCCTTTGGGCGCCGTCGCTTCTGCATTTTCAGAAAACCCAACAGCAGCCTGGCTGGTGGTTGCCTGTGATATGCCGTTGTTGGATGCCGGTACGATTCTTCATTTGCTGGAAATGCGCAGACCTGATTTTGCCGGAACGGCTTTTCGTTCACCGGCTTTTCCGGATGGATCGCCGGACCCCCTGCTCGCGATTTGGGAACCGAAGGTTGTTCCGGTGCTCCATAAATATTTATTGGATGGGAATTACAGTGCTCGCCATGTCTTGATGACCGCAGGCGTATTTCTGCTCGATGCACCCGACCCGACCGTCCTGACGAACGTCAATAATCCGAGTGAAGTGACTTGGGCGAAGCATTACCTGACCGAATTTATACATTCCGACACATAGACCTTTGGTCATTTTGCGACACAATTCACGCTACAGCAAACCGTTTTCGAGACACACCTAAAAATTGTTATTTTACTGAATCAACTTGTAATGAGCGCAAATTCCAATTCCCGTGTTTACGGCATTGTCGTTACCATTCTGTTGCTTTTATCCGCTTCCATTGGATGGTTTTTTTGGCAAAAATCAAAGGCAGCAATCGCCGATATTGAGCAACGTCAACTTGCGATAGACTCTTTGACCCAAGTGAAGGCAGGGGTTGAGCACGAGTTGGACAGCCTGTCTTTGGCCTACTCCGACCTGCGAACAGAGAACGAAAACCTACAGGGAAAAGTAACGACGACGGCAGCCCTGATTGAGCAAAAAGAAATTGTGATCAAACAAATTAAAGCCGCCTCGGCAAAGGACGCTTCAGATTTGGAAAAACAGGTCGCCGAACTTCAGCGCCTGAAAACCGAATATGAAACTGTCGTACTGGTACTTCGACAGGAAAACCAGCAATTGCGGGAAGCAAATGAGCTCCTGACCGACAAAAACAGCAAACTGGAAGAGCAGGTAACCGACCTGGCCAAACAGTTGGAAGAACAAATCAGAAAAACGCAGGCTGCGACATTCAAGGCTTCATCGTTCCGGGTAGAGGTGGAGCTCCGAAACGACAAACTCACCGTGCGGGCCCGCCGGGCGCGGGAACTGTTGATCAGTTTTGACCTGGCGGATGTGCCACAGGCATTTCAGGGTCCACAAAAGATGTACCTGTCTATCACCGACGACAAGGGATTGCCGATCACGACCAGCAATCCCATCAAAGCAACCGTGTATGCCCCGACCGGCTCAGTGGAAATTGTGGCGCAGCAAGTCAAACAAGTGGTGTTGGAGACAACACAACGGCTGTCTATCGCTCACAAACTGGAGGACCGACTGAAGGCAGGAAATTATGTGGCCGCTGTGTATTGTGACAAAGGTCTGTTGGGTGCGTCAAGTTTCAGGCTGCGATAGGCGAAAGACGGAATCTGGCTCCAGCAAGTTCTAAACCGGATGCACGACTGACGTGCCCCGAATCGTAAAAATGGAAGAAACACAACCCAAAGCACATACCGAACCCGAAGAAGGGGACAATGCCCGGCGCAAATGGCAGGCAGTGCTTCGTCGTGTCTGGCGTCGTCTGGAAAATGTTGCTTTTGGCGTGGTCGCTACCTTGATCTTTTTGTACTTTCTGTTACAATCGTCGGCCGTTCAAAACTGGATCATCGGAAAAGTAACCGCATACCTGTCCAGCGAACTGAAAACTACAGTGGAGATTCAGCATGTGGACATTTCTTTTTTCGACAACGTGGTTTTGGACGGTTTTTTCCTGGCAGACCGCCGTGGCGACACCTTGATTTATGCGGAAAGACTAAAGGTCGGCCTGAATTCCAATATTTTTTCTTTGTTGCGGAACAGGTTGGAGATCAATGAGGTCTCCCTTTCCCGTGCCCGGGTGAACATCCGGAAATTTGTAGGCGACTCAACGACCAACCTCCAGTTTGTGCTGGATTATTTCGCCGGTGCGCCACCCGACCCGAACGAGAAACCCAAACCATTTCAACTGCGCGTACAGAACCTGCGCCTGAACGATGTACAGTTTCTCTCCGAAGACAAAATTGCGGGCAAGCGCATGTTCGCAGCAGTCGGTACCGGCGCCCTTCGGATTAACAAGTGGGATTTCAAGGCCAATACCATCGAAGTGCCGTCCATTTACCTCGACGGCGTGACCTTTGCCATCGCGGAATATCCGTCGCTGGAAGTTGCCAATGACGAAGAGGAAGAACCCGAAGGTGATGCTCAAACTTCCAATCCTTTGCGTGCGCTGGTGGGCAAACTCATCCTGCGGAACGCCCGGTTTTCGCTGGACCGGTTCGACGATACACCCACCCGGCATGCATTTGACCAGAACATGGATTTCTCCCACCTGTCTGTTCGGGATATTGCCATCGAAGCGGACAGCGTGTCGGCAAATTCCGATCTGGCGTTCGCCGGCAAATTGCGCCATTTAGCCGCCACAGAGCAGTGTGGTTTTTCAATCAAGCATCTGGAGTCGAACGAAGTGTACGTGAATGACACAATGACCGCCTTGTACGGTATGCGTTTGGAAACCAACGGAAGCACGTTGGGCGATACCATAGCCTTGCACTATTCCACCTACTACGACTACGATCGTTTCACCAATCGGGTCTACCTGGATGGCCGGTTCGCAGCGGGTTCTCATGTGCGTTTGGGGGACATTATGTTTTTCAGCAAAGACCTCGAAGAGAACTCGTTTTTTTTGAAAAACAGAGACCTGGCGCTTGAAATTACCGGGATTATGAACGGCCGGATCAACCGACTCAACGGACGTTCCCTGAATTTTAGGCTTGGTAACGATTTGTTCATTGCAGGCAATTTCGATGGAGACGACATGGCAGAGGGGGGAGACCGGATGCGCCTGTTTTTTGATCTGGAGCGCGCCAATACCAACATGAAAACCATCCGCGAGATCATTCCGGGTTTTGACGCGCCGGCGTATTTTGACCG
>Ga0154020_10001971_pt1 | contig 25096 bp, 27 predicted proteins | sample Klosneuvirus_201_FD_109709 | JGI IMG/M metagenome (GOLD analysis project Ga0154020, IMG submission 109709) | Active sludge microbial communities from wastewater, Klosterneuburg, Austria - Klosneuvirus_20160825_MG | ecosystem: Engineered > WWTP > Aerobic digester > Activated sludge | place...
GACTATAGCGTGACCAACTTCGTGATAGGCAGTGCGAATTTTTTCTTTTTCGGAAAGACCGCGGGATTTTCGTTCTGGGCCCATCATGACTTTTTCTACGGCTTCTTGGAGGTCGTCTTGGGTGATTTGTTTTCGATCTTCTTTGGCTGCTGTTATGGCGGCTTCATTCATGAGATTTTCCAAATCAGCGCCAGAAAAACCAGGGGTGTGTTGGGCAATGACAGTAATATTGATTTCTTTTTCCATGGGTTTATTGCGGCCATGAACGCGTAAAATGGCTTCGCGATCTTTGATATCTGGTAGATCAACCATGACGCGGCGGTCGAAGCGACCTGGGCGCAGTAAAGCTGGGTCGAGTACGTCAGGACGGTTGGTGGCAGCCATAACTATGACTCCAGTGTCTCCTTCGAAACCATCCATTTCGGTTAAAATTTGATTGAGAGTTTGTTCACGTTCATCGTGTCCACCTCCCAGGCCTGTTCCTCTTTGTCGGCCTACGGCATCGATTTCATCGATGAATATAATACATGGGGCATTCTTTTGAGCTTTGCGGAACAGATCTCGTACTCGGGATGCTCCAACTCCCACAAACATTTCCACAAATTCTGAACCGGAAATAGTAAAGAAAGGGACATTGGCTTCGCCGGCGACAGCGCGCGCGAGTAGAGTTTTACCTGTTCCTGGTGAACCGACTAGTAGAACTCCTTTGGGAATTTTGGCCCCCATTTGAACGTATTTGGAAGGGTTTTTGAGGAAGTCGACGATTTCAACTAATTCCTGTTTGGCTTCTTCGGCGCCGGCGACGTCGGTGAAGTGAGTTTTCTTTTTGGCGCTGTCATAGAGTTTGGCTTTGCTTTTGCCGAAAGACATGGCTTGGCTGTTGCTGCTTTGGGCTTGTTTCATCATAAAGAGGAAAAAGCCGACTATCAGTAGCATCGGTAGGACATTGATTAGTAATGTCAGCCAAAAACCATTGCTGGAGATGGGTTGAATATCTGTTTCTATGTCTTTTTTGACATCTTCGGGAATGTTTTTCAATACATCGTCGAGGGTGGCGGCGGCTTCTTTGTAAGTGTAGATTTGAGAACCGTCAATGCGAGTGACGTTGATGCGGTCTGATTCGGTGTCGAGAGTGATTTTGCCGACTTTACCGCTTTGTACTTCTTCTAAAAATTGATTGAGAGTGATTTTTTTTGCGGTTGAATCGGAGCCGTTCCACATGACAGCTAATGCTGAAATAGCTAGAACAATGGCTATAAATGCAAAAATATTGTTGGATCCTGGTTTTTGGCCGTTTGGTTTGGTGATTGCCATGAATTTGTTTGATTTTTACTTAAGGAAAGTAGTGCCTAGTTATTTTAATGGAGAATGATTTAATAGACAATGTGGACTAGGCGTTTGTATTTTTTGTTTTCTTGGGTGGAGGGTTTTTGAATGAGTAAATGGTGTTTTGGCCCGAATTCTTTGCGGAGGCCGGTGCGGTTTTTGGTTAGGGTGCTGAGTATTTCTTGAAGAGTTTGCTGGGTGAGACTTTTTTGGTTGAGGTCTTGGTAGAGCTGGCGGAGGATGTTTTTTTGGAGGGCGATTGGTTGTTGGAGGAATTTATCTAGGGGGATGGTCAATGATCTGGGATTTTTTTGGAGGTTTTTTTCTAGCCAAGCTGTCGTTTGTGATTCGATGATTTCTAGATTTTCACTGAGGTTTTGAATTCCGGAGGTAAGTGTTTTTAAAAAGTTAGGATTGAGCTTTTCAAATAAAGGAATGATTTTGTGGCGCAGGAAGTTTCGGGAGAATTTTAAATCTTTATTGCTGCGGTCTTGACGATAGGGGAGGCGATGTTTTTTTAAATAATTTAATAAATCTTTTTTGGGATTATTTAATAGTGGACGGAGCAGGTGCCGTTTGGGATCCCATTCCTGCATTGCTTGAAAGCCACGTAGGCTGGCTCCGCGAGTGATATTTAATAAAAAGGTTTCAATTTGATCGTTTTGAGTGTGGGCTACTAAAATGGCGTCTGCACAGTGTTTAAGACGAATTTCTTCGAAGAATTTATAGCGAATATTGCGGCAAGTCTCTTCCAGATTACCAATAGCGGGCGAAGCTTGTAGAATCTCACATTGCAATTGGTATTTTTTGGCTAATTTTTCCACAAATTTCTGATCGGTATTGCTGTCTCGTCCTCGTAAATGATAATTTACATGAGCTAATACCGGTCGAAATCCCTTTTCCAATAATAGGTGCAGCAAAGCAACGGAATCTGGTCCGCCGGAAATTCCTAAAATCAGCACAGCGTCGGCTTTAACCCTGGTTGAGATTACTTTTTTTAGAGAGCTGAATAAGGGCTTCGCTGGAGTCGTCATTGGCAACTTTATTGGCTATTTCTTTCCCACATTTTAGGCATTGATGGATGATAATGAAACCCTTTTTGGAATTTTGCTCCAAACGGATGGGTTCCATGAGGTTTTGGCATGGGCTGAGGCGGTCTCCCGGTATTTCCAAATCCACATGGCGTGAGAAGAGACAGAGATTGCAGTGATTACGACAAGTTTTGTCGGCTGGTGGGACGGGGTGAGCGCAGTGTAGACAGGTGAAGGAGGGGTTTAAATGAAGCATGGGTGACGTCAGGCAGAGGGGGAAAATAAATTTACTCGACCAAAGGGCCCCTACCCCTGCTTCGCAAATTTATTTTCCCCACTACCTGCCTTTCTTTGAAGTTGGAAAGGAGAGGGTGGAGAGTTTTGCAAATCTAGTCGAATTATGGTAGAATATTAAGATTAAATTTGTAAAAAGGCAAATATGGCAATTATGAATACTCAATTGACAGGAAGTGGTGAGGGGGCAAACAGCCCTGCGGAAAGCCAGGTTAAGGCGAAAATCACTAAAAGTAGTCCGCTTAACCTAATTCTGTTGTTTTTGGTCATTGGAATGGCTCTATATGGGGTTTTTCTGAATTTTCAAAAAGGTGGGGTTTTAACTAATACCAGCAATTTGGAAAAAGATGTTTTGGCCCTGAAGGCTGAAGTTAGTACTTTTAAAGAAAATAAGGTTGAGGTGAGTAAAAATGCCACTGATGCTTTGGTGAAAATAGAGGCCGAAGAAATTCGTTGGTCGGATGTCATAGCTGAAGTGAATCAATTGATTCCGGCTGATAGTTCAGGAAAACGACAGATTGAAATCCTTTCTTATTCTGGTTCCGGCCAAGGGCGTATTGCTCTCAATGCGGTGACTCAGGCTTCCAGTACGCCACTGTTTGATAATGTGGCCAAGTTGATTGCGACTTTTAATAATAGCGTGTTTTTCAAAGATGTTTATGTCCCTTCAATTTCCAAAGGGCAAAATGAGAATGGTACTTCTACTTTGAGCTTTGTACTGAATATGGTTTATGAAAAGCCGGAGACTGGGTCTGAAAATCTAGCGGTGCCGGTTGTGGCTACTCCTGAAAGCAAAGTTCCTCGTGTTCAAAATAAATAATTAATTGCCAATATGAATAAGAAAAATTCTTCATCAATAATCAGTCTGATTCTCCTTCTGCTTTTAGTGGGGGTAGGAATGTTTTGGTTTAAGCCAAATTGGGATGATGTAAGTGCTTTGAAAGTAACGGAGCAGGCTCGGCAAGTGGAGAAAGACCAAGTAACTCAAACTTTGGAAACTCTCAAAAGTGCTCAGGCGAAATTGGCCGGAGGTGGGGAAATTTCCCGTGCTACGGTTTTGACTTCTATTCCGGAAAAATTGGAGCAGGATAAATTGATTTCTTCTATCACTGAAATTGCCAAAAAAAATGATGTAAATGTCGGTAGTATAAGTTTTTCTATTCCTTTTAATTCATCTGAAGCCATTAAAAAAGCGACTATCAGTATCAGTATGACTGGTAGTGAAGGTGATTTGCAGCGCTTGTTGAAGGGCTTGGAAACTAGTTCACGTAAATTGTTGGTGAAAAATGTCACTGTGCAATTTGGGCGAACTGAAGGTTTGGAAAGAATTAATTTTAATATAAGTGTGGAAGCGTATTTTCAAAGCGGTATTTAAATAGTGGAAGGGAATTCTTTACATAAAAATTACTGAAAAATGGAAAATCAAGATAAAAAGTTAATGGAGGGACTGAAATCGGCGGTTAAAGTCGATCCAAACCGTACGGTGATTTATGGTCTTTATGACAATACTCAGGCGGGGATGTTTACACGTTTGAATGATTTTTTGATTGATCATCAGAGAATTTCTTTGCAGGAAAAAGCTTATTTTTTCCATTTGTTGGCGGTGATGATTGATGCCGGTATTCCGGTGATCGGAGCCATCAGTATTTTGGCTACAAAGACTGACAGTATCAGGTTTGCCAGAATTTTGAATACTATTAATTATAATTTGAAACAGGGAAGTACTTTGTCCTTGTCCATGTCGCGTTTTCCGGATGTTTTTGGAGATATGGAATTGGGCGTGGTTCGTTCCGGTGAGGCGGCTGGTAATTTGGATAAAATGATGTTTAAACTTTCCGCTCAGTTGGATAAGTCCAATGATTTGCAGATTAAATTGATTACGGCTTCTATTTATCCGATGGCGGTGCTAACGGTTTTGCTGTTGGCGGCTAGTGGGATGATGATTTTTGTAATTCCATCTTTGGTTGGTTTGCTGAAGCAGGGTGGGCTGAAAGAAGAGGATTTTCCGATTATGACCAAAGTTCTTTTGGCGATTTCTTATGTTTTGCTGACTTATTGGTGGGCCATAATTATTGGAGTGTTGGTGACCTATTTTGTCTTTAAAATTTGGAGAGAATCTGAGGCGGGGAAATATCGCTGGGACGTTTTTAAATTGAAATTTCCGGTGATTGGAGTTTTGCTGCGCAAGGTCTATGTACTGCGCTTTGTTTCAACTTTGGGAATATTGGTGGAGTCTGGTTTGCCAGTGATAAAATCGCTGGAAATTATTGCTCAGAGTTTGTCTTCACAACTATATTCGTTGAAAACTTGGGAAGTGATTTCCCGTGTGAAAAATGGTGAGAAAATTTCTGGAGCTTTGATGGATACGCCATTTTTGTTTCCGGAAACTGTGACTCAAATGCTGGCGGTGGGTGAACAAACCGCTTCCATGGGTAAAATTTCTGAAAAAGTTGCTGAACATTATGATAGAGAAATTGATCATAGTTTGAAGCGTTTGATGAGCTTGTTTGAGCCGATAATGATTGTTTTGGTGGGTGTGACGGTGGCGATGTTGGCTTTGGCAATACTTACGCCGGTGTTTAAATTGACTACTTTAGTTTAATAAAAAATGACTAAAGCTATCACTCATATTTCACACAAGCGCGTTGAGGGCCGCTCGTGTGTGGCTTTCACCCTAATTGAACTTCTAGTGGTGATTTCTATTATTATGATGCTGACTATTACGGCGGTGGCGAATTTTTCTTTTGTTCAGCAGAGAATGAGATTGGATTTTGCAGCTGATACTTTGGTTTCGAGCTTGCGAGAGGCCCAGGTTTTGGCTAAAAGTGGGCGGCGGGTGAAGGCTGCGGGGGCGGCGAGTAGCGGATCTGCTGCTGAGCCTGTGCAGAATTTACAATGTTATGCGGTGAAAATTGTCTCTGGGGTGGAAGCTGGGAGTGGCTTGTATACTGGGCAAAGTGATTATGTCGGAGTGCCGAAGGGGGTAACTTCTAGTGCTCAGGTTGATACTTGTGAATTGATTGGGAATGATAAGTGGGTGAAAGCGGAAATTTTTGATGGACGATCAATAATTGTGGGTGATGGGGCGGTCCAAACTTTTTACTTTAAACCACCTTTTGCGCAAATTTATACTGAGGAAGGTGGGGCTTTGGTGAAGGTAAAAAATAAAAATGTGATGTTTTCTATTGGGAATGTTAGTGATTTGAAAAATCCGGAGACGCTGAAAAAAGTGGAATTTGACTTGTCTACTGGGGCGGTGAAGAGAGGGTAGGGGGAGTATAGTTATGATATTTGAATTCTATTTATATTGTTCGAAAAACCTGATTCAGCTCTAGTAAAAAAGGCCTTTTTTTGGTATAATTAAGGGATAATTTATCAATTGAGGGTTGATGAAAATGTTTGGGCAGAAAATTGGTGGAAACATGGCTCAATGCGGGCCGAAATCTGTTGTTCGGAACGGGTCTTTGGGGCGGGGCATCAAGTCTTGTGCGGCTTTTACTTTGCCGGAAGTGATTGTGGCTTTTAGTGTTTTGGTGTTGGTGATTGTTAGTGCTTCCAATGTTTTGGCGGTGGTGATGCGGACTAATGCTGATAATGTTAACAGCCTGGTGGCTTATGGCTTAGCGCAGGAAGGTTTGGAAAATATGCGTTTTATTCGGGATTCCAATTTTGTCTTGGGATTGGATTTTGATGGTACAGCGAAAGCTGCTTCGGTTGGTCAAATTTGGGGTGAAAAGTTATTTGATAAAACTGGAGGGACAAGTAACTTTATTTTGATTAATAATGATCAGGTTCAGAGAGATTGTTTAAAGACTGCTTTGTCTACTTGTTTACCTGTGAGTTTAAAAAATTTGGGAATTGATAGTGTTGATAATTTGGTGAAAAGTTCGACAACTTTGGTTTATCGGGTTGGGGGAGGTGATCTTGACGGAGTCTCGTCTGACGTGCCATCGGTGGCCGTTGGTGTGGGGGCTGGAAAATTTAGTTTTATACAAAATGGGGAGGGGGCTCCTTCTGGTGCTGTGCCGACCCAATTTCATCGTTTGATTCATGTTCAGCCTTTTCAAATAAAGCCTGAGGTTGGTGCCCCGCTCTCTTATGATGCAATTCGAGTCAGTTCAATGGTGTCCTGGACTGCTGGGGGAATTGAAAAAAGAGTTGTTTTGACTTCGGAATTAACTGATTGGAAATAATGATTAAAAATAAAAATAAAAAACCGGGGGCAGTTGGTGTTAAAAAAGCTTTCACATTGATTGAGCTTTTGATTGCTATCAGTATTTTTATGGGTTTTATGATTGTGGCTTCCAATGCTTATTTGGAAATTATTCGGGCTCAAAAAACTGCCAATGAAACTCGTTTGATTTATTCTGAACTGCGTAACTTTGTGGATTTGGTAAATAATGAATTGCGTGAAGGGACGGTGGATTATTTCTGTTATGATCCGAAACGTGTGGAAGATTTGGATTTTAAAGATTTAGCTTTGGCGCGTTGTTTTGATGGGCCTGAACTGACTATTGAGGCCGGAAATAATTTGCGAACTATTGCTCGCGATGGACTTTCCAGTAGTATTATTAAATATATTCCTCCGAAGGCAGATGGCACAGGCGGGAAGCTTTGTCAGATGCGTTTTCGTAATAGCAATGGAAGTTGGGAGAGAGAGATGGCGGTTGATAATGGAGATAGTCAAAATGGATGTGGTGAATATCAGGAATTGGCTTTTGGGAATTTAGCGATGAATGATTTGCGTATGGAAATTTATCCGCTAATAGATCCAAAGAGTATGAAGGGGCAAGCAGATTTGGCCAGTCAATTGCAACCGATGGTTCGAATGAAGCTGCAAGTGGGCTCAAAACTGGGTAATGTGAAATTTAATTTGCGCTATCAGACTTCCATAACAGCTCGCAATTAATGAAAAATATTTTTAAAAATTTGGGCGAGAAAAAGGGATCGGCATTGCTGATTGCGCTGTTGATGATGGGGGTTTTGATGACTTTGACTTTGGGAATTAGTACTTTGGTTTTGCGGGAAATTCGTGTAACTCAGTCAATTGTTGATGCCAATAAAGCTTATTATGCAGCGGAGGCCGGGGTGGAAAGAGCTTTGTATGAACTTTCTAAAAGTTTGCCTGGGGCGCAGCCGAAGGGGGATTATCCTGTGGCGGTGTCTGGAGGGGCGGATGCAGGTGGTACAACAAGTTTAGGCTTGGCTGATGTGGTAGATGAATTTTTGCAAAAATATAACCCTGGTTTTGCTTTTAATTATCAAACATCAAATCGAGCTGATTCCGTGCCGAGTTTCCCTGATGAACAGCCGATTTTTATTGAAAAGGTGGCTTCTGTAGTGGGTGATAATGAGACTATTGCGGATTGTCAGCTTTCTACTGCTCGAAGTCCATTTGCTTTTGCTTTCACCAAGGAGAAGGTTTATCAGAGTTGTGCTCGGACGACTTATAGAAAATTGGGTTTGAATGAAACTCATATTATTCCTTTGTTTAGTGAGGTGGATGGGAAAGCGGAGAGTGTGAATGATTTTTTGGTGGAGTATTATTTGAATATAAAAGATGGAAGCGCTTTGTATGGGGAATTTGCCGGAATGAAATTGGAGAGTTTTGATGTGTTGCGTTGGAAAATTTATGGTAAGCCATTGGTGGATGATGGGGTCCAGCGAACAGAATCAATTGCGGATTTTTATCCAGGGGTGACCAATAATTCTGCTGAGACGCCGATTTGTATTGGGACGGATTCTACTATTAAGTCGTCTGGAAAGGAAAACTGCATTTTTCCAAGCTTGAGTAAACGTCCGCCGAAGCTTGATGATACAGATATTGCGAGTTTAAATGATGTGACTTTGTGGTCTGCTGCGCGTGAATGTTATCAGACTGATGCGGGTGTGGGGGTGACGGGTGGAGCTTTGATCAAGGGGACGACGCAGGATGGTGGAACTGGCTGTCAGATGCGTGACTTTATTGATAATCATAAAGAAAATTATTTGATTTTGACTAATATGGTCAATCCAAATATTGCTGGGATTGCCAATATGAAGGATCCGTCGCAAGTTGCGCGCGCAGATATTTATTATAGAGTTTTGTCTAGACCCGCGACGAAGGGAACGGAAGAGAAAGCTCCGAAGTTGGTGAAAGATTTTGCTGAAATTAAGAGTGAGGGGCGTTCGGCTGGTGGCCAAGTGGTGAAGACTTTGGATGTGCGTTATAAGGCGCCTGGGTTTTTGCCGGTGTTTAATTTTTCTTTGTATAAGACTAAGCAGAGTAAGGATAGTGATCAAGTTAAATAATATATGTCTAATTCTGTTGAACAACCAGGTGATCAGAAAGATTTTCAATCAAAATTGTCTATTGCAGAAAAAGTCGATCAGTTTTGGGCTGAGAAAAATGAATGGAAGAAAATCAATGGGGGGTGTCCGATTTCTCCGGATAAAGATTTAGAAAAAACTTTGAAGTTATTGGCAGAAAGTGTTTCACCAAAGTGGGAAAATTTAGCTGAGATGGTGAGAGTTTCTGTGGAAAAACAGGATGCCCGAGGGCGAAAATTGTCGGAAATTTGGGTGGAAAAACTTGCTCAGGGCGTGAATATTGTTGGAGTTCAGGATGGAGTGTTTCATTTTTATAAAGATTCAGAAATTTTAGCTGAGGATAATAAGGCACTGCGGATTTCAACTATGCCGGCGGTTTTGCAATTGCGTGAAAAGGAGAAAACTTTGCTTAGCAGCCGTGTTCGTGAAGCGATTCTGGCATTGCGGGCGGATATTCAGAAAGGCGGAGTAGGTGGGGCGTCGTCTGTTAATGAAGTGGCGTCGCAAGATGTTTCTGGCACAGTGAGATTATCAGGTGGCACGGATGTTTCTTAATACAAAAATGAAAAATTTATTTAAACAATTAGCGAGAGATTCTTGGCTGGAGGCTAGATTGGTTTGGTTGGCTGGTGGGCCTGATCATGGTCCTCAGCCGGCTGAGGTGGAAAAGCAAAAGGAAGTAGTGTCGGATGTAGCTGATAAAAAAGTTGATGTAGCCAAAATTGCTGAGAGTATTAAGGATTTAAATGTACCTGAAACTAAAATTGGGTCTGATGATAAGCCTGTTGATGCTGTGAATTTTCTTAAAGCTTTGCGTGGAGCATTAAACCCAAATATGAAAAATTTAGATTTGGTTTTAATGCAGGGGTTATTGGAAAAAGTGGCTGATATAAAGCCAAATGAGATGGGAGATAAAGAGAAGAGGGATTTCACTGATTGGTTGAAAAAGAAAGAAATTGTTTCATTTGAGATTAAAGATAAGGTTTGGAATTTTTATAGTAGGGATACTAATGGTAAAAAGGTGCCTGTTAAAGCTGAATATAAATTAAATTATTAGGGTGCAGGGCTTGTTGGTACAGTAAATAAGCCTAGAATTGTGTTGGGAGGCTGGTATGTGGTAGATTTGACTGGTAGTAAGCAAATTACCCATTTTTTCATGTCTAAATTCTACGTCACTACGTCAATTGCCTATGTAAATGCTGGTCCTCATGTCGGTTATGCTATGGAACTTCTTCAAGCTGATATTTTAGCGCGCTATCATCGTTTGCAGGGAAAGGATGCGTTTTTTTTAACCGGTACGGATGAACATGGGTTGAAAATTGCCCAGGTGGCGGAGGAGCGTGGAGTGTGGCCGCAGGAATTGGCCAATGAAAATTCGGCCCTTTTTCGGGATTTAACGGAAAAATTGGGGTTGAGTAATAACTATTTTGTCAGAACTACGGAGGAAAAACATGTCGCTTATGCTCAGGAAATGTGGAAAAAGTTGGAGGCGGCGGGGGATTTGTATAAATCTGATTATGAAGGATTGTATTGTGTCGGTTGTGAGAGGTTTTTTCAGGAAAAAGAGTTAGTGGAGGGGAATTGTCCAATTCATAAAAAGCCAGTGGTGAAGGTGAAAGAAGAAAATTATTTTTTCCGTCTTTCCAAATACGCTGATGCTATTAAAGAAAAAATAGTAAGTGGTGAATTGCAAATTGTGCCGGAGTCACGCAAAAATGAAATGTTGAATTTCTTTGAAGAGGGAATTAATGATGTGAGTTTTTCTCGTCCTCGCGAATCGGTGAAATGGGGGATTGAGGTGCCGGGAAATCCTGAACAATTGATGTATGTTTGGTGTGATGCCTTGACTAATTATATTTCGGTAATTGATCGGGATCGTTATTGGCCAGCGGATGTGCAGGTGATTGGTAAAGATATTGTGCGTTTTCATGCGATTTATTGGATTGGGATGTTGATGTCAGCTGGAATGGCTTTGCCAAAGACGATTATGGTTCATGGGTTTATCACTTCAGAGGGTGAGAAAATGAGTAAATCTTTGGGTAATGTTAAAGACCCTTTTGAGTATTTAGAAAAATATGGACGTGAAGCTTTACGATATTTTTTGTTGCGTGAAATCCCTACTTTGGGTGATGGAGATTTTTCTCAGACACGATTTGAAATTGTTTATAATGAAGAATTGGCCAATACTTTTGGAAATTTGGTGAGTAGAGTTTTGGCTATGAATAAAAAATATTTTGAGGGGAAGGTTCCGGAGGCAGGTAGCGATGATGGATTCGCGGAACTTTTGGATAATGCATGGAAGAAATTGGATTTGGAAATGGAGAGTTTTGATATAAAAAAGGCGATAGAGGTTGTGGTGGAGCTGGGGTATGCGGCAAATAAATATGTGGATGATACAAAGCCTTGGGTTTTGGCTAAAAATGATCAGGAGAAACTTTCCGCTGTGATTTATAATTTATTGGAAGTGATTCGCCATATTGCTCTGATGCTGCTTATCTTTATTCCTGATACGGCTGGAAAAATCTTGAATGTTTATCAGAGTGGTTTTCAAGTAGAAAATTTTGTTTGGGAAAAACAGCGCAATTATGGGTTTTTGCAGTCAGGGCATGATTTAGGGGAACTGGCTGTGTTGTTTCCTAGGATTGAAAAGGTTTAAGGAGTAACGCCAATGCCGCAAGATAAGCGGCACGTCCAGAATGTCCGGCCGCGGCAACTATAATAGCGGCACGTCCAGAATGTCCGGATCTCTGGCTGTAGTTACTCTAATGGGCCTTTGAATTTATCTAAGGGTGATTGCCGGGATCTGTTTGACGAGTAGGAGTAGGAGCGGTATCAGTACTATTTGTTGAGCTCTTTCCATCGTCACTTTGAGGTGTGTTTGGAGCAGCTTGTTGAGCAGGGGTTTGGCTGGTATTTTGATTTGAATTGGCCGTTAATATTAGGCTAACTACAGTGCGAATAATTACCCAGGAAAAAATAATTGTTATTAACCCGATAATGGCCCAAGTTAGGGCTTTTTTTGCTTTGTCCATCATGCCCTGATCCCCGTGCGAAACTACAGCGAAAAGTCCGGAAATGGCGATGATTACTATGGCAACGGGGGCGGCGATACTGATTAGTGCGCCGGCGAGTAATTGTAAAAGGTAATTGCCAGCTGCGGCTTCAGCTCCAGGTCCTGTGGCGTTTATAATTACTCCGGGAGAATTGTCGGGTTTGAGGGAATTGTCCAAAGTGATGCGGGCTTGTAAATCGGAATTATAAAGTGGGGCAGCAAAACAGGGAATAGCAATAACTATGCTGAATACGCTAACTAGAAATAAATTGATGATTTTGATTTTGAACTTGGACATGTTTTTTTATTTTGTTGGATTTGAAACAGCCCCACCCCCTGCACCAGGAGTGAAAAATTGTAGATCAGAAACTCCGACTACTATGGCGTAGGAGACGGCGATGATGACTAGACCGGCTAGGGCGTAGCCGAGGATTTTTTTGCCTTTATCAAAGAGATCGGGTTTGCCTCTGGCGGTAATCATGGTAACTCCACTGATGGTGAGGGCGAGTAAGGCTAGAGCGCCGCTGATATTTAGCAATATTTTGATGACATCGGCTAAAACTTGTTGCCAAGTTTTGGTGCTGACTATGCGGCTTACTGCGCCGATTTTGGAAGTGCTGGTATCGGCATTTTTATATTGGAAATTGTAGAAGAGTTCGGACTCGGTAACTTGTCCATCTGATTGTGCCAGAGCAAAGCTAGGTAAAAATAAAACTATTAGACCTAGTCCGATAAGTACTTTTCTAATTGTTAGAGATAATTTATTCATGCTATCTAACATTGATTGAAGAAATTATAGCCACTATAGCATAAGATAATCCGGAAATAATTATGCCGGCTAATGCATAGGTGAGGGTCTTTTTTGCTTTATCCATGGCGGCTGAGTCGGCGTACGAAGTGAGTAATTGTATGCCGCTGAGAATTACGAATAGTAGAGATAAGCCTCCTGTGAGGCCGATAATCATGGTAGTTATTCCGGGTAGGAGGCGGTTTTGGACATAATTGGCATTGGTGTCCTGGGACAGATCATGCGGTAAATAAAGTTTTTGATTGCTGGTTGCGCCGCCGGGTATGATGGATGGTTGTGTGACTTTTCCGTTGTTGGTGGAATCGGTAGGGGGTTGAGTGACTTTTCCGTCGTCGGTATTGTTTGCTGGCGGTCTATAGTTGGCTCCATTAGGATTTGTGCTTTGTTCTATTGCCGCAAAAGCTAAGCCAGGCATTAAAAAAACTATCAGACTGAATCCAATTAAAATTTTTCTAATTGTAAAGGAGGCTTTACTCATTTAAATAACAAAGAAATTAGGATTGATGGCGTAGAGAATTATTGCTGATAAAAATAATAGAGCGAGGCCGCTGATACATTTGGTGATGATGGCATTGGCTTTGCTGATACGATCGGTGCTATCGCCGGCGCTGGCCCGCATAATTCCTCCGACAATCAAGATTAATACGGCAATGGTACCGCCGAGTGTGGCCATGTAACGATAAATTTGTCCGATATAATAATAAAGTAGGGCTGTTCCGGCTGGTGAAACGTAAACCATTACTGGTTCGCAGAGGGTAAACTTTTCACCATCAACTACAGGTCTTCCCAAGGCAGCATCTATTTCGCTTTTGGATGTAGCGCTGCAGGAACTACTTGCTACATAAGTTGTTTCACAAGATCTCTTTAAAGTTGGTTTAGCTGGGGTCGGAGGGAGAGTTTGCTCTTTTTTTTCTGGAGTTTTTCCTTTTGTGGTGGTTGGTTCTTTAGGAGGAGTGACTGTAACTGGTTTTCCCGTACAGACAATTTGTCTAGCACATAGATGAGTGGTTTTACCATCAGCTGTTCCGAGGGGTTCTTCTGTGATTACGACTAATTTGTCGTCTAAAGAACCTTTTACATTTACGGCATTTCCTTTGTCGTCATAGGCGACTGAAGCTGATGTTGTGTTGGTGGAAGACGCACTTTGGTTGTTCAGATTTATGCATTCAAAATTTGCTGTTGGTGAGCTTGTTGCCTCCACCCCAAAAACCACTGGTGTTTGTATCACCATTAGTAAAGTTAGCAGTAGAATTGCGGTTGATTTTTTGAATAAATTTTTCATATTGGCGATTTATTTTCCGGCGGTTTCAAAAAGTAGATTTTGGACAAAGGCGACCATAAAGTAGGCGGATAATGTCAGTACTAGGCCGACTACTGCTCTGACCAGAATTTCTTTGCCTTTGGTCACTTGTCCGGCATTACCGGCGGAAGTCATCATTAAAAATCCACCAACTACCACGGCCAGGAAGCTAAGTGAAGCGGCGGTGAGGGTGACTAAATTAATGATTTGAACGATAAAGGCGGCGACGGGGTTTGTAGATTTTAAATAAGTTTGTTCTTGTACGCCGATTTTGTCTTTTTCTGGGCTATCACCACCAACTGTTAAATATTTGCCTACAGGAAAACTCGAATATTGTTCCCGAGCGTTTTGGCTGGACATGCCTTGCGGTTGTCCACTCGGAGTTGCGGCTGCGGGTGCAGGGCTAGGTTGGGGGTCTGCAGCAAAAGCCAGATTAAAATTTCCCCAGATCAGTACAAGGGCCAGGATAGCCCGTATACCGATTCCGAAATTAATTTTGTGGGAATTTTTAGCCATTATTGTTATTGGTGTCCATCAATTCTTCGGGGATATTTTCCAAAGCGGTTTCTTCATCGATAATTCCTGCTTCCAGAAGTTCTGTGACGGATTTTTTCATGGTTTGCATTCCTTCTTTGAAGCCGGTTTCGATGGCGGAATTGAGTTGGTGGGTTTTGTTTTTACGAATCATATTGGCCACGGCGCTGTTATTCATCATGATTTCCAGGCCGGCCACTCGTCCATTGCCGTCTTTGGTTTTCATCAAACTTTGCCAAACTACGGCGCGTAGTGAGGAGGCGAGTTGCATACGAATTTGATTTTGTTGATTGGTTGGGAAGGCGTCGATAATTCTATCTATAGCGGCGGCGGCACCATTGGTATGGAGAGTGGCGAAAACTAAATGTCCGGTTTCGGCGGCAGTTAGAGCCAGGGCGATAGTTTCCAAGTCACGCATTTCACCTACTAAAATTACATCCGGATCTTCACGAAGTGCAGAACGAAGTGCAGTTTGAAAACTGATTGTATGTGCTCCAACTTCGCGTTGTTCGATAATACTTTTGACGTTTTCATGAACATACTCGATGGGGTCTTCGATGGTGATAATATGTCTGGCGTCTTTTTGATTTACTTCATTCATCATGGCGGCCATAGTCGTGGATTTACCTGAACCGGTAGCACCTGTGACCAATACCAATCCTCCATCGGAAACGGCTATATCTTTTAATTTATCAGGTAACCCTAGTTCTTCTAGAGTGTGGACATTTTCTGGAATGACGCGAAAACAAGCGGCAATTCCTTTTCTTTGAACGAAAAGATTAACTCTGAAACGAGAAATACCGGCTACTTCCAGGGAGAAATCCAGGTCAAGTTTTTTGGAAAACTCTTCTTTTTGTTTATCACTGAGAATTTCCAGTAAATAATCTTCAGCTTGTTTTTTGGAAAGTGGAGTGTGTTCTTCGATAGCAACCAAATCTCCATTGATGCGGAGAATAGGTTTTGTACCGGTGGTTATATAAACGTCTGAAGCTTTATATTGGACTGCCGTGCGGAAGATTTTGTCGAGCTGAGCCATAAAATTGCTATTTAGTTTTTATTTTGTGTTTTATATCGCCTGTTAGATTTTGAAATCCTCTGGGCTAATTTCTCCTTCGAAACGTGGTAAGACATTTTCAATAGCTGCCCAATCACTGTCGGTGGTTTCTGGGACGATAATAGTTACTTTGTCGCCGATTTCTGCTTTGAAATAAGTTACTGATGCCAATAGGACTTTATAGGATTTGGCTGAGGCGATGACGCGATATTGTCCCTCGTCATAAGTAAGTGTACCGATGATTTTTTTGCGTTCGACTGGACCGATTTGTTTGTATAGGAAAGTTCCGTCGTCAGTAATAGTTAATTTTAGGACATCTCCGGGGATTAATTTGGATTTGGAGGCGTAATTGGCTGGAACTGAGTAAACGCGGGCATCTGGGCCAACCATGTTTTGTCCGTCGAAGCTACCTTCGATTACATGTGCGTCGCCAACTATTTTGCTGCTGCCGACCTTTTCGGCCATTTTGGCGATTTGGCTATTGCCTGATTCTCCGGCCATTTCAGTAACCATTTGTTTGGCTGAACGGATAGAGGCTTCGGCACTTTCAAGGATTTCCTTGATCAGGGCAATTTTGGATGACTTAGACATGGATTTTTAGTAAATTTTATTTTTGTTCATTTCATTATAGCAAAAAAAGGCCCTTTGGACAATTGGAAAAACCCAGATTTTTGATTGGGCCAAGCTTAAATTTAAGCGTTTTTCTTGTCTTTTTGCAGATAATGGTCCAAAAGGTAGCGTCGAGTGGCTCCTACATTGGTAAAAATACGGAAGGTAAAGACGAAAGCGGCTGCCAAATACAGATCTAGGCCGAGTTTGTCGCCTAAAATTGTAATTACTACAGAAAGTACGATATTGAATAAAAGCCCGCTGATAAAGATAATTCCATTGAATTGATCATTGGTGGCTTCGGCTCGAATGGCTCCAAATAAAGCGTCCAAAACACCCATGATAATAACGGCCGAGTATTTGGTGAGCTCGATTGGAACGGAAAAATTGAGTGCCAAACCGATAACTGTACCAATAAGTATTCCAAGAAATGCCCAAATCATAGTTTAAATTATTGAAATTTGTGTTTTACGTTGTTGACCGCAGTAAAATTCATCGAGCCGTATATGCATACTGTCTCGATAAATTTTACTTTGTCGCCTAGTAAAACGCAAATTTGAATAATTTAAATCGTGTAACTTTATCTCTTCTTGTAAATTACTTTTTCGGCATTAGCGCTGCTTATTCTTAAGTCTATATATTGGAGGGGAGTTTTGTAAATGTCTAGTTTGGGGAGGGCTTTTTTTAGCTTGTCAATTTGGGAGAGTATGCTTTTGGTTTGATCGAACCAAACGGTGAAGTCTTTTTCGGTGCGGAGGTGGATTTCGCGGGGTTGTTTGAGGTAGGTGGCGTCGACTATTTTGATGCCGAATTTCTCTTCGAAAACAGCGACTAATTTGATGATATAGTCGAGTTTTTCTTGATCCAGTGGATAGGAGTTGAAGCCCAGGGCTTGTTTGGTGGAGACTCGAATATAGGGCAAATCCGGGTTTTCTTCATTTTCCATGATTACCATGCCATTGGTGTTGACCAGATATTTTTTTTGAATTTTGATGCCGTCTTCACCGTCGATCAGATTGATGATATTGGCGGCCACGGGAAATCTTTCTAATTCGATTTCGATACTGCCTGGGAGTTTCTTTTTGATTTCAATATGGCGATATTCGGGGTTTTCTTTGAGTATTTGCTGAGAAAGTTCGGCGTCGTTGAAAAGTAGAATGTTTTGGTTGAGTAGGGATTTGTTGGCTAATTCGTTGATTTTTAAATTATCAGTAATTTGGCTGCCATCATCATAGATTTGAAAATCTTGAATTTGAAAATATTCGGTAAAGAAGATGAAATAGACACTTCCGCCAATTATAAAAAGGGAAAGAATTATCAGCAGGAATTTTTTGAATTTGGAAGTTTTGACGCTGGAAAGTTTTCCAGGTGGCATCGCTAATTTACTGGCGGATGTTCGGCGGACTTTCTTACGAATTTTGAATTTTTCTTTGGGTTGATTTCCGCTGTAGGGGGAATTTTTTGCTGAAATTGACGCGCGTCCAAAAACACGTCTTTTGCTTTTGAATTCCAGACGGGTGGATTTATCAAATAGTTTTTTTTTCTTTCTGCGGCCAAAAAGAGGCATTCGGAAGGCTTTAAATTTCGCCTTCTAAAGATATAGCAAGCAGCCCAAAGTGACAAGTAGAAGACCGCTCATGCCATAAGCCAATGGCTTGACAAGTTTACGATTGCCAAAGAAATGGACGGTGGCCAGTTTCTGCAAAAAATTGAGGAAGATTACTCCTAAAATAATGTTTTTTGCTGTATCAAAACTGATAGCTTGGCCGGCGATGTCGGCTGTGGAGATGATGATGGGATCGTCGACAGCAAGAAAGGCCATTAACCCAGCTAAAACATAGTAAACACTGATATCGGCATAGAGTAAAATTATGTTGGCGGCCAGCATGGTGAAAATTACGAAAACTGCTAATTTGATGGCACTTTTTAAATTTAGAGGAGATTCTACTTTTAATAGGTCGTGGTCTTTTTTTGGGGGTTTTTTGAGATGGTTTTTTTGTTGAGCTCTTAGATGGAAAAATCCTCCTGCGAGTAGAAGATAAATACACATAGCGAGCATGCTGGGGAAGAGGCGATTGAATAGATTTAGATTGAGGGTGCGAATCAAGACGAACATTTTGAAAAAACTGGTGCCGCAAGCGAGTAAAATGCCGGCAACAAAGGGATAGGTGATGTCGCGATAATTTTTGCTGGTGGTGGCGAGATTGAGGGAAGTGACGGTGCTGGAATAAAATCCGCCGATTAGTCCGGTGAGACTATAGGCTTTGTTGCGGCCGAAGATTTTTACCAAAATATAACCGAGGAAATTTAATCCACTGATGATAACTATCAGTAGCCAGATGCGGTAGGGATTGATGATGTTCGTTTCGATCAGTGCGCTGGAGGCGGCGTGAAGTTGATCGGAAATTGGATTGATGAAACCTAGTAGGGTTTGGTCGTAGGCTTGATTGGGGAGGAAGGGGAGTATGATAAAAGCAATGATGACAAATTTGGCGGCGTCGATAATTTCTGAATAATTCAGGCCGTAAATGAAGCGATGTAAAGTGTATTTAAGTGAGAGGACAAAGGTGGTGATGATGGCGACTGCCAGGGCTACTTGGACTTCCCCATAAAAGGCAAGTCCACCAAGCAAAAAAACTATGATGAAGCTGATTGAAGTTTTGTAGCTGAAGATTTTTTCGGTGGTGTGATTTTGGATGATTGGGATAAGTCCAATGCTGATAATTGCCAGAAGAATAATGGGGAAAACCCAGATGGAGATGATTTGGCTTAAATAAACTGAGAGTCCGCCGAGGAGACCAACTAAAATATCGGTACGAATCCCGATGGGACTTTTTTCTTTGTTAATTTCCTTGGTTTTTTCCCTTTCCAATCCGACAATAGCGCCAACTATGGCCCCAATAAATAAGCGGAAAATGGTTTGATTGATGTCTAAAGGCATCGAATTTAATTAAATCTGCTTATTATAGCAGATTTTGAGGCTTTGTTTAAGGTGAAATGTAAGCTTCTAAACTGAGGTCAGAGCAGGCGGGAAATTAATTCACTCGACCAAAGGGCCCCTACCCCTGCTTCGCGAATTAATTTCCCGCCTGCTCTGGCTTGTTTGCATAGGTGGATTAAAACTAGTCTAATCTTTGTCCGGGCATAGTGTTTTGGCCGTTTTTAAATTCAAAAAAGCCTATTCCACGGAATAGGCTTTTTTTATCAAATTTTGGAAGAAATTACTCGGCTTTGGCCGCGGTAACTTTCTTAACTGTTTTAGTCTTTTTTGCAGCAGCGGCAGCGGCGACCTTTTTTGGGATTTTTCTGGATCTTGGGGCTGCTTTTACTTTTTCAACTTTTTTGCCGTAGCGAGCTTCGTCGAGGGCGGCTAAAAGGACAACTTTGCGGGCTTTGGCCTTGGCTTTGTTGGCTCTTTTTCGGAGGCTGGATTTTGGTCTGGTGGCATTCATGGTATGCAGACCGTGTTGATGATTTACGTGCTTATTTGACATATGGGAAAATTACAAAAATTCACTGGATATTCATTGGGAAGCTGCACTATTAAAGCCGAGTGCCAGCCAAAAGTCAAATTTAATCTAGTAGGGTACTGGCGGTGGTGAGTTCGCTTAATCCAGTTCTTCGAAATCTATTAATTCGCCACTGGTAGGCATAGGTGAGTTGGAGTCGATGGAGAAGACTGGATTTTTGGCGTTTTCTGCCTGACGTGCCTGGCGTTTGTCTGTAAGGGTGAAGTCCTTTTCGCTCTCAATTCCTTTGATAAATGGGATGAAAATATCTTCTTCATTGAAGGTTTGACTGATTTGCAGGGCTAAATCTGATTTGATAGCCAGGGTGTTGCTTGGCCAATTTACCCAGCTGCGTAGCGAAAAAGTGATGCCATTGTCATTGAATTTTTTGAAAACTATTTTATGGCCTGGTTTTTTCAGGACGCTGGGGTGATTTTCCAGAATTTTATCAAATATTTTAAAGGCGCGGATGTGATCGCTGCCATAGCCGATATTGACGTCCAAATCAATGCGGCGAATGGTGGCCCGGGAGAAATTGGTGATGGATTGGGTCATAACATCGCTATTGTAAATAGTGACGTCTTTTTGGTCGAAAGTGCGCAGAGTGGTGGCTTGGAAGTCGATTTTATCCACTTTTCCCGTGTGGTCTTTGATGCGAATGGTATCGCCGATTTTGAAAGGGGATTTGAACATGATCAGTATGCCGGCGACGTAGTTTTTGATAATGTCCTGGAGGCCGTAGCTGAGGCCTAGAATGGTTACGCTAACCAGCAAAGTCATGTCGATACCGACTGTGCGGAGGGCTAGGGTGATGGAAATTACGATTAGAAAACCGGTGATGAGTTTTTCAAAGAGATTGAGGGCGGTTTTTTGTTGTTCATGTTCTACTGTGAGTTTGCGAAGGTAGTTTTTGGCGTAGCGGATCAGAAAAAGCCCGATAATGATGATCAAGGCAGCCTCCAAAACCTCGATGAATTTGGTCAAGATATAAGGCCCCAGATTGGCAAAGTCAATATTTCCGCTGCTACCTGCGCTAACTGGGATGTCGTTGGTTGTTGTAATTTGGTTGGCCACGTGAGATTTAGCTAAATCTTGTTATTTTAGCATAAATGGGAGGATTTTGGAATGGGGGCAACTAGAAAAAACTGATTTGCAGGCTACGGTGTTAGCGAGAAATCAGTTTTTTCTGAAGGTTCGAGAGAATTTATTGGCGGAATAACTGAGATTAATTGCGGAAGTGGGAATTAAACCTTGGCCTTTCCGAAGCGTTTTCGGTCTACTTCATTGAGGTATCTTTTTCGTAGGCGTATGGATTTTGGGGTGATTTCTACCAACTCGTCATGGGAGATGAATTCGAGGGCTGTTTCCAGGGTGACGGCGCGGTGGGGGACTAATTTGATGGCTTCGTCGGCTCCACTACTGCGCATGTTGCTCATTTTCTTTTCTTTACATGGATTGACAACCATGTCTTCGGAGCGGGAGTTTTCACCGATAATCATGCCTTCGTAAACTGCTGTAACTGGTGGGATGAAGATTATTCCGCGTTCTTGTAAATTGAAAAGTGAAAATGCTACGGCCATGCCTTGTTCGCCGGAAATCAGTACACCATTGCCACGTTGAGGGATAGCGCCACGGTAAGAATCATATTTAAGGAAGCTGTGATCCATTAGGCCTTCACCTTTGGTATCCATGATGAATTCGGAACGGAATCCGAGTAAGCCGCGAGTGGGCATTTCATATTCGATGCGGGTGATGCCATTTTCAGTTTGTAGATCTTTCATTTCACCTTTGCGTTTGCCTAGTTTTTCAATAACTGTTCCAGAGAAATTTTCTGGTACAGAAATGATAACCTGTTCGATTGGTTCTTGTTTGTCGCCATTGACTTCTTTCATAATAACCTCTGGCTGAGAAACTTGAATTTCAAAGCCTTCGCGGCGCATGTTTTCCAATAAAACGGAGAGATGTAACTCACCACGGCCAGAGACTTTGTAGCCGTCAGTGCCGTCCATTTGTTCTACTTTCATACCGACATTGGTTTGTAATTCTTTGTCCAAACGGTCTTTGATATGGCGTGTGGTAACGAATTTTCCTTCTTTTCCGGCAAAAGGGGAGTTATTTACGAGGAAATTCATGGATAAAGTTGGCTCGTCGATTTGGATCAATGGAAGCGCAACTGGATTGGCTGGATCGGCAATAGTTTCTCCGATGGTGATGTCCGGAATACCGGCTACACAGACGATTTCACCAGCTTTGGCTTCGGCTACTTCTACCTGGCGAACACCTTCGTAAATATAGATTTTGGTGATTTTGCTAGGTTTTTTGGAGCCATCAGTTTTGCAAACAGTGACGTTTTGTCCGAGTTTGATGGAGCCTTTGAGCACACGGCCAATGGCGATACGTCCGATATAGTCGTCGTAAGCGAGGTTGGTAGCTTGCATTTGTAGAGATTCTTTTTCCAGATTTTCATCGTAGAGCGGGACATGTTTCAAAATTGTGTCGAAAAGTGGAGTGAGGTCTTTGCTGTCATCGGCGAAATTGTGTTTGGCTATGCCTTCGCGACCGATGGCGTAGATGATAGGAAAGTCCAATTGTTCATTGTTGGCACCGAGTTTTCCGAAAAGATCAAAAACCATGTCGACAACTTGTTCGGCGCGTTGATCGTGGCGGTCGATTTTATTGATAACTACAATTGGTTTGTGGCCAAGTTTGAGGGATTTGGCTAGTACGAATTTGGTTTGAGGCATAGGGCCTTCTTTGGCATCTACTATAAGTAGTACGCAGTCAACCATTTTCAAAACACGTTCTACTTCAGAGCTGAAATCGGCGTGGCCGGGAGTGTCAACGATATTGATTTTGACGTCTTTGTAGACGGCAGAGCAGTTTTTGGCCAAAATTGTAATACCACGTTCCTTTTCTTGATCATTGGAATCCATAACTAATTCTCCGATTTTTTCATGAGAATTAAAGGCTCCACCTTGTTTGAGTAAATGATCGGTAAGAGTGGTCTTTCCGTGATCTACGTGGGCGATAATAGCGATTGATAGTGTTTTCATAGCGAGATTGCAAAATAAAATGCCCTTTCAGGCCAGGGCATATTAGCTGAAGGAAAGCCAAGAAGCAAATAAAATTAGAACGCCCTTGACGATTTAGTGTATTAGTGTCTAAATTGAGTCTTTCGATAACATAACAAAAAGAATATGCACAAATGGCCGCAATCAATTACCATGATTAGACATGGTGAAACAGTATACAACCTCCATAAAACTGAGAAGGTTGAGAAATATCCAGAGTTTAAGAAACTTTTTGATGAAGAATTTGCCAAACTTACTACCGCTTCTTTCGCTAGAGGTCAATTTCCGACGCCCGAGTTGAAAGAATTAGCCATAGAAGTTTTAGATGCCTATACTCCAAATCATGGTGATTTTGATACAGAACTGACGGACTGGGGCTTTGAGCAAGCTCGACAGACTGGTGTGAAATTACATTCCAGGGTGCCTCTTCCTAAAACAATTTATGTCTCTCCTTACCGTCGGACAAAAGAAACATTGCGCGGTTTAATCGAAGGTTGGCCTGAATTGAAAGATGTGAGAGTTTCGGAAGATGATAGAATTAGAGAGAGAGAACATGGTAAACAAGCAATATTTGGGGATTGGAGATTGATGTATGTCTTTAACCCTCAACAAGGGCTGCTTTATAAACTTTCCAGCCAATATGAATTTAGGCAAGAAGGTGGAGAAAGTATCTTGGACGTTAGAAAAAGGACTAGGGATTTTGTTACCATGCTAATAAGAGAACATGGTGGAGTTCCTCAAGTTGCAGAAATCCAGCCGATTCCTGAAGATGTTCTGGCGGTAACTCATAGTCTGACGATTTTGGCTATGAAAGCCAATTTTGAACGCTGGGATAGGGAGGAGTTTCTCCATCAGCATAAGAATAACTTCCCGTTAAATTGTGGAGTGAGCATTTATCGAGCCAAAGAATCAGATCCAGGTAGGTCTAGACAAGGCAGTCAGGGGCGTATGGAGCTAGCTCCTGAGGATTCAAATATTAAGCTTTGGGAGGATCGGAAGACAGTTTAGCTTAATAGGCGGGCACTTTCTTGACGAGCGGTGATTTTATGGTAAACTTATCAAGTATCCAATAATAATATTTTCTATGAATGATTTTAATAAAGGTCAAGGGATTGATGGTGAAAGAGATCCTTTGGATTTTTCTTTGGAATTACAGTCAGAAGCAAAATTGATTCAAGCTTTGAAATTGAGAGATTTTGATAAAGATGAAAAATTAAGGGCTGATTTTCTTAATTGGGATGCTGAAGAAAGACTTAAAGCTGAAAAAAATCCTTCTCCTATGGGTAATTTTGGTCGTATGGTGAAGAAATTAAAATTACTTGTTATGGCAGGAAGTAGTTATTCCGAATATATGCAAGATGATTTAGCAGATATTTATACTTTAGCTGGAGAGTTAGGGTCTAAAGCGTCTACATTTGCTCAGTCAGAGAAAGATGAGTTTAATGATTTAATGGACCAGGTAGATGCCATTAATGAAGCACTTAATCCAAATCCTGACCAGCAATAACAGCTCGCTTCTCCAAATGCCATTTCTTTTCATATAACCGCAGGTGTCGCCTGTGGTTTTTGTAATCTGGGTCGAATTGGTGGACGGTGGCCCAGAAGTTTTTGGAATGATTCATTTGGAAGAGGTGGCTGTATTCGTGGATGACTATATATTGTTGGATATTGAGTGGGAGTTTGGCTAGGTCGATGTTGAAATTGAGATTGTGGTTGGCGGAGGCTGAGCCCCAGCGGGAAGTCATTTTTTTGTATCGAATGCTTTGGACTTGGCGAGGGGCGTGGAGGCGGAGTAGGGTGAGAGTTTCGCGGGTGACTTTTTCGGTGGTGCGGCGATAGAGTTTCTCGATAAGGGAGTTGAGTTGGGCTTTTTGTTGTTTTGGGGTTAAGGCCTGAGAAAGTGTAGCTACCGCAGAGTGCTCGTGGATTTGGAGTTTGGATCTTTTCAGTGAATGATAGTCGATTTGTAGGGGTAAATTTTTCCCCTGGTAGATTATTTCTTTCATCTTTATGATTGCCTAAGAATAATTATTTATAGACCATGAATTATTTTTTAGCAAAAACTGAGCCGTCCACTTATTCGGTGGAGGATTTTCAAAATGAGGGGGTGTCCGTATGGAATGGGGTTAAAAGTCCGCAGGCGCTGAAATATATTCGAGCTATGCAGCCCGGCGATAGGGTGTTTATTTATCATTCGAC
>Ga0154020_10001972_pt1 | contig 25088 bp, 24 predicted proteins | sample Klosneuvirus_201_FD_109709 | JGI IMG/M metagenome (GOLD analysis project Ga0154020, IMG submission 109709) | Active sludge microbial communities from wastewater, Klosterneuburg, Austria - Klosneuvirus_20160825_MG | ecosystem: Engineered > WWTP > Aerobic digester > Activated sludge | place...
AAAAGGCTTATGGTATTTTCGTGAAGGTAAAGTGAGTGCATTAAAACACGAATAGAATAATAGAGACAACTTTGGTTGAATAAGATCCATTCTTACCAACTTAGACTTGGCGGGGTTACCCCGCTGTGAAGGGGAGCCCGAGAGGCACCTCGTTCGATTTAAATCTTTCCCACCTCAAATTAGGCTTTTTTTTAGCAGAATCTATGGGAGTGGTTTATAATTTAAACCAAGCAGAAAAATTTCAAAACTACTTTTGCGAGTGGATTCAGGTTTTAAGATATCAACTTTTGAAAATTTTTGTTTAATAGTATTTCTGAAGCGATCGAAATCCTGACCCTGAAATATTTTACAAACAAAATAACCACCTGGAGCGAGAATCTCTTCGGCAATCTTAAAAGCCATTTCACATAATTCAAGAGATCTGGCTTGATCTACGTCTCTGATTCCGGTTGTTTTGGGAGCCATATCCGAAATGACGCCATTCACTGGAAAAGGATGTTGGTGATCGCGGAGAAAATCGCTGATTTTGATTTCTAAGATATTAGCCCTATAAAATGAAACATTAGGTAGCTTTAAGTTAACAGGAGTCAGATCGAACCCAACAACCATTCCTTTAGTGCCTACTCTTTGCGAAAGCCACTGAGACCAAGAGCCCGGAGCACAACCTAAATCAACAATGGACTGCCCGGACTTAATAAATTTATGTTTCTTGTCTAAATCTTGAAGTTTATAGACACTGCGAGCGGCAAAACCTTCTTCTTTTGCTTTATGAAAAAAATGATCTTTAACTTTGTAGCTCATTAAACCTCACTTGGAATAAAAATATTCGTCGTTTTTACAGCAGATAATTGAGGACGAAATTTCAAACAGCTTTTAAAACAAATAACGTCGATAAGCAACACTAGAAACAATGCCAAGTCCACACATTGTGGTCAACATACTCGTTCCCCCATAAGAAAGGAGAGGAAGAGGAATTCCAACAATTGGTAAAAGTCCAATTACCATTCCAATATTAATAAACATATGCCAAAAGACATAGGCCATGACTCCTACGGTTAGTAAGGCAGCAAATTTATCATTAGCTTGGTTGGCAATTTTAGTAGCGATTAAAAACAAAGTCATAAAGCATCCAAGAACAAAAACACTTCCAATAAAACCCCACTCTTCACTGAGCACACTATAAATAAAATCAGTATGACGTTCAGGTAGAAACTCAAGTTGGGCTTGGGTTCCTTTACGAAAACCTTTTCCCCAAAACTTTCCAGAGCCGACAGCGATTTTTGATTGGATGCTATTGTATCCAGTGCCCCTAGGATCGGTAGTTGGAGAAAGAAAAGTAAGAACGCGGTTTTTTTGATAATCTCGGAGTCCAAAATTCCAAGCAATGGGAGCGGCAATTACGATGGCGGCAAGGGCCGATATTAAAATTCCTTTTCGAACCTTTACAAATAGTAGCATTGTACCACCAATTGCAATGAGCATCATCGCCGTTCCGAGATCGGGTTGTTCAACAACCAGGGCGAAGGGTAAGGCTAATAAAAAGAGAGGCCATAACATATCTGTTAAAGACATTCCTTGCCCTACAGTGCTTTTTTCACTTAGGGTGTGAGCAAATAATATAATCACAGCGAGCTTCATCGTTTCTGATGGTTGATAGCGAAAGAAAAAAAGTTCAATCCATCTTTGGGCTCCATAGGCTACTTTACCAAAAAATGTAACGCCTAAAAGTGCTAAGAGATTGAGAAAGTAAATAGCATAGGCAAGGCGTGATAAAAATTGATAGTCGATGATGGTAAGAATTATAAAGAGTCCCCATCCAATAAATAACCAGACCAATTGTTGATAAAAAAGGGTTCCCATTTCTTCACCACTGATACCATGGGTGGCACTAAATAAATTAACCAATCCAACAGCATTCAAAATGAATATGACTCCTAAAAAGTACCAATCAAGTTTTGAGAAAAAAGTTCGCTCCTCAACTCTGAGTCCAAGTTCCATATTTATTCTCCTTCAGGTTCTGAAATGCTTGAGGGGATCGCAACGGGATTGATATTTATAGTTTTTTGATCCTTATCATTGGCAAAAAGTTCAGGATGATTTTTTTTCATATAAGCCTGGACAATATCTCGTGCTACAGGAGCAGCCCCAGAAGCTCCATGACAAGCATGTTCAGCAAGAATTGCTACGGATATTTCGGGATTATTTGCTGGAGCAAAAGCAACAAACCACCCATGGTGACGAAAGCGAAGAGGGCGAGCTGTACACTCAGTGTAAATATCATCAGCTGAAAATCCTCTAACTTGGGAGGTCCCTGTTTTTCCGGCCATTTCCACATGGGGAACTTTGTACCCCCTTGCTGTACCACGATCTCCTTGAACCACGCGTCGCATAGCTTCTTTAACTGTTTTAAACGTTTCAAGACTGATTTTCACGCCATTAGGTTGAATTTGCTGGAGATCTCGAACCACCATTGGAGAACTTTCTTTTACAACTTGTCCGGTGGGATCAATTAATTTTTTAATAAGAAAAGGCTTAACGACTTTTCCTTCCGTGCCAATAGCATTATAAGCTACGGCCATTTGCAGCGGAGTTACAGAGACAAAGCCTTGTCCAATGGCAGTGCTCAAGCTTTCTCCTGGTTGCCATTCTTCGCCGATGGCTTTCTTTTTCCATTCAGCACTTGGGAGTAGTCCACCGGTCTCACGTTTGAGTTCAATATTGGTGCGTTCTCCTAATCCAAATAGTGAAATGTATTTAAACATGCGATCAATACCCAATGCGATTCCCATTTTAAAGAAAAAAACATTACTCGATCTTTCAATGGCTTCGAAAATACTGATATTACCGAATCCCCCTTTGAGGTGATCATGATAGGGTCTATTCCCAAAGCGAAGAATAGGAGGACAATTGACAATACTCGAAGGTGTGACGACTTTTTCTTCTAGTGCGGTCACAGCCATCAGAGGTTTAAAAGTAGATCCCGGGGGGGCGTGATCTTGAATGACTTTATTTCTAAATGGTCGGAAAGGATCACTGATCATTTTCGATAGGACTTCCGGGCTGATTCCTCTTGAGAACTCGTTGGGATCAAAAGAGGGTGTGCTCACCCAGGCTAAGACCTCACCATTACTTTTCATGGCGACAATAGCACCTGTGCGTTCCAGATCAGTAAAGGATTTGTAGGCGACATCTTGAATATCGCGATCGATAGTGAGTTGAATATTATGGCCAGGAGTGGCTTCAATATCTTTGATCTTTTGACCTAGAATTTTATCATCGGTTTGCGCTAACTCTCTGCCATGGGCATCCACTTGAATAAAGGAATACCCATCATGACCACGCAGTTCGATGTCACGGAGTTCTTCGACGCCTGATTTTCCAATTAGATCCCCTTGGGAGAAAACAAACTTGTCTTTGAATTGTTGATTAAGAATAGGTAATTGTTTTTTTGAAACTTCAGCGACATATCCAAAAAGTTGAGCCCCATTTGGTCCTAATGGGTAGCTTCGAATAATGTTTTCCCGAACTTCAACTCCAGGATAATCAATCCGTAACATTTGGACTCGAAAGACTTCATCAAGGCTTAAGTTTTCTTTAACTTTTACAATGGCAAAAGGTCCCATTTGTTTTCGACGTTTTTGAATTTTTTGGAGGATTTTATCCGACTCAATTCCGATGGCTTCAGAAAGAACCTTGGTGGTATTCTCTAGATCATCGACGTACTGAGGTAAAATGACAGCATCATAGGCCGCGAGATTCTCCACCAAAATCCGACCTTCACGATCAAAAATTAGGCCTCTTGGTGCCATCATTTTAATTTCTTTAATTCTATTTTTTTCAGAAAACTCCCTCAGCTCTGTACCTTTGATAATTTGTAAATACCAGAGACGAATTGAAAAAATAATACTAGTAATGGTAATAAAAACATAGATGTAACGATATCGAGTTAGATACTCTTTTGCCGCTTCAGGATTGTTAACATATTGATTGCTCATAATTCGAATTCCCCGGTTTCAATCAATGGTGTTTGATTTGTTAAACGTTCCCAAAACTTAAGAGTATAATAAACAGGTCCTGCAAAAAGCGGAGTGATAATAACTTGAAATAGTCTTTCAAAAAACATAAAATCTCTGATCGGAACAAGTTCAAAAAACCAAGAATTGATCAGATAGATAAATTGATACAGAAGAGCAACAAGAAAACTTGCTGTAATGAAGTAACGATGGCCTGGCCAAAAGATTCTCTCTTTTACAAAGTATATGATCGTATATAAAATTATAATATTGAAAATAAGAAATCCAAAGGGAATCCAACCAAAAAAATAAACTTGAGCTGCGCAGAGATAGGAAAGTCCAATGGCTTCCATTGGCTTTCGATAGAGAGCCAAGTATAAAAAAAAGAGAATCCAAATGAGAGGTCCAGGAAGTGTTCCAAATAATTGTGCCCATAAACTGGTTTGAAATCCTGTGGCAAGCGCGACAAGAAAGAGCAAGCCAAACGCATGGATTACAAAATAACTCACTTTTTTCATCGAGTTTCACCATCGGTATGAGCTTGATTAGGTTTAGGTGCTACAATATTGTTAAATGATGCAGGATCAACAGTCCTATTATCTTCAAGGTCTACTTGATTTGGGTTACGTACAATAAAGAGCTCTTCAACTTTGTTGGGGTTGACGACCGGCTTGAGTTCAACATCTAAAGTTACGGTGTAGGGTTTTTTATTGACGAGTTCGACTGTAGCTATTGGTAAACCTTTAGGAAAAATACCATCGAGTCCACTCGTAACAATTAAATCGCCTGTCACCACATCCGCTGATTTATTGACATACTTTAAAAGACAAGCATCAAAGGACTTGCCCTCAACCAACCCGCGCGCTCTGCTGCGCTGTACAATCCCATCTATGACGGAATAACGATCTGTAATCAGCATAATTCGAGATGTTCCTGTGTCGACTCTAAAAACATAACCGACAGCACCTTCTATGGTCATTACGGCTTGCATTGGTTTGACACCATCGTTTAGGCCTCTATCAATCATAATTGTAGCATGGTCAGAAGATAAATCACGACCAATAACTTTTGCTGCCAATAGATCCATTTTATTTTTTTGTTTAAAGGCAAATAATTGATTAAGTCGCTCGTTTTCTAACTTAAGCTCAGTCATAGCTGCAAGTTGAGCTTTAAGCTCAGAGTTTTGTCCTTTTAATTCAATATTTTCTCTTTTTATGTTAATTAAATTTAAATAAAGAGATGTCGTGCTTCGAACTTCATCAGAAAACCAGGAATACATCACTTGAGTTTTACTGGCCATTAATGCAAGCGGTTCACCATACCACTCTGAGGGACGCGGCATTTGTTGCATATTAATGGTAATCAGAGGAAGACTGAAAATCGGGATGAGTAGTAAAATTTTTCGAATGTCTAAATTGGTAAAATTCAAGGCATTATCTCCAAAAATAAGTGGGCGTCGTCTACTTTTCAAACATGCTCTTAAAGATTTGCATAGCTTGAAGGGTCTTGGCAAGAAGGAGGTCACTAATTTTTTTTGAAATAAATCTTGAAAAAAATGATTTTCCTCGGTCCAATAGACTGGTTTTGATACATAGTGTTTATAAAAACTAAAAATTAATGAGGGTATCTATGTCTATACAGGAACAAGTTAAGAAAAGCTTATCTCAGCATTCTATCAATTCTCGAAGTGTTGTGGCCTATTTACTTTTTGGAGCCATTATTTTAGTTTTTGTTCTTTTTGGATTTCCTGGAAAACACCAATCAGCCGGAAGTGCGATAGTCGCTGAGATTAATGGACACATTATTTCAGGAGCTGAACTAAACGAAGAGGTGGGTCAACTTGAACGTTTCTATAATCAGATGTTCGGTGGAAACTTTGGGATGCAAGCGCAGCGTCAGATGTTGGAGTCCCAAGCAATGGAAAATCTGATCACTCGTGAATTACTAGCTCAGGAGTCAACCAAAGCGGGAGTGCTTGTTTCGGATAAAGAGATTCGAGATTTCATTGTGGATATTCCTGCTTTTCAAGAGCAAGGACGATTTGATAAGGCACGTTACTTTCAGTATTTAGAAGGAACACGAAGTACAGCAGAAGAGTTTGAGAGTAAAATTCGAAAAGAGGCTCAGAGAATGCGTGTAAAACGTATTTTTGATGCCGTGGATTCTGAAATGGATTTGCAAGAGAAAAAGGATGCACAGGTTGGGGCATTAAAACTCAATATACAATTTGCAAAAATCGACCGAGAGGTTTTGGCTAAAGGCGCAAATGTGAGTGGGGCCCAAATTGAAGAGTTTTTGAAGAAGCCTGATAATATGAAAAAAGTTGAAGTGGATTATGAAACCCATAAAAACGATTTATTTTCAACTCCGGAGCAAGTGAAAGCCCAGCATATACTGATCAAAGCTAAAGAAGGTGATGCGCAGGCGGAAAGTAAGGCTCTGACTAAAATTTCAGATTTAAAAGTACGTGCAAGCAAAGAGGACTTTGCCACCTTGGCCAAATCTAATAGTGAAGATGAGGGTTCCAAAGCGAAGGGTGGAGATCTTGGTTTTTTTGGTCGTGGTCAGATGGTTCCACAATTTGAAAGTGCGGCCTTTAACGCTAAACCTGGTGATCTTGTTGGCCCAGTTAAAACAAACTATGGTTATCATTTAATTAAAGTATTAGATAAAAAGGCGGCTCAAGTTAAAACACTTGAACAAGTAAAATCTGATATTGCTCGAAGATTGATTGCTGAAATGGAATTGGACGAGAAGTTTCAAAAGGTCGAAGAAGCTTTGGGGCAGAAAAAATGGAGTGAAGTGGATGCTCAACTTAAAAGTTGGAATGTGGCTTGGGATGAAAGTGGAGAGTTTGATCTCCAAACAGAAGCTATTCCAAAGTTAACAGGCGGAGAATCCTTGAAAGAGGCTGTATGGAGCTTAGGTCAAAGTGGTCAGTGGTATGACCATTTAGTGCGAGAAGGTTCTGTGCGCTATATTTTGAAGATGAAAGAGATCAAACAATTGACTGTTGCGGATGAGAAGAAATCAAAAGAGGACGCCTTGTCCAAGCAAAGTCCTACGGGGTCTTTATTTGAGGGATGGCTTGAGGCCATTCGAGACACTAATTCTATCAAGCGCTATAAAAGCGCTATGATTGAATAGCCAAGATTATGATTAAAAATTTTTTAATAGGGCTAGTGAAGGCATTATTAGCCCTTGGTTTACTTTTCTGGCTTTATCAAAAAGGTGTTTTAGATTTTAAAATCTTATCAAAACTTTTTAATCCCTTATTGATATCAGCAGCACTTTTAAATCTAATAATTAGTTTTTATTTTGCTAGCTGGCGTTGGCAAATTTTATTAGTGGTACAAAAAATACGTCTTCCTCGGTGGGACTGTTATAAACTTAACTTGATTGGTCTCTTTTTTAATTATGTCATGCCAGGGGGTGTGGGAGGCGATGTGGTTAAAGCCTTTTATCTGGTCAAGGATCATCCACGTAATCGTATGGGTGCCGGTATGAGTGTTCTTCTTGATCGAGTTATGGGTTTGTATGCCATGCTGCTCTTGGCAATTACTTCACTGAGCTTTCATTATTCAAGTGTTATCGACAATCCACAATTAAAGTTCATTTTTCAAAGTATGATTATTGCTTTTATTGGTTTTACATTTGGCCTGGCCTTAGCGCTATCTGATCAATTTAGACAAGCAGGTTGGAAAAAGTATATTGAACACTCCAAGATAGGCAAAAAATTAATTTCAGCTTACGAAGCTGTTCATTCTTACTCCAAACATCGTAAAATTCTTGTAAGATCAGTGATCTTAAGTTTGATCACTCAGATCTTTGCGATTTTATTAATGGCATGGTTAGGCTATCAATTGGGTTTTACAGAAACCACTCTTGGAACCTATTTTTCGGTAGTTCCATTGGGATTTATGGTGACAGCCATTCCGATATCTCCTGCGGGAGTGGGTGTCGGGCAAATGGCTTTTTTCTATCTCTTTAATTTATTTATGGGTCATGAGTCACAAGTGGGTCCTACTGTTATGACGGCTTATCAGGTTCTCAATTTCATTTTAGGCCTTGTGGGAGTTTGGTTTTTTATTCAAAGAAAAAGCTCACTGAAGGAAGTTGAAGGCAGCCTTGGATCGTGAACGAATCATTGTATTAAAAAAAACAGTTTATCGTGATGCTGATTTAATTATTCGAGGATTAAATTCCCATGGAGCTAAGCTGAGTTTTATTGCTCCCGGTGCTTTAAAGAGTCGTCGTCGCTTTGGGGGAGGAGTTCTTGAAGTCACCAATTATATAGAAGTCGTTTATCAAGAATCTAATAAATCCGCCCTCCCACGTCTTATTGAGGCGCAGATTTTAAAGGAGTTTCAAGGTCTGCGGCGTAGTTACGATTTCATTCAAATCGGACTTACTTTGTTAGAGCTGGTGGATCGAGTGAGTGCAGATGGCATTCAGCACGGCGAAGATTTATTTAATCTTTTGGGCCACGGTCTTCAGTGTTTAACTCAAATCAATGAGTCATCATTGATTTTATTTCGTTTGCAATTTCTATTGAAATTTTTATTTCAACAGGGTGTTTTAGAAAAAGAACCCTGGATGGATTTGTTTCTTCGAGTTCAGTTACGAGATCATTCGACCTTAGTAAAAACCCTTGAGCAAGAGGGACTTTGGAGTGAATATAGTTTTGAAAATAAAACTAGAATTGAGAATGACATGAGCAAGGAGACCGGTGTTTTAAGTAACGAGCAAAGAAATTTTTCTACTTTGTTATTGGATCGGTTGGCGATGATTGAAAGTCGAGTTAAAGCCTACAAAGAGACAGGTGCTATGGCATAGAGCCAAACCAAATCCGTCGGCTCGTCGTATCTCGAGGATTCTTTCGAGGCGACGAACTGACTCGTTTACTCTGTGCTATATACAGGGGTTGGCGGGGGAAGAGTCAAAATCATCACGGCTATTAATAAAACAGAAGTGATTAGAAAAATCTTGGTCCATATCAGCATGCCATCAGTCTCAGTTCCGCCAGAAATTGCATCAGTTGAAGTGGTGACGCATTCATTACATTACATTACATTGGGAATGCATCCTGCATACTGAGGCACTTTAAATCCAGGAACTATTTTCGAACTTAAGATATTATTTGATGGTGTGATCCATTTGATATCTTGGATTGGCTTCAGTCCGAGAACTTGTAATTGCGAAGGATTGTAGATAGGAGCATTGTAAGCTTCTTTGATCATTTTTCTAAAATCTCTCGTTATATCAAAAGAATTCCATTGTGTGCAAACGACAGCATCGGCTGAGTTAAGAGAAAGATTGAAATTACTTTTTGGATTAGCAAGATTGAACATCTGAGACCATTGGCTATTGAAAACCGAATCGTCATCACTTTCTTGAACTCGGCCAATATTATTATAATAAGGAGTCTTATTAGATTCAAGTTGTGAGGAAGGGTCTAAATCTTTCCAATCAATTTCAGGAAATCCAAATATTCTTTTGGCTATTCCTTGAGCGAAAACGGATTCTCCGCCTTGGCGTGTAACATAAACGACATTTTTACATCCCATAAATTTTAAAACAGGGATAGGAAGTAGATCAGACCAACCACCGAGTGAAATAAAATTGCGATGATCATCTGTTTCAAATGGTAACATAGAAGACAGTCCAGGCTCTGCAGGAGAAAGGCCAAGAACTGTTTCCCATGAAGCCTCTCCCAAAGAGAAAAAACGTCTTGATTTATCCATTGTAGCAAGTGGGTTTCTTTTTGGACCTTTTAGATGCGAGTCTTTGTATTTCATAATGGTATTTAAATCAGATTGTTTACCCCAATATCCAAATTTTAAATCGTCATTGGTAATTGGCAATTGCGTAAGGCTCTCTAAATAAATTTTATCTTGTAATTCATCTCTGGATTTCAAATTATACGCTTTTTGATTTTCTAATAATTGAATAATTGAAGTTTCATTAACAACGACGGAAGTTGAGACAAGAGCCTTGAGATGCCCTCCCACAGAGTCGGTGAGTCGTTTTGATTGTATTTCTTTAGATAAATCAGTTTTAGGAGTTTGAGCGACGAGATCATTGATATAAGATTGAATCGAGTTATTTAAGAGTTTTTTACATTGACCCTTATTAATTTCAATTTGTGTCCATGTCAATCCACTGGTATTGGAAGCACAATCAACTAAGAGATTCTTAAATTCATTTATGGTGTTGGGGCTTGCATTACTGAGACTATAAAAATCAGCAATAAATCCAAAAATCTTTGCTAACTCTTTAAAGTTTACAATGCCACCTCTGTAAATTAGAGCTTTATCATCTTTGGCATTGAAGGAACCAAAAACTGTGAGAGCCTCTTTTAATTTGGTATATTCGGCCTCAATTGTTTTTATTAATTTTCTGTCAGTATTATTGTCCACAATCAAATTTATCTTATTTGGAGAATGAATAGACTCAATAATATTATTCAGAAGCTCTTTTTTTTGCTCAAGTGCTATAACAGCTTTATAAAATCTCTCTACTTGCGCGCCAAAAAAAACTTTAGAGTTTTTCATATCTAAAATTAATTGTTTTATATCGTTATAGGCGAGATAGATGTCATTGGTTGTTGGATATTTTTGATTAAATTCAGCCAGTCTTTTTTCAAGACTATTTCCAGTTTTATCGATATCAACAAGAACTTTTATGGTATCAAAAAAATGTTGAAATTTACTTTGATCCGTATAAGAGGTTACAAAACCTTCCATGGATTTAATCATAAAAGCCAAATAGGCCGCTTTGATTTTTAGATCGAGCGAGGATTCATTGAGAAGGGGATTCATCAGATAGCTTTCCATCATAAAGGTGGAGATGCTTCCAGAGCTACCTCCAGCCATTCCCTTGGGAACACCAAAGTTTTCGATGGTTTGAGCTAAAGCACCCCAATGGGCTGGCATTAATTCGCCGTTTCCTCGAATTGCAATACAATAATTGTTTGGTTCATGATTAACGGATAAATCATTATTCGGAGTGCTTGTTGTGAGTTTTGAGCTCTCCAATTGACTATTTTGTAATGGTGTTAACTTATCATAGGTGATGGCAAATAAAGATAAGGATGCAATATTGAATGCCATAAAGATAGAAATGGCATAGGGCGAACTGTAATTTTTCATTATTTTATTAAACATTGAATCCTCCGATATTTTTAATAATTTTCGCTTTTATTATTCACACTCGGTACGCATCCAGAAAATCTAGGTATTTCAAATCCTTCTATGATATTCGTACTTAAGGTATTATTTTCTGGCGTAACCCATCTTAAGTCGTATGCAGGTTTAAGTCCTAGAAAGTTTAAATTGGAGTGATTATAAATAGGGGCATGGTAGGCGTCGTCAATCATTTTTCTAAAATCTTTTTTAATATCAAAAGAATCCCATCGCGTGCAAATAATAGCATCGGCGGCATTGACGGAAAGATTGAAGGAACTATTAGGATTAGCTAAATTATACATTTTAGACCACTGACTATTGTATACAAGATCATTTTCTGGGCCTCGCCCCTGATTATTATACAAGGGTGTTCTATTGCCGGGAGTTTTTAATGAAGAATCTAAATCTTTCCAGTCAATTTCAGGAAAACCCAAAATTCTTTTTGAAACGCCTTGGGCGAAATAGGCTTCTCCACCTTGGCGTGTAATGTAAACGACATTTTCACATCCCATAAATTTTAATACTGGGATAGGATGAAGATCTGACCAACCACCTAATGAAATATAGGAAGTATTATCTAAAGTTTTAAATGGTAACAGGGGAGAAAGCCCTGGTTCTGCTGGAGACAAGCTGAGCACATCTTGCCATGTCGCTTCACCTAATGATAAAAATCGCTTCGATTTATCAATTGTTGTAAGGACATCTTTATTTATTCCAATTTGATGAGAAACAATATAGTTCTCAATTTTAACTAAATCATTTTTATTTCCCCAATATCCAAATTTTAAATTCTGATCCCTCACTGGTAGTTGTGTAAGGCTTTCTAAATAGTTAGGATCATTTAATTCGTCACTGGATTTCGAGTTATACTCAATTTGATATTTGAGTAATTTAGTAATCACATCTTGACCTTGAATAACAGATGTAGAAATCAGAGTTTTAAAATTTTCTCCTACCAGGTCATGGAGTCTTTTTGGTATCAATTCAATTGGTTTTTTCTTTTGTTTCATTATAGCTAAATCGTTGAGGTAGGATTCAATTGATAAATTTAATGATTTTTTGCACTCAGGATTTATAGATTCGATCTGTGCCCAACTCATTCCGCTTGTTTTAAAAGCACAGTTAGAAAGAAGTTTTTTAAATTCACCTAAGGTCGTGTTACTGGTATTACTGAGACTATAAAAATCAGCAATGATTCCAAAAATATTTGCTAATTCTTTAAAATTTACAATACCCCCTCTATAAAAAAGTCCTTTATCATCTTTGGCGTTAAGTGTCCCAAAAATTGCAAGTGAATCCTTTAATTTAGTATATTCAGATTCAAAGGTAGTGACCAGTTTTTGGTCGCTATCGCTCAGACTCAAGTTTGAAGAACTGAGAGTATTAATAGATTTAACCAATTTATCCAAAAGTAGGGTGCGACTATTGATAGCATCATAGGATTTACTGAAGCGCTCAACTTGTTCACCGTAAAATACTTTTGAGTTTTGTATTTCTGAAAGTAATTGTTTTACATCTTTAAAAATTAAATACAATTTTTGTGGATTTGGATTTTTTTCTATAAAATTGATGAGTTTTTTTCCAATACCGTCTTCTGTGTTGTCGATATTTACAATTAATTTAATTGTCTCAAAAAAATGTTGAAATTTATCTTGATCTGTATAGAACGTTACAAACCCTTCCATCGATTTTATTATAAAGGCCAAATATACTGCACGTTCTTTCAGTGAAAGTTGAGAATCTTTGAATAGAGGATTCATCATAAAACTCTCCATCAAAAAAGTCGAAATGGTGCCTGAACTTCCTCCAGCCATCCCTTTTGGGATTCCAAAATTTTCAACTGCCTGAGCTAAAGCTCCCCAGTGAGCAGGCATCAATTCTCCATTGCCGCGAATGGCGATACAATAATTATGAAGGGCGCGAGAAGCGTTATTATTTTGAGGTGGTTGTATTGTATCACTATTTTGACTTACCTTTTCGATTGGATCTTTTATTTGTGTCCTACTGTAAATTTGCGAATCAATCGATTCTCCAAAAGAAAAGGTCATTAAAAATATTGATATAATATTAAAAGCAATAAAGAGAATAAAAATGGATTTATTGTTATTTCTATTATTACAGTTCATAGGTCCTTCAGTTTAAGATAGATATTCAAAAAGCATTTCAATTATTTAATAGCCAAAAGAATGCCAATATTAAAGTAAAGTAAATCAGTTTTGAAGTAAAAAAGATGTTTAAAATTTAAACTCAAAGAGCCTTAATTGTTACTGTCCTGATTTGAGACACGTTTTTTTAAAAATAGAAGTTTATTGTTGTTCTGCTTTACGATTCATTTGTCGCAGGGTTTCGATATTCTCAGCTTCTATTTTTTCAATTAATTGCTTAAATTTTTCAACATTTGGAATGTCGTTTATACTCATATAATACTCAACTTTTACTTTAGCTTTAGCAATGGAATTCAAATTTGTTTCATAGGATTCTTTATACATTTGATTTGCAACGTCATTTACAAAAGCTTCGGGGTGCATAAATAATTTATATTCTTCGGTGAGAATATATATAATCATTGCGGTATTAAATAGTAACTTCAATTGATCATAGACAAATTGCTTTTTGTGATCGCGAGTTAGCTTTAAGCTTTGAATGGAAGCGTTGCTTTTATTATTGGGAGAAGTAATTAATTCAATTAATGTATCATCAGAAATTTTCGTAAGATCTAGAAATTTTAATTCTGGTAAGTAGGCAAAAGTAACGTTGGCATAAACATTTGTAACTACATTCAAAAGTATTGTTGTAATTGAGCTAATATAATTACGTTTATCTCTAAGAATGGAACTTAAATCTCTATCAACTGGAATTTCAAGCATTTCAGCTATTTTATTTAAATTCCGCCGTTCCATTTCGATGAGTACTTGATCTCTAAATGATTTATTAATAATTAATTTGTGAATTATGGATTCAATTTTTTTTGAGAGATATGACTGTGATTTATTAGAATTATAAATTGCAGTCATTGAGAACTTTAAAAGATCTGATTCACTCACTGACTTTTTACCGCTAAAAAATTTAATTTCATCGCTGTTGGTAAGAATAAGTTGACATGAGCTACTAAAACCTAACACGGGTCTAACTACTAATAACGTAATCATAAATATGCTGACTAGCACCCGTGTGATTTTTATCATTGATTTATCTTATTGCACATCTTTTTGATTCACTAAACTGCTAAGTTTTGCTTGTAAGGCAGGTAGTAAAATATTAATTTGTGCAAGAATTTTATCTTGTAGATCATCATAATGGGCTGACTCGAGAGCTAAACCACCACCAGCTAAACCAATGGAAGCAACTAGGGCAATCAATCCGGTTTTTTGCGCTGCGCCCTCTGATAAACCAGCACCTATAGCTATACCAGCTATAATAATAATTCCAAAGAACCCAGTCACAAATTGAATGCTAGATTTATTTTTAGAATTATTATTAATTAATTCTTGTCTAGCCTGCTTGGCTTCTTCAAGTAATGATTTGTAGAAGTCAATTTTATTTGTAAGAGGTAATCCATTAATATCATTTGAAATCATTGTATCCATTTCATCAATAAACGCTTTATTTAATTCACCACTTTCAATGGCACTTGTTATCTTACTCTTAAAAGTTAATAGATATCCAAATGGATCAGCAAAGCTAGAATTACTCATAAGAATTGATGCCAATAAAATATAAATATATTTCTTCATAAAAACTCCTTGGTGCTTGGAAAAGCACATTAATATTAATTGTAAGATAATCTAAAATTTATCTATCTTTAGAATTTCAATTGCGATAATCGTGCCAATTGTGTTTCATTGTAATACGATTTAAAATTGAATCAGTGTCGAACAATTTTACATTTAGAAAAATATTCCAAATTTAAAAATGTTTTTAAAGAATAAAACAATAATTATATATATAAAATATTTAAGAGGTGAAATCCTAACAATTTTGCTATTATAATTTTCTTAAAATGAATAGTGATTAAATTATTTTAACTTGAGTCATATTTTGGCACCACTCAATGTATAAGTTTAATATAGGATTTTTATTATTTGATAAGTATAGTTGGTTTTGTTATGGTTCCGCCGTTTGAATTATCGAACATTAACAAAAGGATCATATATGAAAAATTTATTTATTTCAGTTTTTATAGTAATTACAAGCGCTATGGCTTTTGCATCAGATGAATTTAAAGTGATTTTCACTTGTGAACCAGTTATTGCGCGCCCAGATTTAGGTATGAGGCTTCAAGTTTTACAAGGTGGACTATCTGGATTAACGTTTATCAGAGCAACTCGTTATTTTATTGGATCTAGCCAAGTTAATAATTATGTAGTGACTCGAAAAACTATACATCCTAGAGTAAGTGGTGCACCTATTGTTTTTACTGGAGAAGGAATTGCTTTAAACATTTATATTGTTAGACCAACTCCGAGAGGAAATTTGACTAATTTGGATACCAGACAATATGGCCATGAACAATTAGTATGTAAATAATCATTTTATTATCGATGCCGATGTTTCCATTTAATTTTCATAGGGGTTGGCTAGTTGTATTATGATTTTTAAATGTCGAGTGCATTAAACTGAAAAACTCTAGATCATATTATACGATTGTCTGTAATTTTGAATTTATTGAAATTGTATCCTGAACAGTAGCGAATTCACCATGAAGACTCGCTAAAGTTACAGAATGTACTAATGATGCATTAAAAATTGTATTATCAAAGCCCTTTCTTTCAAAAGCTATTGTAGCATCACTTGCAACAATAACTTTAAATCCAAGGTTTGACGCCATTCGTGTTGTTGTTGAAACACAATGGTCTACAGCAATACCACATACTATTAGCATTTTGATATTATTTAATCGTAGAACGTTCTCTAGATTTGTTCCTATGAATGAACTGTGGACCTGTTTTTGAAAAATTCTCTCACCAAATATCGGCCGTGCAAAGTTCATTATTTCTACGCCTGGTGATCCCATTCTCAGTGGTGAGTTCGAATTCTTTGAAAGATGTTGAACATGATACACAGGCAATGACAATTCTCGAAATGTCTTTAAAAGTTTGGCAATATTTTCTTCTGCTTGTTCATTGTTTCTATTTCCCCAATACTTATCATTGAAGCCTTCCTGAACATCTATTAAAAGAAGTGCAATATTATTTTTTTGAATCATTTTGTCCTCTATATTAATTTGAAGTCTATAAATCTCTATGTTGATGGTTAACTATGAAACTGCAATTCGTTGAATTGGCTCTAACCAACTCTAGCTTGTATCCATCAATAATTCCAAGTTCTTGAACTACTCCGTTTGTGACTCCTTTGTAAGTGAGAATTTAAATCTTGTAAAATTCATTATATTCATCTATTGATAACTAATGGTTGTTTTAAAAAACCCCTTATTGATCGCTTTTGAAAAAGTTGTGGAGCTTAAAACTGTACATGCAGCGGCAGCATATCTCCGCCTAACTCAAGCCGCTCTGACTAAGAGAATCAGACTATTAGAATCACAGATGAACTTAACTTTATTTTTGAGATCTCGCAGTGGCATGGTATTAACTCCTGAAGGTCGAGAGTTGTTTCAGTATTGCAAAACTATTTCTGAGGCTGAAGGCCAGTTAATAAGTCGATTAAAAGGTAAAAATCCAATGGAGGTGAGCCTGACAATTGCCGGTCCAACAAGTGCAATTTCAGGAAGAGTTAATCGAGACTGTCTTGGTCTTTATACGAAATTTCCTTTTCTAAAGCTTAATTTTCAATCCGAGGATCATGCGAATTTGGTCGATATGATCAAAAAAGGTATGGTCGACATTGCAGTTGTGTCGCCGAATCTTGTTCCAAATGAAATGGATAGCAAAGTTTTAAAGCCAGATCGCTATGTATTGGTAGCAAGTGTTCAGTGGCAAGGACGGAATATTTCTGAAATAATTGAATCTGAAAGAATTATTGATTTTTATGAAAGTGACTTAACTACTATACACTATTTAGAAAAATTTGGATTAGAAAAAATTAAAAGACCTGATCGCATATTCATCAATGAAAATGAGGCACTGATCAGAATGTTTATTGCTGGAATCGGCTATGGAACATTAACTGAAGATATTGCAAAACCTTACATTGAAAATGGTAAGTTGATTAAGTTAAATCGTGGTCAGATTTTTGAAGATCCACTTGCACTAGTTTGGTACCCACGCCATGAAATGACTAAATATTTTCAAGAGTTAATTCGGTCAATCAAATAGTAGTCTAATTCTTTATGTTTGGCTGAGAATGAATCAATAGTTGGAATGCAGCAGTGTTTGAGTGCTGAAAACACTCGATTGGATATTGAACTTAATAGAGTTTATAATAAATTTATGAAAAAAATGAAAAAAGATACAAGTCCAGATGGCCTTGAAATTGTTAAACGAATTAAGGATGCAGAGAATGCATGGATCAAATTTCGTGATACATCTTGTTCATTAGATGGGGCAACTATGTTAGTTGGAACTGGTCAATCTTTAGTAGTCGTTGGATGTTTGAATAAAATGACAGATGATAGAACAAAATATATACTTGGTCTTGAGCAAACGTTTGGTCCTGATGGTGGAGCGCTTTGATAATAAAGATAATAAGGTTTTAATGGGAAGTCCCGACGTGCACGGATAATACAAAATTAATAGTGAGTTGAATACTTAAAAAACAAAACCGGCCTTTTAAGCCGGTTTTAAAGTTTTTATTTAAAAGTCAAAAATGACTAATAAGTACTAATTTAAATTAGTAACGACGAGGAGCACGATCAGTGCGAGGTGCTTGTGGCTTAGCCTCAGATACATTTATCGCTCTGCCACCAAGTTCAGAACCGTTAAATTTTTGAATAGCAGCTTGAGCTTCGCTTGCTTCTGCCATTTCAACAAAGGCAAAACCTTTGCTGCGGCCTGAATCGCGATCCATAACTACATTAGATGATTCTACGGCACCAACTTGACCAAATAGATCACTCAATTGAGATGAATCGATTGAATATGAAAGGTTTCCGACATAAAGTTTTTTTCCCATAATTGCCTCCTTAAAAAGCTGTGGGGTCGTTTGCAGGAGACAATAGGAAATCTAATGAATCATGAAAAGGACTGAGCCTACAGTATATGCTAACTTTGATGTGGTTGTACACAATTAATTTGCCAAAATCACTACATTGGATCTGATCCACGTATTTTGGTAAAAAATTCTACTTTTATTCTCGCTTCCAGTCAGAAATAGAACAAGAAAAACCATTTAAATAGAGTAATGTGATGAAGGTATAAAAAATTGATTAGTTTAAAAGAGGGCAGAATCAGGCCAACCCATTCTAGAGGCAACGATACGAGTGATTTCACTAGCTGTTTCCTCAAGGGCTCGTTCTGTAACATTAAAAATAGGCCAACGCTTATTTTTTTTAAATAAGTCTTCTGCATAGGCTAATTCGTTTTCAATATAAGTCATGGAAGCGTATTCACCTCCAGGGTCAGTTCCAAACTTTTCTAAGCGATTGCGACGAATTCTTTGAAGAATTGAAATATCAATGAGAAGTCCGACAACCTTTCTCTGATCCACTTTAAAAACTTCATCCGGTATAGGTTGATTATAGACAAGAGGAATATTCGCAACTTTCCAACCTTTATGACTGAGAAAAATGGAAAGGGGTGTTTTGCTTGTTCGGCTTATACCAACTAAAATGATATCAGCTTTATCAAGATCCGTGAGGCATTTACCATCATCGTGTTTTACTGTGTATTCAATAGCTTCGATTCGTCTAAAATATCGTTCATCAACAGCGCGGAGAATTCCCACCTTGTGTTTTTCATCAGTAACACCTAAATAAGAGCCTAATTCTCCTAGTAATGGGCCCAGCAAGTCAAAAGAGAAAAGACCTTTTTCAGTTGCTAGGGATCTAATTTTTAATCTGAGATGTGGAGACACCATCGTATAAATCAGCATAGCATGGGTTTGAAAAGCTTCTTCAATCAAACTTTCAATTTGTTGTTCAGTTCGTATATTTTTGTAACGAAATAATGTAATATCATTTTCAGGAAACTGAACGAGTGCCGCCCTAGTCATAGTCGCAGCCGTTTCTCCAGTGCTATCAGAAATAATATAAACGATTCCTTTTTTCATTATTGAAAAGTGAGCTCCTCTTCTTTTGGTTCAAAGACAAGAGAAACATCAGATGGTAAACTTAGATCTTTCCATAAAGATTCCCAGTCCTTTAAGCTTAAAGTCGGAGGCAAAAAGAGGCGGAGAGAGGGTTCTTGAAGCTGTTTCCAAATTTTGGAAATACTTTGAATAAATAAACTTTCATTATTTGTAGTACAGGGGACAAGAACGAGCCATTCTGATGGAAGCCATTGTGAAACAGGAATCAAGATGGGGTCTGCAACAGGGATATCTGGAGTTGGGATATCGCAAGTTTCTAAAATTTTTATAAGCCAAGGATGTAGCTTAGGTCGAGTGTGAAGCTCATTGGTGGTCAAACTAAAATTAGTGAGCCAGTTCAGTCGTTGATACCATGGTGACTCAAGATCTAAGGGGAGTATCCAAAGGTCATCACCAGAGTCTAAAGCTTGTGTGGCATTCAAAATGAGAGGCATTAAAGGCTCCTAGCCACTTGATCTAGGATTCCGTTTACAAAACTGGATGAGTCTGTGCCACCATAGATTTTGGCAATTTCAATGGCTTCATTGATAATGATAGATGGGCTGAGCGGTGTCGTTGCAAATTTGAGTTCAAAAATAGCTACTCGCAAGAGATTGCGATCTATAGTTGCCATGCGATCAATTTTCCAATTGGAACTAAATTGTTGAATCACCTTATCAATCTCAGATCGATTCTCTTGCACACCATGAATCAATTCTTTTGCATAAAGTTGAACATCAGCAGAAAATTCTACACTAGAATCTTGAGTTTTAAGTAACTCGTCCAATCTGAGTGGTTCAGAAAATTCAGATTGAAAAAGTAATTTCAGTGCCAATTCGCGAGATTTACGGCGCATGAGGTGTGTCCTTAATTTCAGTTGAAGTATCGTCCTCAAGAGTTTCTAAAAACTCTTGGACATCTTTAAATGTTCTATAAACACTAGCAAATCGAACGTAGGCAACATTATCTAAGCGTCTTAGTTCTTGCATCACTCTATGTCCAACAACGTGGGATGAGGTTTCCTTTTCCATACGTCCCAATAGCCATTGGGTCACCAATTCAACGATCGCTTCCATTTGAGCAAGGCTAATTGGACGTTTTTGGCAAGCAGCTTGAATTCCTTTTAGTAGTTTTTCACGACTATAAGGCTCTCTTCTTCCATCTTTTTTAATAATAAAAGGAAATTGAACCATTAATGTCTCAGAAGTGCTAAAGCGTCCTTTGCAGTGAAGGCATTCACGTCGTCTTTTAATAATTTCGCCTTCTTTTTGAATTCGAGTATCTAAAACTCGATCTTCATCTTTACCACAATAGGGGCATTTCATTGAGACTTCTCCTCTTTATTGCGCCAGATAGACTCTATTTCTAAAGAGGAGTGGATTGCGGGTCAATTAAGAACATAAAAATAGAGAATTTTTTTGATTTGCCAAGTTATGTTTTGCTCTTCTTATGAGCGAACGAGGCTAAAGTCGGTAAAAAATATCATTTTATTTAAGAATTTTGAAGATCTACTGACAAAACCCTTCTCTTACACTTAAGCTAGACCTATGAAGTGCATTAGGAAAAAAATTATGAATAAAGAGATTAATTTCAATTTAAAACATAAGAAAACTTTTTCAGTATTACTTGTTTTCAGCCTATTAAGCTCCTGGTCACAAGCTGGAAGAGTTTTAGTCGAAGACAACGTTAAAATTTCAGATCCTGAATTGCAATCTCAAACCTCATCAAATAAAGAATTGTCTTCAGGTCAACCCAGAGTGGGAAGGGCCGCTGCTCAAAAGTATTTTGTTAAAAATTCGACCGAAGGGGATAGCATTAATACTCGTTTGCTGAGTCTTCATATTGGAGGGTATCTCAGATCAAAAGCACAGAATTGGGGTTCACAAACACTTGCCGATCAGGTGGGCGTTGAGACAATCGGTGTGACCTATAAAATTGGTGAGTGGATTAGAACCATGGATCTCAACCTCCGCATTGATTATTTTCAATATGATGTTGATAAAGAGAAACCAATCAAAGTGAGTTTTATTCCATTACTTACTTTTCCAGATGCTGCGACGGATTTTCCACTTTATTTTGGAGTGGGTGCTGGGGCCGGTTTTTTTCTTAACCAATTGGAGCGTGAATCGAGCTTAAGTTTAGACTATCAGTTAATTTTTGGTGTGCGATGGACAGATCTATGGAACCATAGCGGATTTTTTATCGAAAGTGGAATTAAGGATCACGTTCATATCTTAACTGATGGGCAATTTCGAAGCCAGTTCTTATCAGCTGGGGCGGTATTTAAACTTTGAAAGAAAAAACTAAGATCCATGGACTTTTGGTAGAAGCTATTGCTCAAGCTTTAAGTGAAATATTTACGTCGAATCGCTATGCAGACAAAGTCATCGAATTTTATTTAAAAAAAAATAGGAAATGGGGAGCTCGAGATCGCAAATTTTTTGCAGAATCTGTTTATGAAGTCGTACGATGGTGGCGATATCTTTGGTGGCTCAAGGGTCAAGAAGACCTTGACGGTTTGTCACTGGATCTCAATGAGCTGAAATCACTTTGGGCTCATTGGTGGGCATGGAAAAAAGAAGAGGTTTTGGAACCCTATCTTTCAACTTCTGATTTTGATAAACTCAAAGTTCAATTAGCTAAAAACACACCTCCTGCAATTCAATCATCCATTCCTGATTGGTTATATCAAAGAGGTTTGAAGGAATTGGGAGAAGACGTTTGGTTAAAGACTTTAAAAACTCTCAATGAACCAGCACTTGTTTATTTGCGAACCAATACATTAAAAATTTCTGCTGATAAATTAATTTTAAAATTAAAAGATGAGGGTGTTGATTGTTATCTCGTGGATAATAAGAACACTTCAAATTTAGAAACCATCGCACTCTCAGAACGAAAAAATGTTTTTGCTACTCAAGCTTTTCAATTAGGTTATTTTGTAGTTCAAGATTGGTCATCACAGCAAGTGGCGTCGATGCTTGATGTGGCCCCAGGCATGAGAGTGATTGATGCTTGCGCAGGTGCCGGCGGAAAAACTCTGCACATTGCAACTTTGATGAAAAACAAAGGCAAGATCATTGCCTTGGATATTCACGAGTGGAAGCTAAAAGAATTAAGAACACGAGCTTCGCGCTGTGGTGTAGATGTAATTGAAGTGAAAGTGCTCGAGGGTCAAAAGACAATCAAGCGCATGGAAGAAACCGCGGATCGAGTATTACTTGATGTGCCCTGCTCAGGCGTAGGTGTTCTGCGACGCAATTCTGATTCTAAATGGAAACTATCATTAGATGAAATAGATCGCTTGACTCAATTACAACAAGAAATTTTATTTTCGTATTCAAGAATGGTAAAAAAAGGGGGTAAGCTGGTTTATTCAACCTGTAGCATACTTCCAACTGAAAACGAAATTCAAGTGAAGACATTTTTAGAGAAAAACCCTGAATTTTCGCTTGTTAAACAATTAACATTTATGCCACAAGATTTTAATTCTGATGGCTTTTATATGGCCCAACTAGTAAGAAAATAAACAGGCTCGATATTGCAATATAGAAGACATCTCATAGTTACAAAATAAGACATACAAAATACATTAAATTCCATTGTATTTCGACATGTGCCAAAGAAGCAAATTCTTTAATCTTGCTCAAATTCGAATTCAATTTTTAATTAGAGATAATTCTTTCGTGCTTATTAAAATCGATTCTATTTAATTGAAAAACTTCTAATTGCTAATGCTAAATCACGGGTGTCACCATTGCCTGGCTGGTGAGCGTTAGGTAAAGTGAAAACAATGGCGTTCAACCCATTTTTAATTATGGTTGGTGAAAATTGAATTTTTTTAGTTAAATCCCAAGCGTCCAATTCTTCAGAATAAATTTGATTTTCATTCAGAGTAATAATGACACGTTGTTTGCCCAGTAAACCAATACGTAAAGTGAGTTCACCCTTAAACTGATCTTCATTCGTATTCACAACAAAGACTAATGATGAAATTTTACTTGAGGTCCAACGAAAATTAAGTTCCGGTGCAGACCATCTTAAAAATGTAATTCGATCCGTATTATGAAAGAACACTTCTCCAGGAGAAATTTTTAATAGTTTGTTGTTAGAAAATTTATTAAGTCGAATATCATGACCAACTTCGTTTGCCAAGAACTGTGGATAACTCCAGTCAAATAAATATTCGGGAAATTGATCAATATTGGGATCACTATTCCAATATTTGGTATTGATATTAAATAATCCTTGTACAGAATTAATCAAAATTGAAAAAATGCATGAAAATATAAGAAGCAATAAAAAGGAAGAGACACCCTTCTTTCTAAAAGTTGTTGGCCATGAATATAAAGTTAGTAAAAAAAGTCCTGGCAAAACATCTATCATAAGCCGAGAGCCAAATGAAAATCCAGCCCACCAGTGAGGAAATGTAGAAATTAAAATTAAATGTGAAAAGGGCCATGCTAATCCAATCAGTAACCATGATGGTTTAAGTCCCCAATCTTTTTTTGAATATTTTAGACAAAGAGAAGAGAAAAGAATAAAAGGCGAGAAAATAAAAATACCTCTGGATGGACTCAGTAAATTTCCATAGAAGGCTTCCCAAAAATGGCCACCAGAAAGTCTTGATGGAAGATAATAATCCGGCAAGATTTGTCCAAACTCAAATGTGCTAAAAGCAACAAATCCACTAAGTAGAATCAAAAGTAACAATCCCGTTTTGTATGCTAAAAAACGGTGATATGAAAAAAAATAAATGAGCACGACTGGTATTAAAAGAGCCATGGTCGGTCTACAAAGATAGGCAGCAAATAAAGTTAATGAAATTAAAGGCCAAATTTGTGAAGAGTTGAATTTAGTAGCCATGATGACCAAGTAAATTGCGAGGAGTGCAAAAAGTACTGCAAAGTTATGAGACCAAAGAGCTGCACCAGAAGTGCTGGCAAAGGATGAGCCAAACCAAAAAACAGTTGCTACAGTTAAGGCATTAACTGGAGTAAGAAAAATGAGTGCTAGTTTTAATAAAGTCAAAAAAGTTAAAATAGAAGTTATAATTGTGATGATAGTTTGAACGAATGATTCTGATTGAGTCATCTCTAAACCAAAACACTTTGCAATGGCTACAAAGGGAAGGCTAGCGAGTGGTGTTCCAATTGGAAAATAATTATAGTAATGACCATTTTTTTTATAAATAGTGTATCCGTACTTACTTAGTATTTCAGCGCCATAATGATCCAGTTTAATTGTATGATGAGTTAATAAAGCTTCCGTTACAAGTAAGGTTGATCTCGGGTCTGAGTCAGTCGCTTTATTTCTAGCGAACAGAACGACTAATAAAATTGAAACAATTATTATTAAAACAGCAAATTTAATTTTATTTGACACTATTAACCTTCATCATAGACTAATAAATATATTTAATCATTGATTGATTTAGAATTAAATTCAAGGTTGTTTATTGACATGCGAGGTAACTGGCCAGGCCGAATGATTTTTAAAACCTTGGACATCGAACCACGAGTTCGGAGCGGATTCTTTATGATTTCATGTGAAATAGAAAAGTTATAAACCTCCTCAAAAAAGGAATCGTCAAATACGATTCTTCGCTCTATACCAGAATCCATGGGTCTCTTTTGTGCGATATTGATTGTGAGTCCGACAACAAACACGCAGCGATTTTTCATCGTTACCACCGCCTTGACTCCACGGA
>Ga0154020_10001974_pt1 | contig 25066 bp, 23 predicted proteins | sample Klosneuvirus_201_FD_109709 | JGI IMG/M metagenome (GOLD analysis project Ga0154020, IMG submission 109709) | Active sludge microbial communities from wastewater, Klosterneuburg, Austria - Klosneuvirus_20160825_MG | ecosystem: Engineered > WWTP > Aerobic digester > Activated sludge | place...
CCGGACGCGGAGCTGGGCACAGCCTTGGCCCAGACCGGCGACCTCACCGGCGATACCAAGAGCGATCTGGCGATCGGCGCGCCGGGAGATCACCAAGGCGCGGGGACCGTGCAGATCCTCGCCCTGGGCGATCAGGCCGGCTTCCCGGCGCCCGGTCCGGTGACGCCCGCCGTGATCCTGAGCGGCGCGCCTGGCGAGCGCCTCGGTGAAGGCCTCGCGGCATTGCGGGACGTCAGCGGTGATGGCCTCGCCGATCTCGCGGCCTGGGCCCCCGGTGGGCACGCCGTGTACCTCTTCTACGGCGGCTCCAACTTGAGCAGCCGCCCCTCCTCGAGCGCGGACGCCACCCTGCGCGCCGATACTCCGGGCGACGGCTTCGGCCAGCAGATCGTGTCGGCGGGGGACTTCAACGGTGACGGACGGGAAGATGTGGCGGTCTCCGCTCCACACGCGGACGTCGGGAACCTCCGCGAGGCCGGCCGCGTATACCTCTTCTTCGGTCCGGTCGCCGGGACACGAGTCGCAGGCACCGCCGATGCCGTCATCAACGGCGATCGCTCCTACGGCCACCTCGGCACCGCGCTGGCGACGCCCCATGGCTTCTTCGGGGATCCGGGCCCGGTCTTGGCCATCGCGGGACAGAACATGCCCGACGTCTTCCTCCACCGGGGCCACCCCGGCTTCACCGACCGCCTGCTGCGCGACGCCGAGCTGGTGATCAGCGGGACCTTGCTCGAGCAGTTCGGACGCGGCCTGGCAGCCCCCGGAGACGTCAACGCCGATGGCGTACCCGATCTCCTGATCAGCGCTCCCAGCCACGATGGCATCGAGCGCGGTGCCGTCTACCTCTACCTCGGGGCGCTGCAGATGCCCGGCGCTCAGCACCTCCTGTTTCAGGGCAGCTGCTTTGACGCGGGGATGTGTGTACAAGAGTCCTTCGGAATGACCATGGCCGCGATCGGCGACGTTGATGGAAGCGGCGTCGACGACTTCGCGGTGGGCTCGCTCTATGGCGGCGGAGCGGTGGGCGGCATGAACCGCGGCCGCGTGACCATCTTCTTCGGCGGGGCGAGCTTCAGCGCCCTGAGCTCCGACGGCGCTCCAGTCTCCTTGGTCGGCGACGACGACAGCGGCAGCTGCGCGGTGCTCCCGGGGGCCTCCTTGAAGTAGCCTTGCCCGCACGGGCGCGCTAGGACAGCCCCCGTGACCCTGCTGACGATCCGCGAGGTCTCGAAGAACTTTGGCCCCAAGGTCATCCTCGAACACGCCAACCTCACCATCAAGAAGCGCGATCGGGTCGGGCTCATCGGCCAAAACGGCACCGGGAAGTCCACGCTGGTCCGCATCCTCCTCGGCCAGACCGAGCCCGACGAAGGCGAGATCCAGCGGGGCCGGACCGTGACGATCGCCGCGGTGGAGCAGTCCCCGAATTTCCCCCCGGGGATCACGGTCGGGGCCGCGGTCGATCAAGGCCTGCGCCACCATGCGGACTTGCGCGCGCGTCTGGACGCCGTCGAGGCGAAGATGGCCGAGCAGAGCGGCGAGGCCTTGGAGCAGGCGATCGAGGAGCAGGCCGATCTGCGCGACGCCCTCGACCGCGCGGGCGGGGATCAAGTGCGGCACTTGGCCGACGCGATGATGTCGGCGCTGGGCACGCCCCCCCGCGATCGCATCCTCGAGACCTGCTCCTTTGGTGAGCAGCGCCGCGTGGCCTTGGTGGTCGGACTGCTCGAGGCCCCGGACCTCCTGGTGCTCGACGAGCCGACCAACCACCTGGACCTCGGCGCGATCGAGTGGCTCGAGCAGTACCTCTCGGCCTACCGTGGCGCGCTGCTCCTGGTGACCCACGACCGCTACTTCCTCGACAACGTGGTCTTTCGCATCGCCGAGCTGGAGCGCGGGCAGCTCCGGGTCTACGAGGGCAACTATACGGGCTACCTGATCGAGAAGGCCGAGCGCGACGAGATCGAGGCCAAGGCGGCCCATCAGCGGGAGCGGTCGATCGCGCAGGAGCTGGTCTGGGTCCGCGCCTCCGCGCCCGCCCGCACGACCAAGCAAAAGGCCCGCCTCGATCGCTTCGACGCGCTGGTCGGCGATCGGCCCCCGGACCGCCGCAAGGACGCGCAGTTTCGCATCCCTCACCCGCCCCGCATCGGCAAGACGCTGCTCGAGCTCCAAGGCCTGACCAAAGCGCTGGGAGGCCGCACGCTGATCAAGGACCTCGATCTCATCCTCACGCCGCGGAGCCGGGTGGGCATCGTCGGCAAGAACGGCGCCGGCAAGAGCACGCTGGTCCGCTTGATCCTGGGCGAGCTGGCGCCCGACAAAGGCAGCGTGATCCTCGGCCAGAACACCGTGCCCATCTACGGGGACCAGGCGCGCTCGGCCTTGGATCCAAACCGCACGATCGCCGAGGAGGTGGCGGGCGACGATGACAAGGTGTGGATCGGCGACGAGGTCATGCCGATCCAGACCTACCTCGACCAACTCCTCTTCGATCCCGCCGCGCAGCGCATGAAGGTCGGCGCGCTCTCCGGCGGCGAGAAGAGCCGGGTGGCGTTGGCCAAGACGCTGCGGGTGCCAGGCAACTTGATGATCCTCGACGAGCCCACCAACGACCTCGACCTCTTCACGCTCCGCGTGCTGGAAGAGGCGCTGCTCGACTATCCCGGCGCGCTCTTGCTCATCAGCCACGATCGCTACTTCCTCGACCGGGTCGCCACCTCCATCTTGGCCTTCGAGGGCGACGGCCGGGTGGTCCACTACGAGGGCAGCTACGGAGACTACCGGCGCAAGGTGGACGCGCGGACCGCCGAGGCGGGAACCCTGCAGAAGGGCGGACCCGAGGTCCCCCGCGCCGCCGCCAAGTCCCCCGAGGTCCAATCGCGGAAGAAGCGCAGCTACAAAGAGGAGCAGGAATGGCAGGGGATCGAGGCCAAGATCTTGGCCGCCGAGAGCGCCGCCGCCCAGCTCGAAGCGGAGATCCATGCGCCAGAGTCGCTGAAGCGCGGGGCCGAGATCCCGGCCAAGCTGGCGGCCCTGGAGTCGAAGAAGCAGGAGATCGAGCGACTCTACGCGCGGTGGGCCGAGCTAGAAGCGATCGGCAAGAGCGCTTGACGTCGGGCTGCGCGCCCCCCACCCTCCGCGCGCGAAGGAGTCCCCGTGAGCGAAGAAGATATGAAGGCCGAGCTCGAGCGTTTGCGCGCCGAGAATGAGAAGCTGAAGAAGCGCGGCGCCAAGGGCGTATCCATGAAGGTGAGCGAGAAGGGCGGCGTGTCGATCTACGGCCTAGGCCGCTTCCCGGTCACGCTCTACAAAGAGCAGTGGAGCCGTCTCCTCGACATGGCTGACGACATCCGCTCGTTCATCAAAGAGAACGAGGACAAACTCAAAGCCAAGGAGTGAATCAGCGCGCCGAGGCCATGCGACGCACGGCCTCGCGCAGCTCCCCTTCGTCGCAGGCGGCAAATCCCAGCCGCACGGAGGGCCGAAATCGCCCATCGATCGCGTAGCGACGCCCCGGCTGAAAGGCTACGCCCGCGGCCATCCCGCGCTTGGCCCACCCATCGACGTTGATCCCTTTGACCTGCGCCCACAGCGCCATCCCTCCGGAGGGGACGGCAAACTCCAGCTCCGGCAGGCGCCTATACAGGGCCTCGCACAGCACATCGCGCCGCGCCCGATAAGCCCGCCGGGCCCGGGCGACGTGGCGCTGCAGCACGCCTTCCTCGAGCAACATCGCCAGCGCGCGTTCGGTCGCGTGGGCGCCTTGGCCGTCGACGTAGACCCGGTAGTTGGTAAGCCGCTCAATGATGGGCGGCGGCGCGACGACGTAGCCGTGGCGCAGTCCCGGCGCGAGCACCTTGGCCATCGTGCCGAGATAGACGACCACCCCCGCGTTGTCGTGCGAGGCGAGCGGCAAGACCGGCGAGCCCTCGTAGTGGAACTCATGATCATAGTCGTCTTCGATGACCATGATCCGCTCTCGCCGGGCCAAGGCCAGGAGCTTCTCCCGGCGTCCGGCCGCCAAGGTCACCGTCGTCGGGTATTGGTGATGGGGCGTCAGCAGCACCGCGCGCACCCGGCGCCGCGCGCACAGCGCCTCGAGCGCCGCCACGTCCATCCCATGAGCGTCGAGCTTCACGGGCACCAGCTGCGCGCCGCCGAGCCGCAGGGCCTGCCAGCCATTGGAGTAACCGAGCTCCTCCACCGCCACGACGTCCCGCGGCTTGAGCAGGGCGCGCGCGATCAGATAGAGGCACTGCTGCGCGCCCTGGGTGATGAGCATCGAATCGGCGAGGGCCGGGACGCCGCGGGTCGAGCGCAAGAGCTCGGCCAAGGCCGCTCTCAGGCGCTCGTCACCGCGCGGATCGCGGTAGTCGACCAGCCCCGGCTCCGCCGTCAGCGCGCGCCGAAACGTACGAGACAGCTCGGCCGCTGGGAGAAAGCGCAGCTCAGGGATGCCGCCGTAGAGCAGGAGCAGGCCCGGGGCTCGGTAGCGCGGGTCGGGCGGCAGCGCCGGGCGCCGCAGGTCGAAGCCGACTCGATCGAGCGCCCGAGGACGCTCGGCCGCCCCGCGGGCTAGGTTCTCGGGCAGCTCCCGCGACAGGAAGGTCCCGCGCGCCACCTCTCCGGTGATCCATCCCTCTGCTCGAAGCTCCTCGTAGGCGGCCAGGACGGTGTTGCGGTGGATCCCGAGCTGCTTGGCGAGGCCGCGGCTGGAGGGGAGACGGTCGCCCGGTCGAACCCGCCCGCGGCGCGCGCTCTCTACGATGCCCAACGAGACCTGACGATAGAGCGGAACGGCCGCGTCCGGCGTCAGCTCGAGGGGGAGATCCCAGCGTTTCATGGGCCCGGCCCAGCATGAGCCCTCGGCGCGGTCCGCGCCAGCCGGCTCACTCGATGTGAAACTGGGTCGTCACCTCGACGCGGGGGACCAGCGGGCTGTGCGTCCCATCGACCAGGTAGACCGTGATCGAATGATCACCTTCGTCTCCAGTGGTCGAGGTGATCACGTCGGTGCCCGTGAAGCCCGCCGCATAAGGATTCGGCACTCCGTCAAAGTAGACGTGATAGTGGCCCGCGCCGGCCACTACGACCCCCGTGGGGTTTTGAAACGTGAAGGGCATGGCCCGGACGTTGAGCCGAAACTCCGTGCCGGCCGGGCCCGAGGACGGGGTGACCGAGGCGGTGAGCGTGATTCCCGCGCCCGCGTCCGGCTCCGCCACGCTGGAGTCGACCGGCGAAACTCCGGTGTCGGAGGGCAGCCCGCCCGCATCGTGGTCGTGGTGCCCCGCGTCGGCGATCGCCTGGCCAGCATCGGCGGTCACCGCTCCCGCGTCCGCGACCACCGCTCCGGCATCGGCGACTGGCAGCGACGCGTCCGACGACGCCGGCGCGCCGCCGCAAGCGAGCGCGCTCAAGAGCCAAAGGCCGACCAGACCGTGGGCCCGCCGAAACGTTCGATCACTTCTGAAATCGCTATGCATCGTGTACTCCTGCCCGCCCTGTCTGTGAGTCGCACCGAACTGGTCCGTCTGAAAAGGTCCAGTTTGGCGCGTCTGTTCAGACCAGTTTGTGCGGGCCTCGAGTACCGCGCGCCCCGCCACAAACGGGGCATTCGCCGCAGCCTTCTAGTCGTCTTCGGCCTGAAGAAGGGCGCGGATCTCGTCAAAGCGCGCGCGCTCCTCCGACTTCACCTCCGGATATTTGAGCCCCATGCGCTCCAAGGTCTCGACCAAGATCTCGGCCACCGTCAGCTGCATGTAGGCCTTGTCGTCCGCGGGGATCGCGTACCACGGCGCGTGCGGGCGCGAGGTCTCGGCCAGGGCCTCTTCGTAGGCCGCCATGTACGCATCGAAGTGGGCCCGCTCGGCCACGTCGGCCGAGGAGAACTTCCAGTTCTTCTCCGGTTCATCGAGGCGCTTGAGGAAGCGCTTCTTCTGGGTCTTCTTGGAGACGTTCAGCCACAGCTTCACGACCACCGTCCCATTTCGAGCCAGGTGCAGCTCGTGGTCGCGGATGGACTCGTAACGCTCCTCCCACAGGCGCTTCAGCTTCGGGAGCTCCGGGATACGCTGGCGCTCCAGGTACTCGGGGTGGACGCGCACCACCAGGACCTCCTCGTAGTAGCTGCGATTGAACACCCCGATCTTGCCGCGCGAGGGCAGAACCTGCGCCGAACGCCACAGGAAGTCCTGATCTACCTCCGCGGCGTTGGGGGCCTTGAAGGAGTGTACCTCACAGCCGATCGGGTTCACGCCCGACAACACCGCGCGGATCGTGCTGTCTTTGCCGGCGGCGTCCATGGCCTGGAAGATCACCAGGAGCGCGCGGCTGTCGAAGGCCCACAGGATGTCCTGCAGTTCGGCCAGCCGCACCTTGAGGGCCTCGAGCCGGATCTTCGCTTCCTCCTTGCTGGGAGCGCTCTTCGGGGGGCTGGTCGAGAGCTCGTCGATTCGTACCTTTCCGTCGAAGCCGATGAGATGGCGGTGGGGGCTGGCGGTGAACATCGGTGGCAAAGCTACACGCGGTAGGAGGGCCCCTCAAGGCGGCGCGCTCGATCTCCGATGGAGGGATGAGGCACTCATGTCAGGTCTCGGGCTCGCGATCATGCTCGCCGCGGCGGTACCGCCGATCGGGTCGGCGCGCATCGTCGTCTTGATGGAGAACTCGCTGCGCTTTGGGCTCGCGGATCCCGAGGGGCAGAGCACTCCCGCGGCGCTGATCCCGCTGATGCTGGCCGGAAAGGACGACTCGGTCGCGCTGGTCTCCTTCAGCAGCGGGGCCGAGGTCCGCGTCGCGTTGTCTGGGCCCTCCGACCGGGCCTTGGTCGGGATGCGACTGGCGCTCGGCGCGCTCGCGCATCGGAGCGGGAGCGCCTGCTTGGCGGCGGGTCTGAGCGAGGCAGCAGCGCACCTGCTCCACACGCCCAAGGCGCACCCCACCCGGGACCGCATCATCGTGGTGACGGCCGGCGGTGAGCTCCATGCCACCGAATCCAACAAAGAGGACATCGAGCGCATCGAGAAGTTCGTGGTGCCGCAGCTGATGAGCCAGGGCGTCGTCCTCAATACCATCGCCCTCACCGGCGCCAGCGGGACCTCCCAGCTGGCCGAGTGGTCCACACGCACCGGCGGCGCGCTCTTCCCGACCGACCCGAGCGCCCTGCCCTTCGTCTTCGCCAGCCTGTTCGCGCAGGCCACGAGCTCGGACCTCCTCGACGTGCACGAAGGCCAATTCATCGTCGATCACCTGGTGCGCCGGGCCGAGATCTTCGCCGTGAGCCGCGAGGGCCCCTGCCGCGTCACCACGCCGAGGCGGGCGAGCGTCGACTACGAGACCCGCACCCCAGACGTCCGCTTCGAGAGCTCGGGCGGCCTCGACCGGATCACGTTGATCCGTCCGTTCCCGGGGAACTGGCGGATCACCTGCGGAGATCGCCCCGGACGCGCGGTGGTCGTGGTCACCGACGGCAGCACCTTGGACATCGAGCCCTATCCGGTGCGTCCCACCCTCGATGGTCCCTTCGTGCTCGACGCCCACCTGGCGCTCCCCAAAGGGACCGACGCGCACGAGATCGTCGTCGAGGCGACGCTCAGTGGCGGAGGCGTAGAGCCGAGGACCATCGACCTGCCGCCCAAGGGTCGCGGCGTCTGGTCCGCCACAGTGAAGACCGCGACCGTCGGCCATTGGGAGATCGAGGTGATGGCCCGCGGCCCCACCGTGCGCCGAGTTCGTCGCGTCTCGCTCGAGGTCGATCCGAGCTGCTTTTGGCTGGAGAACGAGCGCGTGCGCACGCGTAGCGAGTGCGGAGCCCGCGAGCTCAGCGGGAGGGTGCTGGCCGGCGGCCGAGAAAAGCCCCTCGTTTTTGGGCCCGATCTCACCGCTCAAGTGGTCCCCCCCGAGCTGATGCCAGGCGAGCACACCGAGGCGATCGCCGAGCTAGAGGCCCACCTCGAGGACGGTCGCACGCTCCACGCCGCGCTCGGACCCTTCCACGTTTCGGGGCCACCAAAGTCCGAACGACCGCCCTGGGCCGGAGGGCTGGCCTGGCGCCTCGGCGCGATCAACGGCCCGCTCGCCGCGGCGTGGGCCCTAATGGGGCTCCGTCAGCGGAGGAGGCGCGCCCGATGATCGAGCTCGATCTGTGGGTATTGGCCGGCCTGATCGAGGTGGCGCTGCTCGCCTTGGTCGGATTCGCCAAGGGCGAGGGCGCGCGGCTCCGCTTGAGGCAGGAGCTCGATCATGTGCAGCGCGAGCTCACCCACCGAGTCGAGGTCCGTGCGGATGCTGCGCACGAAGGCGCGCTCACGGCCTCGGCCCCGCGGCCAAACGCCCAGCCCCACTCGGGCAAGGCTCCGTCGTCGCCACCGACCGCCTCGATCTCTTCGCTGGTCGAGGGCGATGGGGAGGCTGCGGCGGAGCGCCCGCTCACTCCGGTGGCGCGCTCGGCACCTCCCCCTCCCCCGGCCCGCTCGTTGCCGCCGCCTGCGCCACCGGCCCCGCCGCCCAAGCCGGAGCCGGTCCTCCTCGAGGCCAAAGACGGAGTCGCGCTGCTCGAATCGCATATCTTCGGGCCGAGCGCCGACGAGCTCGCGATGCTGGAGGATGTGGTCGAGAGCGCCGCGCAGAAGCTCGCCCGAGAGCACGCCGCGCTCAAGAAGACGATCACCTCGCTCGAAGCGCTGGTGTCCTCCCACAGCACCCTCTCGGCCGCGGCCTGCGCCCTCATCGAAGCCGACGGCACCACCGAGCCGCAGATCGCAGAGCTGAACCGCATCGCGACCGGCCTCACGGAAGCCGAGCACGCGCTCAGCGACGCGACGAGCGAGGCCCAGGACACGGGCGATTCGCTGAACGCGCTGCTCCGCTCGCTCCAGCCCTACACAAAAGAGGGTGGATACGCGTGGACCCAAGATCCCGCGCCGCCGCACCTGGCGATCAACCACAAGATCATGGAGCGCGCGCACACGACGACCGGCGATGCTCAGGCATCGCTGCGATCGGAGATGGAGAAGCTCAAGCCGAGCGGGGGAGCGACAACGTCAGGCTCCGCGGCCTTGGATCCAGGCGAGTTCGGCGCCGCGGACGACGCCACCCCAGCCGCGTCCTGATCGCGCGGCAGGAGGTCGGCTCTCTAGAGAGCCGAACCGGCGGTCGCTAGGCCGCCTTGCCTTCGCGACGGCTCACCGCGCTCGACAAGATCTCGAGCTGCTCGTTGGCGCGCTCCAGGGCTTCTTGAATCGCTACCAGCTCGTCGAGGTCGGGCTTGAACTCTCCTTCGAAATAAGAGTTCCCTTTCGCCGACTCCACCGCGACCTGCATGCGTCGCGCGAGCTTCTGAATCCAATCACGGCACGAATCACCTTCGAAGATGATCATGTCCGCTCGGTCGATGAGGTCTCGTGCATTCACGCGTTCGGTACGTCCAGCCATGACGTCAGCTTGAGACGATCGATTCGCGTCGGTCAAGCGGTCACACCATAGGTAGCGGTCTCCGAGGTCGATCCACCCCATATGATGGACCCCAAATGGATCGAAAACCCCAGCCGCGATACGTGCACAAAGGTGATCTCTCCAAGGAGGGAACGCGTTGGCCATACGTAGATCACAGCAGAGCCCATGCGCCTCCTCTTTCCGCTTTGTTTGCTGGCACTTTTTGCTTGCGACGGACCCCGCCGCGCCGGCGGACACAGCCCGAGCAGCACCGAAGTCGACGCCAGCCGCAATGACCGCGGAGCGTTGAGCGACAGCGGCGCTGACAGCGACGGTGCGGCGCCGGGTGACGCTGGAACGGAGGACGCGCGCGAGCCGCTCGACGGAGGCGCGCTCGGAGGCGACGCGTTCTTCTTCGACGCCAACGCGCTGGCCGACGCCGAGGAGCACGTCGACGCTGGCTTCACGCCGCCCGACGCTGGCTTCACGCCATCCGATGCCGGCTTCACGCCATCCGACGCTGGCTTCACGCCATCCGATGCCGGCTTCACGCCATCCGACGCTGGCTTCACCCCGCCCGACGCTGGCTTCACGCTGCCCGACGCCGGCTTCACCCCGCCCGACGCTGGCTTCACCCCGCCCGACGCTGGCACTCCTCGCGACGCGGGCTTCGTTGGCGACGCCGGCACCAGCGCCTGCGCGATCGACTCGGACTGCCCCAGCGGCCGCTGCCACCCGCTCTATCGCCAGTGCGTCCCGGCGGGTCAGCGCCTCGACTGCGCGACCTGCGGCGCCTCCAGCGAGTGCGGCCTGCCCACCGATCATTGCCTCCACGTCACCTTCGGGGGGAGCGCGGCCAGCGAGGACGTCTGCCTGCAAGGCTGCCGCGGCAACAGCGACTGCACGCGCGGTTACGAGTGCTCCTTGAACGGGCACTGCTACCCGATCCCGGGCTCGCTCCGCCCGCACACCTGCGCCTCGATGCGCGACACCTTGGCGGCCACGCCTTGCAGCACCAGCGCCGATCTGTGCGGGCTACCCACCCTCGACGACGGAACGTGCATGCTCGGGCTCAACTGCACCATCGGCTGCGACAGCGACGCGCACTGCCCGATCGGCACGAGCTGCACCGACTACATCGTCGCGAAGTACTGCGTTCGCTGAGCGAGAGGGGCGCTCACAGATCGACCTCGATGGGCTCGCTGATCGGGCCCTCGAGGAAGCGCTCGGCCACGGTGCGAAAGCCCTTGGGGAGGTCGGTCAGATAATAGCGGCGCCCCGGCGTGCTCACCGCCGGCCAAGAGCTGCGCTCCGAGGCCAGGGCGCGGATATCTTCGGCCACCGCCTCCGAGGCGTCGCACAGCACGAGCTTCTCCCCGACGACCTTGCGGATGACCGGCCCGAGCAAGGGATAGTGCGTGCAGCCGAGGATCAGGGTGTCGATGCCCTCCGCCAACAGCGGCAACAGATAGCGGCGCGCGGTGAGCTCGGCGACCGGGTCCAAGGGGTCGGTCCAGCCCTCCTCGGCCAGCGGCACAAAGAGTGGGCAGGCCGCGGCAAAGGTCGTGGCCTCCGGCCGCGCGGCGTGGATGGCGCGTTCGTAGGCGCCCGAGGCGATCGTGCCGCGCGTGCCGATGATCCCGATGCGGCCGCCCACCGATACCCGCGCGGCGTGGCGAGCGGTGGGCTCGATGACGCCGATGACCGGCACGGGGATCGCGGCAGCCACGGCCTCTACGGCCACCGCGCTGGCGGTATTGCAGGCGATGACGAAGACGCCGAGCTCCTCCCGCGACACCAGAAAGCGCGCCGCGTTGACCGCATAGCGCACGATGGTCTCAGGCGATCGCGTGCCGTAAGGCACCCGGGCCGTGTCGCCCAGATATGCGGTGTCGCGATCAGGGAGCAGCCGGTGGATGGTGCGGAGCACGGTGAGCCCGCCCACCCCCGAATCAAAGACCCCGATCGTGCGTCCTCGGACCGACATCGTGCTCACAGTGACAACGGCGCCCAGGCGTTCTCGCGTCCGCTGATGCGTCCGCGGGAGGTGGCGCGGCACTTGGCCACGGCTCCCGCGAAGCCCTGCACGCTGACGTCGTAGTCGCCATAGGGAACATCAGGGACGAACAGGTTTCCTCCCCTAGGGCTGAGGTCGCCCTGAAATACGGACATATGCGAGGTGGAGTCCTGCACGTCGGCGGCGATGCGATCGATGGTCCCGCAGGCGGTGCTGGTCACGGAGGCGCTGATGGTGGCGGAGCCCACGGCGCGCAAGGTGAGCAGGCCGAGGTCGGCGTCACCGTCCATGGTGAGCAGGAAGGGCCGCTTGGCCAAGAAGCGATGCACGCCCTCCGACTCCACGTCGAGCTCGAGGGCCCGCCCTTTGGTGAAGCTGGCGCCGGGGAACTCGATCGGCCGCTGGGCGCTGCAGGGGATGGTGGCGACGATGGGGTCATCTCCGTCCATGTTGCGCACGGTGGCGGTCACGCTCGTGGCTGCCACTCGGGCGTCGTCGCAGGCATCGGCCATCGCGGCCTCGATGGCGAAGCGGAAGTCGAAGCGGATGCGGCTGCCCAGCGGGCGCAGCACGACCGTGAACTCTGGGTTACGGCCGCGCTCGAGCAGGCGGGTCTCGGTGGCCGAGTAGAGCTTGAGGCCGGTGCCCTTGGCCTCGGCGTTCATCTGGATGGTGTAGCCCTGCGGCAAAAACAGCGCCGGGACCTCGTAGGGCGTGCTCTGGCAGCCTAGGTCGAGGTTCATGAAGGAGCCCGTCCCTGCGGCGCCGGTGGAGATGAACAAGGAGAGCCGCTCGATCTCCTGGGCGCACACGGTGGCCAGATCTTTGTCGGCGAACTTCCAGGACAGCTTGAGGAAGGCCACCTGCGGCTCGAGCGAGAGATCGACCATGGCGTCCGCCGGGAGCTCCAGGGGGCGGCGCGCGCGGTAGAGCACAGCGTTCGGATCGCCGGCCAGGGTGCCGACCGCGGTGACCTCGAGGACGTAGCTGCCGGGCGCCATGCTGCTGTCGGTGAACATGTCGGCCGAGGCGCAGTCCTGGGTCTTGGGCCAACCGGCCTGAGTGCTGAGCCCGTCGGGGGAGAGCACCTTGTACTCGAGCCGCGTCACGCCAGCGGTGGCCGAGCAGAGGGCGGCGGTGACGCCGTCGGAGAGCTTGGCGCGGACGGTGAAGCTCACGGGGGTATCGGACTCGCCACTGCACCCGGCGAGCGCTAGGCAGGGCAAGAGGGGGACCATCCACGGGCGGAGAAGGCGCATGACCCTTTCACACTGCAATCAAGGCACCAAACGCGCAACCGTTCCCTTCAGGCTGGGAGGGGCGGGGCCCTGACTTCCTTGTCATGGTCGCTTCCCCGTGCTACCGGCGGGCCGTGGCCGATCCGACTGCAATTCACGTTGCGCTCAGCACCCTCGAGCAAACGAAGCAGGGCGGCGATGCGTACACCGACCTCACCCTGTCTTTGTCCCAGGCGATCGGGCATTGGCCGGCCAGCCAGCTGGCGATGGCGCTCCTGGTGCTGTTCTCGGTCGTGAGCTGGGGGATCATCATCTACAAAGCGGTCCATATCCGCACCGCCCGCTCTCAGTCCGAGGACTTCCTCGAGGCCTTCTGGCAGGCCAAGCGGCTCGACTCGGTCTACCAGCAGAGCGAGCAGTTTCAAAAATCGCCTATTTCTCAGACTTTTCGCGCGGGCTACATCGAGCTGGCCCGCCTGAAGAAGACCTCGGGTGAAGACCAGACCATGCTGGGCGACGGCATCGAGAACGTGGAGCGAGCCCTGCGGCGGGCTCAGAACTCCGAGGCCCTGGCGCTGCTCTCGCTCACGTCCTTTTTGGCCACCGTCGGCTCGACCTCCCCCTTCATCGGCCTCTTCGGCACGGTCTGGGGCGTCATGAAGGCCTTCAATGACATCGGCCGCATGGGCTCGGCCAACCTGGCGACCGTGGCCCCGGGCATCTCAGAGGCGCTGATCGCCACCGCGGTGGGCCTGGTGGCGGCGATCCCGGCCGTGATCGCCTACAACTACTTCCTCTCCTCCATCAAAACGCTGGAGTCCGAGATGGACTCCTTCGCCTCGGACTTCCTCAACATCGTCAAACGGCACTTCTTCCGCTAGGCGACCTCACAGCCGCCGTTTGGCGCCCTCTTTGAGGAGCAGCCCCACGTGCCGAAAGCCATCGCGGATCGTCCGCAGGTGCGAGCGGCGCCCTTTGGCCGGCGGGCGCAGGGTGGTCGGGAGCTCCTGGATCGCGACGCCCGCGGCGTGCGCGCGCACCACCATCTCGGAGGCGAACTCCATCCCCGGGGTGACCAGGCCGAGGTCCAGCATCATCTGCCGCTCGAAGGCCCGGATCCCAGAGTGGAAGTCTTGGACCGTCGAGCCCGAGCTCAGGCGGCCGAGCAGGGAGAGCGCCGGGTTGCCGAGCCGATGCGACCAGGACATCGCGCCCGGCTGGATCGTCCCGCCGCCCGAGGCCAAGCGGCAGCCGATCACCAGCCGCGCGCCGGCGTCGATGGCCGCCAGCATCGCGGGCACGGACGACAGATCATAGGTGCCATCACCGTCGGCCACCACAACGACGCGGCCCTCGGCCGCCGCGATCCCTCCGCGCACGGCGCAGCCATAGCCCCGGCCTGCGACGGCGGTGACGCGCGCACCCGCGGCCTCGGCGAGGCGCGGAGAGCCATCGGTGCTGCCGTTGTCGGCGACCAGGACCTCGAAGCGCTTGCCGAGCGGGCCCATCACCGCCTGCGCTTCGGCCACGCAGGCCGCGATGGTGCGAGCCTCATTCAGACACACGAACAATACGGTGACATCCAAGCTCAAGGCTCGCTCCCCGGCGGGCAACGCGCGGCCGCCGACACCAGAGTAAATGCCGGAGTTTCGGAAAAGGCGCGACTGGGATTCATCGTCGCGATGAACACCGGCCCGGGGTCTTCCACCGCGTGCCCTGGCGGAGCACGAAACCACACAGTCGACAGCGTGGCCGTGATCGTCTGCTGAATCGGGAGCAGCTCGACCGCACCCGCCTTGGCCCGCACCTCCCCCAGCGCCGAGGCCGAGAAGGTGCCCCCGGGCGGCCCTTGAAAGCGCAGCTCGAGGCAGCGCCGGCGGGCAAAATACAGGAGCACGCTCGGGCCGGTCTGGCCGGTGGGGAAGCTCACCCCTTCCCCGGCCGCGACGAGCCCGGTGCTGGCGGGATCGTTCGCCAGGTCATAGACGTCCGGCAGCCCCACGCACTCGAGGCGCGGCGGCGCCATCGCTCGGGCCAGATCGGCCCGCCGAAAGCTCGCCGGCCCGTGGTAGGCCCGCGGCAGCTCCGCCGCCGATAGTCCCGCCCCGAGGAACAGGCTGACCAGCAGCCCCGCCCGGAGTGAGCGCCACGGGGTGGCCTCCACGGCCAAGATCAAGGGCTGGAGCAGCACCCCGATCGCCGGCGCGAAGTCGACCAAGTAGCGGGAGGTCAGGCTGGGCCCGCGCAGATAGAAGACGAACAGGCCGGCGAAGCTGAGCAGCCCAAAGACCGCCGCAGCCCGGACCCGGCGCGCCGCCGCCGCGAGCCCGACGATCGCACCCACCAGCGCCAGGACCAGCGTCGGGAGGTCGAAGGTGCTGAAGTACAGATGCCGAAAGCGCAGGGTGGGCGACTGACCGGCGAAGAAGGCGCCGCGGTAGTAGTCCGCGCCGTTCAGGCGCGGGCGCTCGAACAAGGCGGCATAGAGCTCCTGGGCGGCGCTCTGGATCGGCTCCTCGCGAAAAGGGTAGTCGAACTTGAGCGCGTAGGTGTTCAGCGGCGTGGGAGCGACGTTGAGGTGGTGCCCAAACTCGAGCGGGGCCTGAAAACGAGCCTGATTCGAGAGGAGGAGCAGGAGGATGCCAGCGGCGGTCGCGCCATAGAGCGGGACCAGGAGCGTCCTCGGCCGCAGCGTCCAGGCCGCGATGAGCGCGGCGGCCAGCCCGTAGAGCGCCAGCGTCGGCCGCACGAAGGCGCCCAGGCCGATCAGCATACCGAGGAGCAGCGCGCGGCGGGCCGACGGTCGTTCGAGCAGGCTCAGGAGCTCGATGAACACCCAGCTCGCCCACAAATTCCCGTAGGCCACGGCTTCTTCGTAGACCTCGAGGTGGGTCGACAGGAGCGTCAGAAAGGGAGGGAGGAAGAAGAGCAGCCCCGCGCCGGAGAGGAAGAGCCCGACGACCTTGAAGTAGCGATAGACCACCCAAGCGAAGAAGAGGAGCAGCACCCAGCGGTCCGGGAAGAACCCGCCGAAGAGCAGCTCGAACGGCAGCCGCAACGCTGGCCCGCCGAGGCCCCACACCTGCTGGACCCGGCCACCCACGAAGGCATGGTCTTGGCGTAGCTCGGCCAGCTCGGTGCCCAGGCCGCCCTGGCCCGATCGCCATGCCTCGGTCTGGGCTCGGTAGGGCAAGGCCGTACCAAAGCCCGCGTCCAGGCTGGGGATGAGGTCGGTCACGGCGGCCAGCGCCAGACAGAGGCTCAGGGTCGCGCCAAGCCGCCATAGACCCATTTGCCCGAGCAAACGATTAATGAGATGCGCAGTCTATGGGCATGTCGACGGGCAAAGGACGCGGCGACAGCGGCGCGATGAGCGAGATCAACGTGACGCCGCTGGTCGACGTCATGCTGGTGCTGCTGATCATCTTCATGGTGGCGGCGCCCCTGATCTCCCAGGGCGTCCCGGTGAAGCTGCCCAAGACCGACGCCCAGCCCCTGACGGGGGATGACAGCAAGCTGGTCCTCACCCTGAACCAGAACAAGCAGATCTTCTTCGGCACCAACGCCGACAACCCGATCAAGCTCGAGGAGCTGGAAGAGAAGCTCAAGGCCAACGCCAAGGTACAACAGGACAAGGAGCTGTATCTGCACGCCGACCGGCGCCTGGAATACGGCTTCGTGGTCGACGTCATGGCGATTATGCGGCGCTCCGGGGTGGAGAACCTCGGTATGGTCACGGACCCGATGGGGAACGAGAAAGAGTGAGCGACGCCGAGAACCTCCCGTCCGTGCTGCGCGCCTCACGGGCCGCCAAGAAGCGCACGCTGCGAGGCTTCTCGATCGCCGTCACGTTGTCCTTGGTCTTTCACGGAGCCGGGGTCGCGTGGGCGGTGTACGTAGCCAAGCCGGGGCCACCGCCCAAGGTGATCAACTCCATGCCGGTGCAGCTGGTGAAGCTCGGCAAAAAGCGCGATCCCAAGCTCCTGCCTCGCATGGTCGCCGAGGAGCCGCCGCCCCCACCCGACGCGGTGAAGCTCGACACCGGAAAGAAGCCGGATGAGACGGCTAAGCCCAAGGAGAAGCGCGAGAGCAGCGACGCCAAGCTCTCCGACGCGGCCAAGCGCCTCCTCGAGAACAACCGCCTCGACAAGAGCCTCGAGAAGCTGGAACCCGAGGGCGATCCAGAAGGTGACGCCCATGGGACCACCACCGACGTCGCCAACGCCGCGGCGGGGTATGCGCGAGACGTGCTCCGCGTGCTGCGCTCACGGTACACCGCTCCGGAGACGATCCCCGTCGGCGAGCGCGCCGGCCTCCACACCCGGGTCGTGCTCCTGATCGAGAAAAACGGGCATATCTCGAAGTACGACTTCGTGGAGCGGCACCCCAACGAGGCCTTCATGAACGCGGTGGAGAACCTCCTCCGCTCGACCACGCTGCCTCCCCCGCCCCCGGAGCTCGCGGCGCAGGTGGCCGAGGCCGGCTTCGAGGTCGTGTTCTAGAGAATATTAAGGTACAGGCCGGTGGGCCGAGGCCGCGCGCACGGGGGAAGAGATCGCCTGGGGCGACCGTTCCCTGGCTGGCCGGATCGGCCTCGAGGTTCTCGTGCGCAAAGCTTGGATCCTTTCCCTCTGCCTAACCCCTGCCTTCGCTGGCCCTGCCCTGGCCCAAGGCACGCCTCAAAAGCGGATCGTCATCGAGGTCGGTAGCCCCGACTTCAAGCCTTACCCCATCGCGGTGACCGCGGTCCGGGAGCTCGGCACGGGCGGCCCCAAGGTGGCTGACCAGATCACCGAGGCGCTGCGCTTCGACTTCGACGTGATGCAGATGTTCAAGCTGCTCGACCCGAAGAGCTACTTGGCCGACCCCAGCAAGGAGGGCATGACGGCGCCCTCGATCAAGTTCTCCGATTGGAGCTCGGTGGGCGCGGACGGCTTGGTGAAGGCCACGTCGCAGGTCCAAGGAAACACGGTCAAGACGGAGTTTCGCTTCTTCGAGGTGGGCAGCGGCAAGGAGCAGCTCAAGAAGAGCTACGAGGGTCCGGCAGAGCAGGCCCGCAAGTTCGCCCACAAGTTCGCCAACGAGGTGGTGCTGTTTCTGACCAGCCAGAAGGGCCCCTTCGTGAGCCAGATCGTGGCGGTGAAGAAGACCAAGACCGGGCGCGAGCTCACCGTGATGGACATGGACGGCAAAAATCGCAAGGCCGTCACCGAGAACGGCTCGATCAACCTCCTGCCCTCCTGGGCACGCAATGGCCGCGACGTGCTGTTCACCTCGTACATCCGCCACAACCCGAACGTGTATTCGATCTCGCTGAGCGGGGGCGCCCCCAAGCTCCTCTCGGGTGAGCGCGGGCTCAACACCGGCGCGGTGATGTCGCCCGACGGCAGCAAGGTCGCGCTGACCCTGTCGCGCGACGGCAACAGCGAGATCTACGTGATGAACGCCGATGGCACCGGGCTGCGCCGCTTGACCGATGAGTGGGCCATCGACACCTCCCCCACCTGGTCGCCGGACGGCAAGCAGATCGCCTTCGTGTCCTCGCGCTGGGGCGATCCGCACATCTTCGTGATGGGGGCCGACGGCAGCGCGCCCAAGCGGCTCACCGATCGCGGAAACTACAACCAGACGCCGGATTGGTCACCGCGCGGGGACTTGATCGCCTTCACCGCCCGCGACGAGCGCGCGATGTTCGACATCTTCACGGTGAACCCGCAGACCAAGGAGATCCGCCGCCTCACCCAGGGCGCGGGCAACAACGAGGAGCCGAGCTTCTCTCCGGACGGCAGCCTGGTCGCCTTCACCTCTACCCGCGAGGGCGTGCAGCAGCTCTGGGTGATGGCCGCCGACGGCTCGCACCCCCATCGTCTGACCAAGGCCGGGGGCTACTCGACGCCCGCCTGGGGCCCCTTTGGCGAGTGAGAGAGCGACAAGGATATCAGCCATGAACACCACGCTTCGCACCCTACCTCTGGCGCTCCTCCTCCTGAGCGCGCTCCTCGCGGGCTGTCCCAAGACCAAGAACGCCGACCTCGAGCTGGCCGCGGCCGAGAAGGCGCTGGCCGACGCCGCCGCCAATCGCGCCAAGAACTGCGCCGGCGAGACCTATACTGCCGCCGAGAGCCTGCTGACCGAGGCCAAGAAGCTGGCCAAGGACGGCGACTATGACGGCGCGCGGGCCAAGGCCGCCGAGGCCGAGCGCATCGCGGGACAGGCCAAGGCCAACTCTCCGGCCGACTGCGACAAGAAGAAGGACGAGGACCCGAACCTGAACAAGACCTCGGGCCAGACCACGGAGGCTGGTCGCGGCGCCAACCTCGGCAGCCTCGAGCAGACGATCTACTTCGACTACAACGACGCCAACATCCGCGAGGACAGCAAGGCGCTGCTCACCCAGGTCGCCGCGGCGATGGCCAAGGACCCGGGCATCAAGCTCGAGATCGAGGGCCACTGCGATGAGCGCGGCTCTACGGAGTACAACCTCCAGCTCGGTGAGCGACGCGCGCGGGCGGTGGAGAAGTATCTGATGACGCAGGGGGTGAAGGGCGGCCAGATCAGCACCATCTCCTATGGTGAGGAGCGGCCAGCCGATCCCGAGTCGAACGAGCGGGCCTGGGCCAAGAACCGGCGGGCCGAGCTCAAGCACCTCCGATAGCGCCCCGTGCTCTGAACGCGGCTTAGCGCGCGCGCTGAGTGCAGGTCAGCGGGCCACTGCCTGGGGGTGTAGATCCCTGACCGCAAAGACCTCGACCCGAAGGCTTTAGCTGCTCAGTGCACTTGGTCATTCGTCGCGGACATGCGCCACGACCGCAGCGCCCGCAGCTGGGGCGTCTTCTTCGACTGGTGCTCGTCCATTCGGCGCAGGATGTCGTCGAGCGCGGAGACGGCCTCCTCGATATGCGGGCCCTTGTTGAGCATGACGCACTCCGCGCGTGAGCCCATCGCCGCGTCCGTGACCTCGGCCCGCGTCGGAAGCCCGTCCTTGGCCAGCCCCTCGAGCACCTGCGTGGCCCAGATCGTCGGCACGTGGGCCGCCTCGCTGATCCACAGCAGCTCCTCCTGGACCTCCGCCAGACGCTGGTAGCCGCACTCCACCGCCAGATCCCCGCGCGCGATCATCACCCCGATGCGCTCGTGCTCCATCGCAGCCCACAAGAGCTCAGGCATCGCCGCGAAGGCATTGACCGTCTCGATCTTGAGGATGAGCCCGAGGTGCTGGGCGCCGAGGGAGGCCAGCTCGGCCCGTAGCGCCCGAATGTCCCCCGCGCTCTGGACGAAGGACAGCCCGACCAGATCCGCCAGGCGGACCACGGTCTGTAGGTGGATCTTGTCCTCCGCGGTCAGACCGGGGAGGTCGAGGGTCGTGTCCGGGACGTTGATCCCCTTTTCGCTAAGGAGCTTGCCCTGTCCTCGAACCACCCTGAGCTCGAGGCGATCGGGGTGCACACCCACCACCTCCGTCTCGAACTTTCCGTCGTCGAGGAGCACCCGCTGACCCCGCCGCACCCGCTCAAAAAGTGCAGGTTCACTGCAGCCCACGTAGCCCGGCTCAACCTGGAGGCCGCTCTCGTCCCGACGCTCCGCTCGCCCCGGCGCGAGCGAACGCGTAAGCACGAGCTTCTCGCCGACCGCGAGCATGATCGCGACCTCCTCCCGAGGCAGGTCCAAGGCGGTCACCGGCTCCCGTTGCTGCTTGCCCCGTCGAAACGGCGTCAACACGCCGACGAACGCGCGCCGCTCGGCGTGCGCGAGCAAGGCAGCTCCTTCCCGTCGATGAATGATCAAGTGACGCTTCCGGGCCCGCGTATCCAGAAACTCGATCCGCTCACCCACCGCGATCGACTCCAGCCAGGCTCGGGGAAAGTGCAGCACAGCCCCCGGCCCGGGAGACTTTTCGCCCTCGGGCACGAGCCAGACCTCGGCTGGGCGCGCCACCTGACCCCGCGCGTCGCGGTGGACCTTCCAAGTCTGCATCGCGGGTCCCAGCGTCAACGCGCCAGTGCGGATCTTGGGCCCACCTAAGTCCATGAGCAGGCGACAGGGAGTGCTGGACATTCGCTCTGCGGCGCGCAGGTGATCGGCGATCTTCACCCACGTCGCGGGCTCATCATGGGCGCAGTTGATGCGAAGCACGTTCATCCCGCGCTCGAGCAGTCGACGGATACGGGCAGGTTCCTCCGCCATACCGCGGTCAGCCGTGACCATGATCCCCACCCCGCGCCCGGCCGGTGGAGCTCCGAAGAGCATCGCGGCGTTCTCTGCTAGGCGCGATCGACCGGCCTCAAAGTCCGGGCCGCGGTGCGGCTCGGAGGGGGCCGTACCCGCTCCCGCCAGCAAGCTCAGCGCCCGCCGGACCGCGAGCAAGGTGGCCTGCACGTGTCCTTCGGCGCGCCCAAGCGAGGAGAGCCCCAGCTCCGCCAGCTCGCGCTGCAGCTTGCGCAGGTCATAGCGGCGCAGCGTGAGGTAGTGCCGAAGGTTGATCGCCCCTGCTACATGCGTCGGGTGGAGCCGGGCCAGCTCGGCATCTGGCGGCGTCGCCTTCTCGGTCTCGAGCACGAGGTCATTGAGCAGCCGCAGCGTCAGGTTCAGCGAAGCATTCGTCACGGGCAACTGAGTACTAAAGCCGGCTGGCACCTGGGAAGGAGGTGGATCAGCTCGCAGGGACTCGGCTCAGAACTTCACCCGAACGTCACCTTCGTGTCGCACAGACGGTCGAGGCGGAGGGCTTGCTTCGCTGGACCCTGGCGCTCTTCGCTTCCGCGGCGATGTCTTTCACTGCCTGCTGTGACGTTGCCGGGACCTCGCTACCCCAGCCTGCCCGAGCTCCTCGCAATCCCCGAGACCTTGGGCGGCCGAGTCACCACGATCGGGGAGTCCATCAAGGGTCGACCCATTCGGTGCTTCGAGCATGGTCCGTCCAGCGCGCCGACCGTGCTGCTCACCGCGCTGATGGACGGCCTGGAGATCGTGGGGGGCCTCGGGCTCATCGCCAGCGCGCAGGCCTTGCTCAAATTGTCGCCGACCACCCCGCTGCGTTTGTCCACGCTGCACGATGTCGCGCGCGGTACCACCGCGCTCATCGAGCGGGCGCTGACTGCGGCGCGTGTCCCCATCCTGTCATCGCCAAATCACCGAGGCGTCGCTTGATCAGAGGCCCACACCAGAGCGAGCAGAGACCATGCGTGCGGGGCTCTTTTGGGTCTTACTTTGTGGTGGGTGTGCCGTAGCAGAGAGCCCCGCCGCCGCGCCCCCTCAGCAGCGCTGCGATTGCCTCGAAGGCCAGGTCTGCACGGGCGGCTTCTGCGGCTGGCTCCTCGATACGGGCGTGCGCGTGATTGAGCCAGACGCGGGCTTGGAGATCGACGCGGGCTTGGAGATCGACGCGGGCTTGGAGATCGACGCGGGCTTGGAGATCGACGCGGGCTTGGAGATCGACGCAGGCTTGGAGATCGACGCCGGTTTGGAGATCGACGCCGGCTTTGCCGCAGACGTTGGCTTTGCCTTCGACGCTCGGCCGAGCAACCCCGACGCGACGGCCCGGGACGCCGAGGCTGAGGACCGCGGGCTGAGCGACAGCGGGTCGCCGGTGGACGCGAGCGTTCGGCTCGACGCCACCACCTTCGACTCGGGCCTCCACCCCGACGCCGCCACCCCGGACTCCGGCCCGCGCCTCGACGCCGGCCTGCGACCCGACGCGTCCACGCCGGACTCCGGGCTCCACCCCGACGCTGGGGGCATGACGCCCCAAGTCTACGACCTCTCGGGCTATGTGCTCTCCAATAGCGAGGCTGCTCAGCAGCGCTTCGAGATCCCGGCGGGCACCCAGCTTCGGTCCGGCGAAGTCCTCCTATTGGTACGCGACGCAGATCGCGCCGCTTTCGAAGCGGACCTCGGCCACCCCCTCGGGGCGAACGTCCGTTACCTCGCCACCGGCGCCGCCACTCAAGGTGCGCCGATCATCAACGGCGGCGAGCGCTGGCGCCTGAGCGCCCCGGATGGACGCGTCGTCGACGGCCCTACCATCGCCGGTGCCGCGGGCCGCGCCTATCTCCGCGCAGCCGGCCCCGCCGGGCAGGCCAGCAGCTGGTCGGATGTCACCGAGGGCGCGCGCTCGCCCGGGCAGGCGGCCAACTTGGGCCCGGGGGTTTGGATCTCCGAGTGGGCCGACGCCAGCGGCTCGGGTCGCTTCGTCCTGGAGTACGTCGAGCTCAGCGCCCAGTGAACGGTAGCCTCGGTACGCGGCTGGGCCCGCTATCGGCGCGGTGAACCCGCCTGCGGGCGCGATCGCTTCGCTCAACGCCTCCGGTGCTCGCGTCACATTTGGCCCACGAATCTAGGCCTCTTCGCCCTCGCTACGGTCGGCTCTCTGGGGGACCTCTCATCAGATAGTTGGGCCGCGGCGCGGTGAGTTCACCGCTGTGGCCTGCGATCGTCACCGAACCCTGAGACACGTACGGCATGAAGCCCAAGTTGGTCGTCTTCGATGTCGCAGGAACCACCGTACGGGATGATGGGGATGTCGTAACCGAAGCTCTGCTGCAGGCGTTCGCGCGCTTTCGGTTGAAGGTCCAGCGAGAACACATCCGGGAGCACATGGGGCTGGCCAAGAAGCACGCGATCCGCCTGATCCTCCGCGATTCGCTGGAGCCGAGCACGCTCCTCCATCCGCGGCTGCTCGAGGCCGTTCACCAGGACTTCTTGGAGACGATGTGCCTGTACTATGTCGACCACGCCGAGGCGATCCCGGGAGCTGAGGACACCTTCTCTTGGCTGCGCGCAGAGGGCGTCGCCGTGGTGCTCGACACCGGATTTCCTCGGCGCGTCCTGGACGCGATCCTGGTTCGACTGTGCTGGCAGGATCGGGGGCTGATCAACGCCGCCATCGCCAGCGATGAGGTGGAGTTTGGCCGGCCGAGCCCGGAGATGGTGCGGCGGGCGATGCGCCTCACGGGGGTCACCGACCCCGCCTGGGTCGCGAAGGTGGGAGATACTCCGGCCGACCTCTGCGAGGGCCTCAACGCCACCTCTGCTCAGAACATCGGGGTGCTGTGGGGATCTCATGATCGAGCCAGCTTGGGCCGATTTCCTCATACTCATCTGGTCGAGGACTTTGGGGAGCTGCGCGCCGTCCTCGACGGACGGATCCCAAGTTGTTTCGGACGTGGTGCCACGGCGTCGACGTCCAGTCGTGCAGCCGTCATCGACGAGCGAGAGCCTGCGCGCCGATGACCGCCTTGACCCATGACGACCTCCTCCCGGTCTCCCGAGCCCGCCCGCTGATTCGCGGGGCCGCGGTGCTTCGAGCGATCGCGCGGATGCACTTGGGCCAAGCCCGACTCGGGGGAATGTCCCCGCGCCGCCAGCCCCTCGCCCGAGCCGAGCTCCTCGGTCGCGTCTGCCGTGACGTGCTCGATGCGCACGGCTTCTCATTGGTGATCAGCGGGCCGCCGACCGCGGGCCCCGTCCTGTTCGCGGCCAACCACCAGAGCTACTTCGACCCGGTCGCCATCTTGGCGGCCCGTCCGGCCAACCCCATCGCCAAGGCCGAGGTCGCGGCCTGGCCGGGCCTCGGCTCGGCCATGGCGATCGGCGGGACCATGTTCGTCGATCGCAACGACCGTCGCAGCGGAGCCCGGGTCCTGCGAGAAGCCGCCAGCGCGTTGACCCTCGGCGCCTCGGTCCTGGCGTTCCCCGAGGGGACGACCACGGACGGGACCACGTTGCTACCGTTCCAGCCTGGAATCTTCGGTCTCGCCAAGCGCGCCAAGGTTCCGATCGTCCCCGTCGGGGTTCGGTACTCATCTTCGGCGGTGGCGTGGTTCGGTGAGGACTATTTCCTTCCACACTATCTGCGGCTGAGCGCCCGCGAGGAGACCGGAGTTCACATCCATTTTGGCGCGCCGATCTTGCCGACGGAAGGTGACACCGCAGACCAGCTCTGTCGGCGAGCACAGTCGGCGGTGCGGAGCATTCTAGGGCTCGCCCCCGAGGTTCAGGAGTGACCATGCAAACGCCCGCTTTCGACTACATTCGACATGGGATGACCCCCTTTTTCCGGCTCGCTCCGTGGGTCGGCCGCGTCGAGCGGAGGAGCTCACCGCAGGCCGTCATCGTCGGTGTCCCCTACGACGGAGGCACGACGCACAACCCGGGCGCCCGCTTCGCCCCCTATGACGTGCGCCAGGCCAGCGCGACCTTTCAATCGTATCATGCGGCTCACGAGCTGGATGTCTTCGCCGATCTCACCGTTGCCGACGGCGGAAACCTCGTCGCGCCCCCGTTCAACAGCGAAGGAATGAGGGCGGTCGTTCAGGAGGGCGTCACCGACATCTTGGCGGTCGACGCGGTGCCCTTCGTGGTCGGAGGAGATCAC
>Ga0154020_10001977_pt1 | contig 25054 bp, 20 predicted proteins | sample Klosneuvirus_201_FD_109709 | JGI IMG/M metagenome (GOLD analysis project Ga0154020, IMG submission 109709) | Active sludge microbial communities from wastewater, Klosterneuburg, Austria - Klosneuvirus_20160825_MG | ecosystem: Engineered > WWTP > Aerobic digester > Activated sludge | place...
CGTCACCCTCGGCACCAAACTTGCCTGGTCGCCGGAGACTGCGGCCCGGGAAATTGCCATGCTCAACCCCGAAAAGATCGCCGACAAGGTGCCGGCATTCGCCCAAATGCTGGCCGAACGACACGCACCGGCCGACTGGCAGGCGGTAGTTCGGCAAACAGCAGGATTGTTGCACGGTCTGGGGAATGGCGCCGCCCTGGGGCCGGACGATTTCCGGGCGATTACCTGTCCGGTCGTCGTAGGTCTTGGCGAAGCAGACAACATGGTGAGCCGGGAAGAGTCCGAACAAGTGGCAGACTGGCTGCCGAATGGCCGGTTCGAGATGCTGCCGGGCGTCAAGCACCCGTTCGAGCAGGTGGATCAAAAAATGCTGGCCGGTTGGTTGAAGGAATGTTTGGCTTGAGCGTGTATCTTTGGCACCTGTAACCTAAAGCACCAACCCCGTGTCCTACACTCCAACTACCAGCAATGAGCCACCGCATGGCCGCACCGATAAGCGACGAAATACTGATCCAGCAGGCCCTGAACGGGCAGCAGAGCGCGTGCTCTATGTTGGTGAAGCGTTACGAAAAGTACGTGTTCACGCTGGCGTTGCGGTTTGTCAAAAACCGGGAGGATGCCCATGAAGTGGCGCAGGACTGTTTTCTCCGGATGTTTCGGTACATGGCCGATTTTCGGGGCGACTGCAAGTTTACAACCTGGCTGTACCGAATTGTGTATTCCACCTCCCTGAACCATTTGAGAAAAAAAACACCCGATATCCAATCGCTTGACGATGCCGAGCGACCGATACAGTTGAAAAATGTAGCCATACCGGACGCATCTTCCAGTATGGAACGAAACGACCGAAACACGACCTTGCGCCGCGCCATTGACATGCTTTCGTACGACGATGCTGGTATCATTACGCTGTTTTACCTGTACGAACAAAGCCTCGAAGAAATCTGCCAGGTGATGGACCTCACAATGACCAATGCCAAAACCAAACTTTGCCGTGCCCGGCAGCGCCTGCGTACCATCATGGACGCCAACTTTGCCACTGAATTTGATATGCGTTTACAGGAATAAACCCGCTTTAAATCCACACAACAGCAGCAACCTTTAAACCTGACAGCAACATGGAAAAGGCATTTTTTTTAACAGACGATCTCCTTTGGGACTATGCCGACGGCTTCCTGACCGGGGTGGAAAAACAGCAGGTGGAAGAACACCTGAGCATGCATCCGGAATGGCAAACCCGTTTGCAACTGATTCTGAATGAAAAACGGGAACTGGCTGCGCTCCCGATGGAAGCGCCTTCGACGGGTTTTACCGACCGGGTCATGGCGGCATGGGCCGTCGAACACCTGAAAAAAACTGCCGAGGCAAAAGGCAACGATTGGGTGATCCGGCTTATCGCGGTCGTATTTGTGCTCTTTGTCCTGACCCCGGCTATCGTTATGGTGGTGGCTGCGCTCCAAATGCCGGCCAGTGAAATTCCGGCCCTTGAGTTGCCGCAAGTGTCGCTCCCGGTGGTGCAATGGGATACCTGGCTTAGCAGCCCGGTTTTGCTGATAGGCCTCATGCTGATTTTTGTCTTCTTTGGTTTGCGCTTTCTGGACAAGTTTTTGCTCCAGCGTTTGTTGCTGCACAAGGTGGCTTGACAAGGGTGTTTTAGTGTTTTAGTGTTTTTGTGTTTTTGTGTTTTTGTGTTTTTGTGTTTTTGTGTTTTTGTAATTTAAGCAATTAGCGGTAAGCGATGGAGCGCGAAAAAAAGCCCAAACATTTCATTCAGCATCCCGAGTATCCGGGAGGCCCCAAGGAGTTGACCAAATTTATTTACGAAAATTTGCGCTACCCTCCGGAGGCTGTCAAGGCCAAGGTAGAAGGCTCCGTGTATCTGGAATACGACATTGATTTTAAAGGCAATGTCGTGGAAACGCGCATTATTCAGGGACTTGGGTTCGGCTGCGACGAGGAAGCTGCCCGCGTGGTGCGGCTGCTGAAATTTGCCGTAGGGCGCAACCGGGGCGTACGGGTGCTTTTTCACCAAAAAGCCCACATCCGGTTCAAGTTTCCCAAGCCGGTTAAGCAGGAAAAACCCGTGCCACAGCAACCGATGCAAGTGCAGTACAATTATGTGACAACTCCAGCCAAGCCCGAAAAACCGGCGGGCGAGCAGCCGAAACAACAACCGTCTGCGACCTATTCGTATTCCATTCCGTTCGACGGAAAAGGGTAGGGTGGGGCTCTAAGTCACAAGTCGTTGCCGATATCCCGGCGGAAGTATTTTCCTTCAAATTGAACCTGTTCGGCAGCGCGGAGCGATTTGGCTGCGGCTTCGGCGGGGTTGTTTCCGAAAGACGTGATAGCCAAAATCCGGCCTCCGTTTGTCCGGAGTTGTCCCGAGCCGTTTGTCGTCGTGCCGGCATGCAGGTACAGCGAGCCGGGTTGCCGGGAGGCGATGTGTATCGGATCACCCTTGCGGTACTCGCCCGGATAACCGCCTGCCGTCAGCATCACCGTGGCGGCGGTTTCGGGAATGATTTCGATTTGTGCACGCTCGAGTTGGCTGTTCAGTACGTCCCAAAAAAGATCGGTCAGGTTGTTTTTCAGGCGGGGAAATACGGCTTCGGTCTCCGGGTCGCCCATGCGGCAATTGTACTCGATGACGAATGGATCGCCCTGAACGTTGATGAGGCCGAAAAACAGAAATCCTTTGTAGTCTATGTTTTCAGTGGCAAGCCCGTGCACGGTTGGGCGGATGATGCGGCTTTCCACTTTTTCCCAAAGTTCGGGTGTGACGAAGGGTACGGGCGACACGGCCCCCATGCCGCCGGTGTTTGGCCCGGTATCGCCGTCGCCTATCCGTTTGTAGTCTTTCGCCTCCGGCAAAATTTTGTACGACTTGCCGTCAGTGAGCGCGAACACGGAAAACTCAATACCGGAAAGGAATTGTTCGATGACTACCCGCCGGCTGGCTTCGCCAAACTGGCCGTCCAGCATGGTGCGCAGAGCAGTAGTCGCTTCCGCCAGATCGTTCAGGATGAGCACGCCCTTTCCGGCAGCGAGGCCGTCGGCCTTGAGCACAAAGGGGGGCGAGAGGGATTTGAGGAAAGATTCACCGTCTTCGGTGGTGGTCACTTCCCGGTAACGGGCAGTGGGAATGTCGTGGCGCTCCATGAATTTTTTGGCGAATGCCTTGGAGCCTTCCAGTTGGGCGCCATCCGCCGACGGGCCGATCACGCCCACATCGCGCAGGTCGGGGTCGTTTCGGAAAAAATCCACGATGCCGCGTACGAGCGGTTCTTCCGGCCCGACGATCACCATTCCGACGTTATTTCCGAGGACGAATGTTTTGATCGCCGGGAAGTCGGTAGCCGACATCGCGATATTGGTCCCACATTCGGCGGTACCGGCATTTCCGGGGGCGATGAACAATTGGGTACATCCGGGGTCGGTGGACAGTTTCCAGGCAAAGGCATGCTCGCGACCGCCGCCGCCAAGCAGCAGGATGATTTTGGGATCACTCATTACTTTTTTGTTTTTTCTTGGCCTCCTCCTGCAGGCGTTGGAGCTCGGCTTTGGCCTTCGTAATATCGGCTTGCAGGGTGCTCAGTTGTTGCTGTGTCTGGGTGACTTCCTGTTGTTTTTGAGTGAGTGCCTGTTGGGCTTGCGCAATTTTTTGTTGTTCCTCGCGGACTTTTTCGACAGCGTCAGCCTTGGCTTTGGCGATTTCGGCAGCGCCTTCCGCCCGGACATCGGCGATGCGTTTGGTTTCGTCTTCGCGTGTTTGGGCGATGAGGGTGGCAGCGTCCTGCTTAGCCTTGTACACGGCTTCGGAGGACTCTTTTTGCGCGACAGCGGCTTCTTCGGCGGCTCGTTTGCGGGCTTGTTCGGTTTCGTTGGCGTATTGCTGGCGTTTATTTTCGGCTTCTTTTCGGGCCAGCGATACTTCAGAAGCGGCCTGGGTGCGCACCTCTTCCATTTCCTTGCGGGCGCGTTCCTGAGCGTCCGACACTTCTTTGGCGGCGGCGGCTTTTTGGTTTTCAGCGTCCTTTCTGGCTAAGGCGATGGCTTCCAGCGCTTGTTGTTTGGTGGTGGCTACTTCGCGGGCGGAGGTTTCCTTGGTTTTGGCGATTTCGGCTGCGGCCTCTTCTTTGGATTTGGCAATGTTTTCGGCGCTTTCCTGACGGGCGCGGGCGGCGGTTTCTTTAGCCGTTTTGACTTCCTCGGCGGCCTGTTGGTTGGTGTTGGCGACTTCCTGTGCGGCGCGTTCGCGGGCGTTGGCGAGCTCGGATGCCAGGCGTTGGCGCTCCTGGGCGGCGCTTTCGCGGGCGGTGCGTATGCTGTCGGCCTCGGCAGTTTTTATAGCGGCTATGATTTGGGCGCTTTGGCGCTTGGATTCGGCTACAGTGTTGGCCGACTCTTGCTGCGCGCGCACCTGCGCTTCCTTGGCAGCCTGAATTTCCCTGGCGGCATTTTCGCGGGCAGCAGCGATCTCGGAGGCGGCTTTTTCGCGGGAAGACATAACCTCTTGCGCGGACGCGGTAGTGGTTTCCTGCTGTTTTTTCTTGGCGTCTGCGATGGCTGCTGCGGCTTCCTGCTGTATTTGCAGCATGCGCTGATCGGCCGTCTGTTTGGAGGAGTTTACGTCTTCAGCATATTTCTTTTGGGCCTGATCGGCATTTGAGTTGGCCGCCAACACTTTGTTGCGGGCCTCTTCTTGTGCTTTGGCTATTTCCTGCAGGCTGCGGTCGCGTGCTTTCAGGACTTCGTCGGCGCTTTCCTGTTTGATTTTGGCTTCCTTCTCTTTGGCTGCAGCCACGGTTTTGGCCAGTTCTTCCTGAATCTTGACGATTTCCTCGGCTGCCCGTTGGCGAGCAGTTTGTACGGCGGTAGCAATGGAGTCGCGTTGGGACTGGGCACGTGCCTGGGATTCGGCGATGGCTTTGGTCGCTTCGTCCTGCACTTGTTGGACACTTTGTGCGGCGCGTTGGCGGCTGTCAGCCACGTCCTTGGCGATATTCAACTTGTCGGCCTCTGCTTTTTCGCGCTGGAATTGCACGTCTTTTCGCACCTGCTCGATTTCGTTGGCGGCGCGTTTTTTAGCCTCGGCTACTTCGAGCGCGCTACCTTCTTTTTGTTTCGCCACACTTTCGCGCAAATCGGCGAGTTCAGCCGCGCTGTTTTGTTCGAGCAGGGCTTTTTCTTCAGCAGATTTTCGGCGCGACTCGGATACTTCATTGGCGAGGCGTTGTTTTTCGAGTACAGAGCCCTCGCGCATTTTGGCTACCTCATTCGCGGTTTCTTCCCGGATTTTCAGGATTTCATCGGCGGCAGTTCTCTTGGTTCCCTGAACATCTTCCGCAGTTTTTCCTTTTTCCTGTTCGGCTTTTTGGCGCGCTTCTGCGACGATTTTGGCGTTTTCGTCGCGGATGCGCTTGAGCTCATCTTCGGCATTACCCCGGGCGGAAGCCACCTCGTCGGCGTACTGAAGTTTGGCCTGATCAATTCGTTCCTTGATTTTGGTCAACTCGTTGGCGGCGTTATCGCGGGCTTTTTGTATTTCTTCGGCAGATGTGAGGCGGGCTTTTTGAATATCCTCGCTGGCTTTCCGGCGTTCTTCTTCCACATTGAGGTTGATTCGGGCTACCGCGGAATCGGCTTTGCTACGGTTTTCGTTGATGATTGCCTGGGTTTCAGCCTTGCTCTTTTCGATTTCCGCGAGGCTGGCTTTGCGGGCTTCGAGCACTTCGTTGGCGTATTCGAGTTTTTTCAGGTTGGCGGCTTCCCGCGCAGCGGCAACCTCTTGTTGTAATTGTGTTTTAATGCTTTCGCCTTTATCCTTTTCGGCTTTTATTTCTGCCCGGATGGTCTCTTTGGTCTTTTCCAACTCGCTGCGCAAGCTGGTCACCTCATCGTCGCTCACGGCAGCATTGCTCGGTTTGGACTGTTTGGTGGTTCCCGAGCCCGGTTTGGTTTGTGCTCCGCCGGGCTTTGCCGTTTCGGTGGTAGCGTCGGCGCTTGTGGTCGAGCGGTTCTTTTTTTCGATCTCGGCGCCGGTAGTGTTTTTGACGGAGGCGATTACTAGCGAGCTGCTGAAACAAGTACACAGGTTTCGGAACTCACTTTGCCGGTTTGGGTTGATCGTAAACTTGTATTTCTGCCGTTCGACGAAATTGATGAAGTGTACGTCTGTGATGGTCGTGCTGGCCAGCCATTGAATGGCGTCGAGGTCGAGTTGCAGGTTATTGCGGTGCGTGGGCACGTTGCCGGGCACGACTTCACCCAAGGAAATGAACTTGTAGATGCGTTCTTTCCCGGTAAAATCAATGAACACAACCTGGTCGTCCTGGTTAAACTCTGTGCCGCCGGTGGAGGTCATCACGGCATATATGCCTTTTTCATCCGTAGCAAACGATATGCTATAACTGTAGCCACCTCGCACCACGATAGTGACGTGGTCGGTACGGACGATCTGTATGCTGGAAATTGTTTTGTTTTCTTTAATGATGGTGGAACAGTCTTGCGATTGAACGCTAACGACTGTAAATAAGGCGATTAGGAGTGCAGAACAACAACGGAGGAAGGGTGTCATGTACGGATTGGGCGGTAGGTTGTTAAGACGATTTTGCATAAGCGCGGCAATTTATATTATTTCCTGCCAGCAAAAAAAGTTACGGGCCGTTCGTTTTGCTTGGACAAACAATTCGGCTCGTTTGGGTGGTTTTGAAATATGTTACTGGGAACCGGCCTTGAATTTCGGGCGCGGTATTCTTCGGGGATCATTTTTGGTATAATTCCATCCAAACTCCATGGCGCTTCATTCTTTTTACTAAAACCCATTCCCGCTCCAGCACATCGTAGTCGGTTTCGGAAAAATCATTAAACACATTGGAAGTCAGTACAAATCTGTTTTGGCGAAAATCTTTTTCTGCGAATACGCGCTGGTCGCCGTTCAAAAAAAGATGCTCGCCAGTGTTGACGTTAGGAAACGCCGTTCCGATGCCTGAGTATGGTATTTTTTCTTGCTCAATGAAATCCAGCATCTCCGCCCGGAGCCGGTGATAGGGCCGGTGGGCGAGTGTGCTGTCCCAGTCCATGGAAATGCCGCGTGGGTAAATCCAGCAATTTCCCGTGCCGAGAGCGAGGAACAGAAGCAGCACAAGGCCCTTTTTCCGCAAGGGAGCAAGGTCGGCGCGGCACACCAGAATGTACACCAACATGTGCAGCGCCAAAAATGCCGGCAAAAAGTAACGGTGTGCGGAAAGGTTGTGATACAGCAGGGCCGAAGGGCTGAGGAACAGTACGAGAGCCGCCAGCAACAATACCCATTGGAACCATTTCCGGTCAAGTAGCCTCCAGGGTAACCGAACAAATAAAACACCCAGAACCAGCCATTCGACAATGCGCCCGAGGTCGGTCCAGCGCCAGCCCAGCACCAGCAGGTTTTTCAAAAGTGCTGAATCGCGCGCCGGCTGAAACGCTGCCGCCCAGGGAGAATCGGCGTGAAACCCCGTCCAGCCCGTTGCCTGATGATGCCACCAAAGGAAACCGGCGGCAAACACAACTCCGGGCAAAAAAACGAGACCGGTGCGCAGCAAGGCCGGCAACCGGAGGGAGTGTGGCCATCCTATAGCCAATTGCCACGCCAACAACGCCCCTGCAGTCATCATACCGCGCATACTGATCGCGCATAGTCCGAGAATACCAAGGGTGGCCAATACCGGACGTTGGTTCAAAAAGGAAAAAACAGCCAGCAGAAAAAAGAAAGCCAGCGGGATGTCGGGTCCGACCAGGGCGCTCTGTGCCGCCAGAACAGGGTCGAAAAAAGCCAACAGTACCAGCCCTGGCCCCCAGTCTTTTCCGCCGAATTGTTCGCCGAGCCGGTACAGCAAGATTGCTATACCCGCCAGGAACGGGAATGTGGCCCAGTGGCCGGCGGGCAGGGTTTTGCCGAAAAACGTCCATACCACAGCGATGTAATACCCGAAAACAGGTGGATGACCGCTATCCATTTGGGTAGGCAGGGGCGTCCAGCGCAGGGCATTTTCGTAAAAATGATGGGCGTGTTTGCTGCCTAATTGTACGGTATCCCAGAAAAACGGGTCGTGCTGCACAAAAGCCGTCCATCCCGCCATGCAGGCCGCCAAAACCAGATAGGGAGCGAGTCGGTGTATCATAAAGCCGTTGGCTGTTGGCTGTTAGCAGTTGGCTATCCTGAGCGAGGGGCCTTGGCAAACAGCCAATAGCCAACGGCAAGTCAATGTAGGCTCGCAGTGACTAATCGGAGGAATTCACCGCGTGTTTCGGCATTTCGGAACTCACCGGTGAACGCAGAGGTGGTGGTGATGCTGTTTTGTTTTTGCACGCCGCGCATCATCATGCACAAGTGTTTGGCTTCGATGACCACCGCCACGCCAAGCGGTTTGAGGGTATCCTGAATGACGTCGCGGATTTCGAGGGTGAGGCGTTCCTGTACCTGCAAGCGCCGTGCAAATACATCCACTACGCGGGGAATCTTGCTCAAGCCGACGATGTGGCCGTTCGGGATGTAAGCCACGTGTGCTTTCCCGAAAAAAGGCAACAAGTGGTGTTCGCACAGGGAGTACAGTTCAATGTCTTTCACTAAAACCATTTCGCTGTAGTCTTCCCGAAACATGGCCGAACGCAGAATGGCTACCGGGTCCTGATGGTACCCTTGGGTGAGGAATTGTATGGCTTTTGAGGCGCGCTCCGGCGTTTTGGCCAGGCCTTCCCGGTCGGTTTGTTCGCCGATTTCGTTCAGGATAGACGCGTAGTGAAACCGCAGTTGATCGGTATTGACGGACATAAGTATCAGGAATGAATAAACATGCTTTTGATTCCTGAACAACAAGGTTTCCGGTAGTTGGTTGTGAATCCTGATTTGTGATTCTGCCACTTTTTTATCCTCTTGAATTTTCGATTGATCTAATTTTTGGAATGGCTGATGGGGCATTACGTTCCTTCGCGCAACTTTTTAAACGGCATGAAAGCCCAACGACTCATAGACCGGCTGTACAACCTGCTGACGCTCCGGCCGGTGTACCATGCCTTGTTTTGGCTGACGCTCTTTGGGCTGATGGTCTGGCTGGGCTATCGCCAAAACCACGACTTTTGGTTTGTGCTGGGAAATGAACTGATCAGTTTGTTCTTTTTTGCCGTACTCGTCTACTTCAACCTTTTTTACCTGATTCCCAATTATTTGGCCCGAAACGTCGCGTTGTATCTCGGGCTGGTGTTGGCCGCTTGCATCGTTGTAACACCGATCAAAGTGCTGGTGCTTTACCTGAAATTCTCCGGGATGCCGCAAATGCAGAACGATTTGGTGGATGTACAGGAATCGCTATACCTCGGCAGCCTGATGGTCATGCTTTTCTCCACGGTGTTGCGGGTGCTCACGGACTGGTGGCGTTACCAGCGGGAGAAACAAACCCTGCAAACCCAGACCATCCAGAGCGAGTTGCGTTTTTTGAAAAGCCAGATCAACCCGCATTTTCTGTTTAACACCCTCAACAACCTGTACGCCCTGACGCTTAAAAAGAGCGACAAAGCGCCGGAGATCGTGCTGAAACTGTCGGAAATCATGCGCTACATGCTGTATGAGTGCAATGAAAAACAGGTGCTGCTCAGCAAAGAAATCCAGTACATCCACAACTACCTCGATCTGGAACGGCTCCGCCAGCCCAAAGGCGCCGATATTCATTTCAACACGGAGGGATTCGTCAGCGATCAGTTGATTGCACCCTTGCTCTTCGTTCCGTTTTTGGAAAACAGTTTCAAACACGGGATGAACCACCACGTACAGGGAGGCGGATTTGTACACCTGAACCTGCGCGTGCACGGCGACGACCTGGAATTTACAGCAGAAAACAGCAAGGCGGAAAAATTGCCCCGGCAGGAACACCCGCGTAGCGGCGGCATCGGCCTCGTCAATGTGCGCCAACGCCTGCACATCCTGTACCCCGAAAAACATACCCTGACGGTGGAGGACGAACCGCACCGGTACGCGGTGACGTTGTTGCTGCAACTGAATTGAAAAACGACCCACGAAAAAACTTGTTGGAATCTGCACAGAGCAACTACCTTAGGCCGCAATTTTGAGCGTCCTGTCTGTTTTCCTAATATCATAACCTTATGCTGAACGTACTCATCGTAGACGACGAACCACTTGCCCTTGACGTGCTGGAAACTTACATCGAGCAAATGCCCGAACTCCATCTCGTCAAACGCTGCTCCAATGCACTGGAAGCAAATGAGGCACTCAAGAACCACGACATTGACCTCATGTTTCTCGACATTCAGATGCCCCAACTCACAGGCATTGATTTTGTCAAGACCCTGACCAAGCCGCCCATGATCGTGTTCACCACGGCGTATGCCAACTATGCGATCCAGGGATTTGACCTCAACGCGCTCGACTATCTGCTCAAACCCATCTCGCTGGAGCGGTTTATGAAGGCCGTCAACAAAGCCATGGAGCAAGCCGACCTACTGAGCAATTCTACCAGCAACCACATCCCCGAATCCTCGGAGTTCTTTTTCGTAAAAGCCGACAAAAAACTCGTGAAAGTCAATTTTGAGGACATTCTCTACATCGAGGGCCTCAAGGACTATGTCATCATACGACTCAAAAGCAGCCGCGTCATCACGCTGCAAACCATGAAAAGCCTCGAAGAGAAACTGCCGCACGGGCGTTTCAAGCGCATCCACCGCTCCTACATCGTGGCTATGGACAAGATTCTGGCCATCGAGGGCAACATGGTGGAAGTGTGGGAAAAAGACAAACCAAAACTGCTCCCGATTGGCAAAAACTACCGGGATGAGCTGTTGGTACTGATTGACAAAAACCGGCTGTAACGGCGCCGCAACTACTCGCTCGCCGACCAAATTCCTTTCGATACGACGTACCGGCCTGCCGAACGGGTTTCTGCCTCGGCTGCACGCAGGGACAGTGCTTGTGTTACCCGTCGCCGAACCATATTGCCGGGCGCCTCGCCAAGTCCGGCCTGCAACAATACCGGGTCGTCTGCCTTCGAACAATACCCCATCAGCGTACCGCTCAAGGTCATGCGGCCCGAATTGCCTTTTTTGGCGCTTTGAGCCAAACCGGCAACGTGCACTTCCGGCCAGCCGCACCATTGGGTATGACGTGCCCCAAGTTGGTGCCCGATCTCATGCGCCAGTATAGCGGTAGCCCACGAAAACGTCGGAACGTGCATGAACGACGGCTCGATCGCACTCAGCGAAGCGGCATATTCCTGCGCGCACAGCCCGTCCTGATAGCCGGCGCTTTCACGCAATACTTGCACGGTGCCCACTAAATGAGCCAGGTCCGGATGCCCGAAGCCCACACAACTTTTTCGAAATTGTTCCAGTACGGACTCGGCGCCGGCGCCGGTAACATACAACGACCCCTCTGGGACCGCCAGGTGTTCGAGCCGCAGGTCTATGCGCTCGTTGGCGTAGAATGTGGCGACCTGGTTGAACAGGGCGGCCAGGTACTGGGATGCACGGCGTTCGGTACCACAACGCATGACCAGCGAATGGTCTGCCTCCAGCGCTACCCGAATCGTTTGGTTGGACAGGGAAACGGGCGGGTTGCTCCCAAGGCTGGAGGGGTGGGCGGGGATTTCCCGGACAGCGCACTCAAAGGGATTGTCCATGGCGAGGTTTTTATCCGAATACAGCAGGTATGCGTTGGTGTTCCCGGGGCGTTGCAGTTTGCCCAGAACCAGGTTGTAGTGTTGGGCATCCGAAACAATACCCCATACCTCGTCCTCAAAAAAACTGAATGCAGCCAGTGCACCAGGCGACCCACGCAGCTTGCCCCGGTAGTGAATCCCGGGAATCTGAACCTCGCGCAACCGGTGTGAGCACTCGAGCGAGGCGTTTTCGAAGGGGTAGTTTTCCGGCACCCCAATGTCCGTACGCACGAGGTCAACGACTAATTCCGCGCCGTTGTAGGGCAGCACCAGCGAAATGGCGGTGTGTCGGGCAGCGAGCAAGCGGCGCAAGTGTGCGTTTTTGAGGTGCAAAAATTGCCCGTCTTCGGCAAAACGGGCGGCAGCACTGTCCGTCACACCGGTTTTTTGAAAAAGGTGTACGCCGGCAAAGGACATTCTCGCGTGCTGGGCCGGCAAGACACCGGCCGGAACGGGTTTGAGCGTTTGAGCGGCCAATCCGAAAACTAATAACAGGAAATAAGCCGGCATCAGCAATTGCGCTTGCTTTTGCATACAGGTAAGATTGCTGTTTGATCAGGGTAACAAAGGCGAACGCCGCGCAAACGCAGAAGGGGAGCGGGACAGGTTGCGATTGCCGCGTGGCCGGGAGGAGCTTACCTAAAGATCAAAAACGGGGCCGAAACGGGGTTCAACATTTGCCCCGGTTAAGTAAGCCGCTCTGACGTGACACCAAAGGGGTTTTTGCCGAATTGTTTGAAGAAAATTACCCTGACCGGGCTACGCAGCAATATACCTTTTCAGGAAGATTGGGCCGCACGTCGCCTGTCATACCATTCCCAACCGACCAGAGCAGCGAACAAGGGTACCAGCCAGATCACACGGGCCTGAAATCGCATATCCACCATCGAAACGCCTCCACAGACCAGGGCATTGGCCAAAAGGGCGAGTACTAAAAATGCGGCTAAGCCCCGAAGTGCCGGTGTACTGCGCACCCGCTCGGGCCGCCACAAAACGGCTGCGAAAACCAAAAAACTCAACAGCACGGCGAACCGTTGGAAGATGTCCAGGAAATGGTTGTCCCATTGCTCGGTGTATTGCTTGCTGTTTCGGATGGCCGGCAATTGGTCGGGCATAGCATCCCGGATCGCATCGAAGGGCGGGTGCCCCTCGCGTTCCTTGAATATGATGCGCCCTTCGAAGGTGAAAAATTGTGTCAGCGCCGTTTCCACTGTTTTGATGCAGAACTTGCGCAGGTAGTAGGATTTGGTGAAAAATGCAGCCAGTACACGGTTATAGTCGTCCTTGTTGGCTGCCCAGCCGCCGGTCAGGTTCACCGGGCTTTTGGAATCCCAGAGGAAATCGTCGGGGATGGCGTCTTTATAGGCGCAAAGTCCCCAATTGCCTGACTTACCGCAATGCTCCTGCAAAAACGGTTTCAGCAAGCCCATCTGATTGAGCCGCCCGACCATAAACACATGCGAGGCTTTGTCACGGACAAATCCCCCGCCGTGGATATAATGCAGCGTTGGTATTGTAAAAAATGCCAGCATCCACAAACCGGCTACCCACCAAAACCGCCGGGGGCGAAACGCCGAACGCACGCGCCACCGCTGCCACGCCCAGTATCCGCCCACGCCAAGGAGGATGACCAAAAAAATGTAGTGGTTGGAAAAATGTGCCGATAGCCCCAGCCAAAGCACAAACCCGCAGAAAACTACCTCTGCCCGCTGCAAACGTTCGGCAAACAGCAGAATGCCTGCGCTGAGGATTGCCGCCGGAGTCAAAAAATCGGGCATGAGCATGCCGGTGGTGATCCCGATATGTGTGGTCAGGGTGAGCAGTGCGATGGTGGCTAAGGGCCGAAGCCCGGGATCGCCGGACGAGAATGCGCGAAAAAACAGGTGGATCAGATTCGACACGATCAGCGCCTGCACGAACGCCACCAACCACAGGCTTTCCATAAGCGAGATGTGCCGTACGAACAACCCGTAGGTGATGGGCCTGAAATCGGACACCGCGCCGAGAAAGCCCCCGGTGATGTAGGTGGCCGTGTCGGCGTACAGAAAGGGGTAGCCGTTGTTGAACGCCGGGAAGAGGAGCAGCAGGGCGCCGAGGAGGACGGGGAGGGTGCGCATGGGTGTTTTTTCGAATAGAGAGTCGGCCCAAAAGTAGGCTACTTCGGCATAATCGTTCGACGAATTTGGGCGCGCGCAATTCGACTCTTATCTGGATTGTGAAATACTCGCGCCGTTATTTGCTTCTCTACCTGATGCAACAAATCACCAAACAAACGCACCAAACAATTGGCCTTGCTCATGCTCATGGGCGAACCGGTAAAACCGGAATTCTCCATGGAGCATACACCGCCGCGCATAAAATGAAAATCCATCCCTTTTTCTTATGCTTTTTCTGCCTGATGACCGTCAGCCTTGCTTTCGCGCAAAAAAGCATCCTTAGAAATGGCGGATTTGAGGAACATGGCAAGCAACAATGTTTGTCCTGTTATCAGTCGTCGGGCCAATACGGCGCGATTGTTTACCATTGGGACAACGGAGGCTGGCACTGCATGCTTTGCAACAAAGACTACAAGCAGCATCCAGATGACATCAAAGGTCGGGTTTGTCCAATGGACCGAATATCGCCCCAATCGGGCAAAGCGATGATTTCGATGGTCTATGCCACAGGGATGAATGGAATTTTTGGTGGAGTCGAAGGGGCGTCTCATTTGTCTGCCCGAACGACGGAACCGATGCGCGTCGGACGGCTGTACGAAGTCTGCCTTTGGCTGTATGTGGAAACCGCAAAACGGCACGATCCGGATTGGGGCAGCCACTTAGGCATCGCCTTGTTGCCGCAAAAATTGTCATTCTTCAATGGGAGAAATCCGCTTATCATCCCCTTCATCAGCATTGACACGTTAATGTACGACCAGTGGTACCAAGTCAAATGGCGCGTCAGGCCCTTGTGTACCAGTAACTACCTGATGGTCGGTGTCTTTGCCGATCCGCAATGGCCAAGATCGCGAAGCTATGCCGACGTACGTTATTTCTTGGACAATGTATCCGTCGTGGAAATGCCGGAAGCGTCCGCCGTTTCGGACAGCTCTGTCTATTATTGTAGTCGTTACGACCCTGTGGCGCTGGGCGCAACGCCTTTGATGGATACTGAAATTCTATTGTATGAAAACGATGCGTTTGAGTTGACTGATGAACATAAAGTGGCATTGGATTCTTTCGCACGATTTGCAAACAAGTACCCGGACTTGGTTTTTGAATTGTCCGGGCATACTGATAGTATCGGCAGTGACAATTTTGCCTTGTCTCAAAATCGGGTGGAAACGTTGCAGGAGTACCTGACTAAAGTGTTGCAGTTCCCGTCGCATCGCTTCTACACAGTTGCTATGGGAGGCACTTCACCATTTCGTCCCAATAGTACCGAAGAAGGCCGCAGAGTGAACCGCCGTACCGAAATCAGACAAACCAGCCTGACATTGCCGATGATGTACTACCGCCACGCCCTTCAAGAGGTGGAATACAACAACAGGGCAGAGGCTTTTTCCTACCTCAGCAAATGGATCGCGAAAGAGGAAAAGGGATCGCTAATACTCTTGTTTTTCGACCCTCGACTCGATTATCTTCGGTCGGACAAGCGTTGGGCTTTGATGGAAAAACAAGTCCGCGATACGTACAAAAGCCTCAAGTATCCAAAGGAATCGTTCCTGATAGACTCGCTTCGGTTCGATGCCTGTCGCCTTGCCGGAGGGATATTAGCGGCCATGCTGAACGGCCTTCCTGGCTACCTCTCTGATGCCAACAACTATCCTGTGGAGCTCTTTAGCGCAAGCGAGGTTGTTGTCCGCAAGCGATACCAAACGCATTTCCATACGATCAGTCCGATATTAGACAAAAGAGGCTGGCCGAAAAAGGAAGAGTTTAGCGAGAGTACGGTGAACAATACTTTTCATCTGCTGCTGAACTCCGGCGACATAAACGCGTATCAGAAATGGCTACCCGTCTTGAAACAGGCTTGCGAAGTCGGCGAACTCCCCTGGATCATGTACGCGAAATGCTATGACCAAAGCATGCTCGGACAGGGCAAGCCGCAGCGATACCTGACAGACTATGCTGTGCTTGACGATGGTAGCGCAGTATTGCCCCCTTGGGAAGGCGATGAAGAAACGGTGAACGATTTCAGGGCAAAAATAGGCCTGCCATTGCTTCCAAAAAACGTATGCGATGCCATGAAGAAGGAAAGATAGGTGCACTCCCAACTCTTACCCCCTCAATGCCCGCACACGCACCTCGCCTCCTGGCACGTGTGCGTCATACCCGCGCCGTTGGTCTGGCTGCCCGGCATCTCGAACCAGAATTTGTCGCGCTTGCGGTCGTAGTTGCCCGTTTCGTTCAGGGTGTCGGCGTCGTACAGGCGGCCGTTCACCATGACGTAGCGGATACTTTCCGAATGGCGGATGTTTTCCAGCGGATTTTTGTCCAGCACGATCAGGTCGGCGAGTTTGCCGGGGGCGAGCGAGCCGATTTCCTTGTCCATGCCGAGGTGTTTGGCGCCGTTGAGCGTCGCGCAGTGCAGGGCCTGCATGTTGGTCATGCCGCCCTGGGCCAGCATCCAGAGTTCCCAGTGGGCGCCGAGTCCCTGTAATTGTCCGTGCGAACCGAGGTTGATGTTGATGCCCGCGTCCTGCATTTTTTTCAGTTGCTTGCTTACAAGGATGTGGCCATTTTCATACTCCTCTTCAGGGATCATGGTGCGGTGTCGCGCCCGCTCGTCGAGGATGTGGCGTGGCGTGAAGTTGAGCAGACGCTGCTTTTTCCAGATGTCCTCCTTTTGGTAAAAATAGTACTCGCCGCTCACGGCGCCATAGCACACGATGAGGGTAGGCGTGTTGTGCGTTTTGGTTTTGCTCCAGAGTTGAATCACGTCGTCGTAGATTTTGGCCACGGGCAGGTTGTGCTCCACGCTGGTGTGGCCGTCCACCACCTGCGAGAGGTTGTGGTAAAAAAACGAGCCGCCTTCCGGCACCACTTCCATGTTCAGTTCGCGGGCGGCGGCAATGACTTGCTGACGCTGGTCGCGGCGGGGCTGGTTGTAACTTTTCACCGAAAAAGCGCCCCATGCCTTGGTCCGGCGCAGAGTGCTGCGAGCATCGTCGAGGCTGTTGATCGGCGCTTTGAAATCGCCGTCGGCGCCGTACAAAATAGTGCCGGTACTGAACAGACGCGGCCCGGTCATGCGGCCCGATTGGAGCATTTCGGCATTGGAAAATGCCATCTCAGAGTTCACCGAAGGGTCATGCATGGTAGTGACACCATAAGCCAGGTTGGCGTAGTATTCCCACTGTTTTTGCGGATTGAGGCCGTAGCGGAAATTGCCCGTGTGCGCATGCACGTCCACGATGCCCGGCATGATGGTTTTGCCACGACAATCAACGGATTTACGATTTACGATTGACGAATTACGATCTCGTTTTGAGTACTCGGCGGCGGTGCCGACAAAAGCAATGCGGTTGTTCTCCACCACCAGCACGCCGTTTTCGATCACGCGGTCGCCGTCCATCGTGATGATGCGGGCGTTCTGAAAAACAACAGTTCCTTCCGGTGTGTCCGTTTTTAGCGTGAGGCCGATTTTTTGCCCGGCTTCGGGCAAAGGCGGCAGGCTATCGGGGGCCCCGGGCAGGAACGTGAAACGGTTGCTGAGGTCGATCGTGAAATACTCGTCGCCGAGGGTGTAGTGGATTTTTTTGCCGTCGGCACCCCAGTGGAGGTTGTAGCCGGCGTCTTTGGCGATTTGGCTGAGGGGTATGGCCTTAGTGTCGGCGCTCAGGTCAATAGTCTGGCCTGAGGCGGGCATTGCACAGACGTATCCTTTGTGCAGTTCGGTGAACGCGAGCCACTTGCCGTCGGGCGAAGGCGCCCACTGGTTCACGTATTTGCTTTTGAACAACTCGCGGCGGTCTTGACCATTGAGGTCGAAAGAGACAAGTTTTTTGTCCAGCCCGCCGAACAGGTAGCCGCCGGTGTTGACGAGTATGCGCGTACCGTCGGGACTAAAACGCGGGTGTTCGCCCTGGTCGGTTACGAAATGCGCCATAATTTGACCCTTGAGGTCCACATAAAACACGCCGGTTTTTTCCACTTTGGAAATGCCGAGTTCGTCATCGCCGTCCTGCAGGCGGTACACAATTTTCTGGCCGTCGGGCGAGAAGGCCGGGGTGCGGAAGAAGCCGCCGAATACGGGCAGTTGGGTGGGTTTGCCCTCCAAAAGGTCAGCCCGCCACAGGCCGCCGCCATACTGGTCGTTCCAGGTCACGTACACAACGAAACGGCCATTCGGCGAAAAACAGGGTTCGTATTCCAGCATCTCCGGGACGGTAGTGGCGATACGTGGGGCTTGAGTGCTCTCGTACGGCGATTTTACCAGCAACTCCGGCTTGCCGTCGGGCAAGGTTTTTTTGTACAACTTGCCGGCTGCGTTGAAAACCAACGTTTTGCCGTCTGGACTGGTCACAGCGTGGCGGATGGCCCGGGCCGTGAATTCCGGCTCGAATACTTTGTTTTCAAAACGCACGGTTTCGGCTACCCGGGTTTTGACTGAACAGCGGAAGGGGATTTCCTTTTGGGTAAACATGTTTGAAAATCCCTTCTGGTCAAAAAGGAACGTCAGGTTGAAGTTGATTTGCCGCAGTTTCCCTCCGGCCCAGATGACGATACTGCGGTCCGGGGTGTTGCTTTGGATAGGTAGCCAGTCGAAGCCGGGATACACGCCGAAAACCGTCCACGCTTCCTGCTGGTCTTTGTCGAGGCCGTCGTAGATCGGAAATTCCTCGCCCGAACCAAGGTCGCGCACAAAGAGCGTCGTTTTGGTATCCACCCGGCGCACGAAGGCGAGCCACTTGCCGTCGGGACTGATCTGCGGGCGGAAGGCGCCGCCGGAACCGCCGGTGACCTCTTCGATTTTGCCCTCCTGGCGGTCGTAGCGCCGGATGGCGAATATTTGTTTGAGCGGGTCTTTGTTGTACTGGAAAAAGCCGCCGCCGTACAGGTCTTCGCTGAAATAAACGTAGCGCCCGTCGGGACTGATGCAGGGTTCGTTTACGTCCTGCTGGTCGTTTTTGCGCTTGGTAAGTTGGATGCCTTCGCCGCCGGAAAGGTGGTAAAGCCACATTTCGCCGGCTCCGAGGGAGCGGGTACTGGTGAAATGCTTGCGGGCCACAAAGTACTGGCCGTCGGGCATCCAGGCGGGGTTATTGAGCAAACGAAACGATTCGGTGGTCACCTGCCGGGCTTTGGAGCCGTCGGTATTCATGAGCCAAATGTTGTCGCCGCCGCCGGCATCACTGGTGAAAAGCAGTTGTTTGCCGTCGGGCGAAAAGCGGGGCTGTACCTCCCAGGCAATTCCTGATCGGATGCAGGTAGCGTCGCCGCCGGCAACGGGCATGGTGTAGATGTCGCCGAGCAGGTCAAATGCGATGGTTTTTCCGTCGGGGCTGATGTCGAGGTTCATCCAGGTGCCTTCCGTGACGCTGAACGCCGCGTCGGAGTAAGGGATGCCTTCCGGGGCGGATACGTCCCATTTTTTCTTGTCGGCCTGGGAGAAAAGGGCGGTGGTGGCCACAAAGAGGCAGATTGCAGTCAGTATTCGTTTTTGCATGATGTAAAGAGCAGACTTTTTGAAAAATTTTGGGATTATGGCTTTCGTGTCACTTTGGCCAGCGCTAAAAAAATGAAAACCAGCCCGGTTAAGATGATTGGGGGCGGGAAGGTGTATGTAGCCATGATGGCGAAGCAAATCCCAAATATGGGCAGGTTTATCCAAAGAACGCCGTTCAGGAGAGCATCATCCTGACAGCGGCGCAGCAAATACGCGTTGACAAGACCGGCAAACAGATAAAGCAGGGAGAAACAGGCGCTGAGCGCGGTGAGCAGGCCGTCCATCGTGATCTCCATACCGGCAAGGTTCTGCCGGTAGTTTTGCATCAGGTCAATGAGTTGTTTTTCGGTGTCGTTTGTCGGGACAGGCTCGTTGAGGAAACTTAGAGCGTGGATGGCTGCGGTGAGGAGCTGCAATACTATGGCAACCCACCACCAGGTTTTGTAATTGCGCATACGAAAAAGGTGATTGGTTCAAAGAGTGCCAAAGGTAAACACAACAGTTTAGAGTTTTGAGTAGACACATGTGGCATATTTTTGTCGAGTTTTGCCCTTCTAAAATTTCAAAATGATGAATAGCCAGGCAAAGACTTTCATCCACAGACTACCTGCCTTCGAGCATGAATTTGACGGCGACCCGCGCTGGGAACTTGTTTTCAGCAATGGCCGGCGCAAGTGGTTTTACCTAGTCGTTTCGTACTACAATGGTGTCTATTACATAGCCGAATACATCGGTGAAACTGCCTCCATCCAGATTGACGAGCATGGCGAAATGGCCGCAAACACGCACAATGTTACCACCAACTCCGATAATACGAAATGGACAGCGTTGTTTTCCCTGGCATTGGAGTATTTGGACAGGGTGGAAAAAGACTGGGTCAACGAGTACCACCAATTAGTCGGAAAATTTCCCTACAAGTACCGCAAAGGCGTGATTCACAGCAAATTGGTGCGGCATTATTGCACGGACATCTGGCGAATTGACCAGGAACTCGGCGACGAAAACCTGCGGAAATTTGTCTCTATGGTCGAAAACGGGAAGATCAACCGCTTACATGACGGCAGGGTAAAGGACCTGACGGCGGCTAAATATTTCGAATACTGCAAGGTGGCATACCTGAGCAGCCATTTAGATTTGGACGAAAAAACAAAGCAACTGCCCGGCATAGAACTGTACAAATTATTTGCCGACGGACGGCATGAAGGGCTGACTGAAATCGAACAGGATTCGGTTTCAGAATTCAGGGATTGGATGGAAGGAAAACACCCGAAAAGGCGGCCGGGAGGGCATCCCTGGGAAATATTACGCGGCGGGAACTCCACCCATATCTCGTTATACGTCTCCAAGGACCGATTCGGGTCGGACAATCAGTATGAGATCAATCTCCGGGGCAATTCAATTGGCCGGATTGCGGAAACGTTGAAAATTTATCTCGGGCTAATGGACAAGCAACTCACCGTTGCCATTGATGAACCCGAAAAAATCAGGAAACGGCTGCTTGGGCAGGACAGCATCGGCATCGTCCCGGGTTATTTGAGCCTTCACAGGGCAGAAAATATATTCGACGGCCAAGTAAATGACGTAATGCACCTGTACCACTTCGGAAATGCCCAAAAGGAAATATGCAAACTTGCATCTTGGAAGGAACTGCCTTCCCTTCGGCCGGCTTCGGTGTTGTAAAGGTTTCAAAACCTGAAAAATTTGCGGACGGACGGATTACAGCGTGTATCCGTTCCTGGCCCAGCAGGCGAGCCGGTCCAGGATATCCTGCGACAACTTTGGACTACCGTCCGGCATTGGGTCGCAGCCGCTGCCGTGGTTGACGGAACAGAGCACGTCGTGCGACTGGAAGCCGAATTTCACCCCGGCATAGGTAGACAGGTCAAGATCATGTTCCTTCGTGATCGGGTCGTGGCATCCACTTTGGGCGCAATTGGCGTCCATGATGGCCTTAATGGCGAGCGTGTAGGTATTGGTGTTGGCATCCACAGCAGAACAATTGGCCTCGGCGATGTAGTCGGGGTTTTGGCTGGATTTTTCACATCCTGCCGAGGCAAGGGCGGCAATAAAAGCAAAGAGGAGGCCTGTAACGACGGGTAATTTCATTGTGTAGAATCGTGTTTGGTGAGAAAATGAAAAATGGTGGGAAGGCTCAAATGTACAGGTCTGCGCAAGTGGATACGTCAGGATTTTTGGCCAATCCCGGACGTAACGGCAACCAATAAAAACGAAAACACACGAACAGGTTCTCCGTAGTTTTGCGCCATGCACCGCAACGACATTCTGGACGATTTCGACTTCGATGAGGGTCAATATTTCGAGGAAAACTCCGGCGAGGTAGTGGCCAAGTTCTATTCGGCTATGGAAGCCGAGGTAGCTGCCGCACGACTTCGTTCGGAAGGCATTCCCTGCTTTTTGGCCAATAGCACATCTCAGACTGTGATGCCGCACTTGCAGTTGCTTGTTCGGCTGCATGTACGTCCGCAAGACATGGCGCGCGCCCGAGAGCTGCTGGCTGAGGCGGCCATTGATGCCGAGGATCCGATAGACGAGCGTGCCGACAACCGGGCACTGACGTTTATGGCAATCCTGATCGGCGTGCTTTTGGCTGTATTGCTGGTAAAGGCGGTTTTTTAATCTTTTCTAATCTGAAGGACTGAACAGACCACTTTAACTTGGAGTAAACAATAGCGCAATTATGAGTGAAAAGGCAAAATTAATTGGAATAGCACCTCAACTGGTGGTGCATGATGTCGTAAAAACCGCAGAGTATTACAGGGATGTTCTTGGGTTCAACATCATCGGCTATGCCCTCGACCCTCCGGTGTATGCCATGGTGGAAAGGGATGGTTTTCAGATTCACTTTGGCAAATCCGACGGCGATTCCGTCCACATCAATGAACATGCTAGAAAAGGCACCACCGACCTGATCATCTGGGTGCCGGAAATTGATCTGTTCTTTGAAGAACTAAAAAACCGGAATGCGCTCATTGTGGAAGGCATTGTCAAGCGAGCCTATGGCAGCCGCGAATTTGTCATTCAGGATTGCGACGGGCATAAAATTCTGGTAGGTGACTAACGTTTATCACCTGGCTGTAAATGGTATAAATATGCCTCAAACAACCTTACTATATTCACCCGAGCGGATGTTTTCCAGCCATTCGGCATTGTCCAGATACCACTGTGCCGTTTGACGGAACCCTTCTTCAAACTTGATGGAGGGTTCCCAGCCCAGTTCCTGACGGATTTTGGACGCATCAATGGCATAGCGCCGGTCGTGCCCGAGGCGGTCCGTCACGAAGGAGATAAGTTTGCGCGAGGCGCCTGCCGGGCGCTGGAGCAAATCGTCCATAATGTCGCAGAGTTTTTCCACGAGGTCAATGTTTGCCCACTCGTTGTTGCCACCTATATTATAGGTCTCACCGTTTTTTCCATGGTGGAACACCGTATCAATGGCCGTTGCGTGGTCTTTGACCCAAAGCCAGTCGCGCACGTTTTTTCCGTCGCCATATACCGGGAGAGGTTTGTTTTCCCGGATGTTGGTGATCATTACCGGGATCAGTTTTTCAGGAAATTGGCAGGGGCCATAGTTGTTGCTGCAGTTGGACAGCAGGGCGGGCAACCCGTAGGTGTGGAAGTATGCCCGCACGAAATGGTCGCTGCTTGCTTTGGATGCCGAGTAAGGCGAGCGCGGGTCATAAGGTGTTTCTTCCGTGAAAAAACCTTCGGCGCCCAGCGAGCCGAACACCTCATCGGTCGAGATGTGGTAAAAGCGCTTTCCCTCGAAGTTGCTGCCCCAGTGTGCGCGGGCCGTGTTCAGCAGGTTTACGGTGCCCAATACGTTCGTTTCCACAAAAGCCAGCGGGTCGGCGATAGAACGGTCCACGTGGCTTTCGGCGGCCAGGTGGATCACCCCGTCGAAGTTGTATTTTTTAAACAAGGCCGACATAAGCGTCTGGTCGCGAATGTCGCCGCGTTCGAAAGTATAGTTTGGAGCCTGCTGCATATCGCGCAGATTGGCCAAGTTGCCGGCGTATGTCAGTGCATCAAGATTGACGATATGGTAATGCGGATACTGTCGCACGAACAGCCGCACCACGTGGGAGCCAATAAAGCCGGCGCCGCCGGTAATCAGGATATTCATGGTCAGACTTTTACTACTTTTTTGAAATACTCGTAGGTCAGTTTCAAACCGGAAGCGCGATCGTACTTGGGTTGCCAGCCAAGCAGGGTTTGGGCCTTGGTGATGTCTGGGCGTCGTTGTTTGGGGTCGTCCACGGGCAATGGGCGATAATCAATGTATGCTTTGGGGTTTTGAACGAGGTCGAGCACCTCCTGGGCAAACTGCATGACCGTGATCTCCGACGGGTTTCCGATGTTGACGGGCAGGTGGTAGTCGCTCAACAATAGTCGGTAGATTCCCTCCACGAGGTCGTCCACATAACAAAAGGAACGTGTTTGCGAGCCATCACCGAACACGGTAAGGCCTTCCCCCCGGATGGCCTGGCTGAAAAAAGCCGGGAGTACGCGACCGTCGTTGACACGCATACGCGGGCCGTATGTGTTGAATATTCGGATGATGCGGGTTTCCACGCCGTGGTAACTCTGGTAAGCCATGGTGATTGCTTCGAGGAATCGTTTGGCTTCGTCATACACGCCACGCGGACCAACGGGGTTCACATTACCCCAGTATTCTTCCGTTTGAGGGTGCACAAGCGGATCGCCGTACACCTCGGAAGTGGAGGCTACAAGGATGCGCGCGCCTTTTTCTTTGGCAAGGCCGAGGCAGTTGTGGGTACCGAGCGCGCCAACCTTCAGGGTTTGGATGGGCATTTGCAGGTAGTCAATCGGACTCGCCGGCGAGGCAAAGTGCAGGATGTAGTCCAACGTACCCGGCACGTGGATGAACTTGGTAATATCGTGGTGGTAGTATTCAAAATCCTTCTCTTTAAATAGGTGTTCGATGTTGTCGAGGCTGCCGGTGAGCAGGTTATCCATTCCGATGACCTGGTAGCCTTCGGCGAGAAAGCGGTCGCTCAGGTGCGAACCGAGGAATCCGGCTGCGCCGGTAATGAGGATGCGTTTTTTTGTCATGATAGGTGGTGTACGGATAAAACAGGGGCAAAGATAGGAGATTGGGTTTGGGTTGGTACGCTCGGTGACGAATCGCGGAGTCGGCAATGCCTCAAACAAAAAATAATTGAACAGCAACCTTATTGTCGGATAGCGGAAAACGCTTGATTTTTATGGAGACGGTTAATGGGTTTATCGGCATTAAATTTTGCAATTGGGAATTATCCTTGTTTCAAACAGTAATTTAGCCTTGTCGTAGTTGAAAAAAAATGAAAAAAATTTTGAGACACCTGTTTGCAAAGTCAAGAGTGCTCGTACCTTTGCGCCCGCTTCGGTAGAAACGCTGTCCTGCGTTAGACATGTGGAAAGGGTGTTGAGAAATTGTTGGAAAAAAGTTTCCAAAAAAGTTTGAATGTGGGACATGGTAGCGCGTACCTTTGCAGCCCAAATTTTTTGGGATTGTAAGATTGAAGACATTTTTTTCCGCTAAAGAGCGGACTTAAATAAAAAGTTCATTGACAGAACGGTAGACGAAAGACTTTGTAAATAATTAGTATTTGGATAACCGCAAGGGGAACAGGTATTAATGAGATATGTAGAGCGATTCAGGTAAGAATGAACGGTCA
>Ga0154020_10001979_pt1 | contig 25049 bp, 17 predicted proteins | sample Klosneuvirus_201_FD_109709 | JGI IMG/M metagenome (GOLD analysis project Ga0154020, IMG submission 109709) | Active sludge microbial communities from wastewater, Klosterneuburg, Austria - Klosneuvirus_20160825_MG | ecosystem: Engineered > WWTP > Aerobic digester > Activated sludge | place...
CGCATCCACGGTGCCGTCGGCCAGTGCCGCGCGCAGCGCATCGCGATCGGCGCCCTGGCGCAGCACCGGGTTCAGCCGCAGGTCGGCGTTGAAGTAGCCGATATCGACGTCGGTCAGGTGCAACGAATTGATGCTCACGTCGGCGGTGACCGGCAGCCCATCGGCCTTGGCTTGGCGCACCAGCGCGACACCGGCAGCACTGGACAGCCGGCACAGGTGCACCCGTGCGCGGGTCAGACGCACCAGTTCGAGGATGGTCACCAACGCGATGGTCTCGGCTGCCACCGGCACTCCGGACAGGCCCAGGCGCGTGGCCACGGCCCCGGAAGCGGCCACACCCTGCCCCAGCCAGGGATCGTGGGGCCGCAACCACACGGCATAGCCGAACGTGGCAGCGTACTGGAGCGCACGCAGCAACACCTGCGTATCGCGCAGCGCGGTGTCAGCCTGCGAGAAGCCCACGCAGCCGGCTTCGGTGAGCTCGGTCATCTCGGTGAGTGCCTCGCCGCGCAGGCCCCGCGTGAGCGCACCAAGCGGGAACAGCCGGCACAGCGACAGTTTGCGAGCGCGGAACTTGAGCATCTCCACGAGCCCGGGCTCGTCCAGCGCCGGATCGGTGTCGGGCGGACAGACCAGGCTGGTCACGCCGCCAGCGGCCGCTGCGTTGAGCTCGCTCTCGAGCATGCCTTCGTGCTCATGCCCGGGCTCACGCAGCCGCGCCGCCAGGTCCACCAGACCCGGCGCAACGATGCAGCCGCTGGCATCGATGACACGAGCGGCATTGAACTCCGTCGGCACGGTGCCGATGCCGACGATGCGGCCCGCTGCCACTGCAACGTCGGCGCGCTCGTCGCGACCGCTGGCCGGGTCGATCGCGCGGCCGTTACGGATCAGGATCTTCATGGGTTCCCCGCCACCGAGTCTTCAGGATCAGGCGTCATTGCCGGCGATGATGGACATCACGGCCATGCGCACCGCGATGCCGAAGGTGACCTGCGGCAGGATCACGCTGTGCGCACCGTCGGCCACCGACGAATCGATTTCGACACCCCGATTGATCGGGCCGGGGTGCATGACGATGGCATCGGGCCGGGCCAGCGCCAGCTTGTCTTCGGTGAGGCCGTAGTTCTTGAAGAACTCGCCGGCAGACGGCAGCAGTGCGCCATTCATGCGCTCGTTCTGCAGCCGCAGCATGATCACCACGTCGGCGCCGCGTATGCCTTCAGCCATGTCGTGACAAACGCGAACGCCCAGCTCGCGCAGGTCGCCAGGTACCAGTGTCTTCGGGCCGACGGCGCGGATGTCCGGGACGCCCAGGGTCGTCAGCGCATGGATGTCCGAGCGAGCCACGCGCGAATGCACGATGTCGCCGACGATGGCCACGGCCAGCTGGGTGAAGTCCTTCTTGTAGTGCCGGATCGTGTACACGTCCAGCAGGCCCTGGGTCGGGTGGGCATGGCGGCCGTCGCCGGCATTGACCACATGCACATGCGGCGCACAGTGCTGGGCAATCAGGAATGGCGCACCCGACTCGCCGTGGCGCACCACAAACATGTCGGCATGCATCGCCGATAGGTTGGCGATGGTGTCGAGCAGGCTCTCGCCCTTGGCCGTGGACGAGCGCGCGATGTCGAGGTTGATGACATCGGCCGACAGTCGCTTGGCGGCGATCTCGAAGGTGGTGCGGGTTCGGGTGGAGTTCTCGAAGAACAGGTTGAACACGCTCTTGCCGCGCAGCAGGGGAACCTTCTTGACCTCGCGATCGTTGACCGACAGGAAAGTACCTGCGGTGTCGAGGATCTGCGTGAGCACGTCGCGCGGCAGCCCCTCGATGGACAGCAGGTGGACGAGTTCGCCGCGGGCATTGAGCTGAGGATGTCGCTTGTGGAGCATCAGGCCTCCGGCATGCGGATGTGCGGGTGTACGGATGTCACGATTGATCGTGTAGCGAGAACGTGAAGCGGCCGTCGTCCGTGCGCGCCAACGAAAGCCGATGCTGGGGCGGCAAGCTCACCTTGGCCGCGGCATAGGCCGCCTCGATGGGCAGCTCGCGTCCCCCTCGGTCGACCAGGACCGCCAACATGACGCTGGCCGGGCGACCGAAGTCGAACAGCTCATTGAGCACGGCGCGGATGGTGCGGCCGGTGTAGAGCACATCGTCGAGCAGCAGCAGGTGCGCGCCTTCGACGGCGAAGGGCAGGCGCGTGGCGTCGGTGCTGGCCGACAGGCCACGCTCGCCGAAGTCGTCGCGGTGCAGAGCGCTCGAGATCACGCCGGCGCGGCCGGACCGCCCGAGGTCGGCCTGCAGGCGCTCGGCCAGCCAGGCCCCGCCGGACCAGACGCCCAGCAGCTGAGTCTCGGGTCGCACCAGCGCCCGCACGCTGGCGCGCAGCTCCTGGTAGAGGGCCTCGGCATCGAGTGTCAGCATGGTCATGGCAGTCCCCCCAGGTACTGGTCGAGGATGATGGCGGCAGATTGTGCGTCGACATCGGCGGCACCCAGGGACTGGGCCTCGACCGTGCTGTAGCGCTCGTCGACCTCGTGAACATCCAGCCGGTAGCGCCCGCGCAGCTGGCGTGCAAACCGCAGCGCACGTGCCGTGTTCTCGTGGGGCTGCCCATCGGGGTGGCGGGGTACGCCCACCACCAGGGCATCGGGGTGCCACTCCTCGATGAGCTGGCCGATGCGGGAGAAGCGCGCATCCCCGGTTTCGCCAATGGTGCCCAGCGGGCTGCCCCGGCGCAGCAGCGTGTTTCCAGTGGCCACGCCCACGCGCTTCAAGCTGAAGTCGAAGGCCAGGTACGACAGCACACGGTCGCCGCCAGCTGGGGCCGGTGCGGCGCCGCTCACGGAACGTCCCTGCGAGGCGCCGCCTGGCATCTCGCACGCCCAGGAACCTGCGCGCACCACCTCATGCGTGCCCGGCTTCCGGGCTGAGCATGCGCGGGTCGATCCCGAGCAGCGCCAGAGCGCGGTCATAGCGCTGCTCGATCGGGGTGTCGAAGATGATGTCGCGGGCGGCGTCGACCGTGAGCCAGCCATTGCGGCCGATTTCCTCTTCGAGCTGGCCGGCGGCCCAGCCGCTGTAGCCCAGCGTGACGAGCACCCGCCGCGGGCCGCCGCCGTGCGACATGGCCTCGAGCACGTCCTTGCTGGTGGTCATTTCGAGGCCGCCCGGTATGGACAGCGTCGAGTTATACGGGCTGCCGCCCTCGCCGCCGACGGGCTCGTGCAGCACGAAACCCCGTTCAGTCTGGACTGGGCCACCGAAGTAGACCGGTTGGTCCGCGAGATCCGGTGCGTCGAGCGTCAGTTCGATGCGCTCGAACAGGTTGCGCAGCTTGATGTCGATGGGCTTGTTGATCACCAGCCCGAGCGCGCCCTGCTCGGTGTGTTCGCACAGGTACACCACAGAGCCGGCAAAAGTGTCATCGGCCATGCCGGGCATGGCGATGAGGAATTGATTGGTGAGGTTGATCCGTTCCGCGCTCATTGGTCAGGGATTCTAATGATGGGCCACACTTCGGGGCTGTGGATCCCATGATCGAGTGTGCACTGGTCTGGTTCCGGCGCGATCTACGCGTACAGGATCACGCCGCGCTGTACCACGCCCTGCGCCAGGCCCGACGGGTGTGGTGCGTGTTCGTGTTCGACCCCGACATCCTGGAGCCGCTGCCGCGTGCCGACCGGCGTGTCGAGTTCATCCGTGACAGCCTGGTCGACCTCGATGGGCAGATCGGCGCGCTGGCGCGTTCTCATGGCATCGAAGGCGCCGGGCTGCTGGTACGTCACGGCCACCCCATCGATGTGGTACCCCAGTTGGCCGTGCGGCTGGGTGCGCAGGCGACCTACGCCAACCACGACGACGAGCCGGCTGCGCTGCGGCGCGATGCCGCGGTTCGTGGCGCCCTCGCCCGCGCCGGAATCGCGATGCGTACATCAAAGGACCATGTGGTCTTCGAGCGCGACGACGTTCGCACCGCCGCGGGGGGCGCGTTTTCGGTCTACACGCCCTACAAGCAGGCGTGGCTGCGCCGGCTCTCGCCCGACGACCTGCGCGCGTGGCCCGTGGCCCATCACGCTGCGGCCCTCGCCCCGCTACCGGAGGCCGAGCGTCACCCGACCCCGGCTCTCGAAGCCATCGGATTCCAGCGGACCAACCTGCATGAGCTGCGCCTACCGACCGGGAGTACAGGCGCCCATGAACTCCTGGAGGAGTTCCTCCAGCGCATCGACGACTATGGCTCATCCCGTGACTACCCGGCTCGACGTGGCCCTAGCTACTTGTCGGTGCATCTGCGCTTTGGCACCTTGTCGATCCGCCAAGCCGCGCGCGCCGCGTGGGAACACGCACAGTTCGTCCCGCCGGGCATGGCCATCACTGGTCAGCCGCAGGCCGCTCGACCCGCAGCCAGCGTCAACGGCGCCCAAGTGTGGCTGTCCGAGCTCATCTGGCGCGACTTCTATCATCAGATCCTGTATCACCATCCGCACGTGGTGGACCGCGCGTTCCGGCCAGAGTACGACGCCCTCGTGTGGGAGCGCGGCCGCGAGGCGAACCGCCGCTTCGATGCGTGGTGCGCGGGCCGCACCGGCTACCCGCTTGTGGATGCTGGCATGCGCCAGTTGCTGCAGAGCGGCTACATGCACAACCGCCTGCGCATGGTGTGCGCGAGCTTCCTGACCAAGCACCTGGGGATCGACTGGCGTCGCGGCCAGGATTGGTTCGCCTTGCACTTGAACGACTACGACCTTGCCGCCAACAACGGCGGTTGGCAGTGGGCGGCGTCGACCGGTTGCGATGCGCAGCCGTACTTCCGGATCTTCAACCCGGTTGCCCAGAGCCGCCGGTTCGACCCACAGGGCCGCTTCATACGCCGCTATGTCGCCGAGCTGGCCGCCCTGCCGGACGATCTGATCCATGCGCCATGGTTGGCGCGACCGCTGGACCTGGCGGCGTCCGGCGTGCAGCTTGGGCGCGACTACCCTGAGCCATGCGTGAACCATGAGCAGGCCCGAGCGCGCACGCTCGAACGCTACAAGGCCGCGCGGCAGCACCGGGCCTGAGCCAACCGCTGGCGCCGCAGGCTAGAACAGCTCGACGTCGCCCACCTTGTTGTCGTCGCCGAGTTCGCCACGGCGCACCAGGTCAGCATGGCTGCAGACTTGGTTGCGACCGTGCGTCTTCGCCCAATAGACGGCCTTGTCGGCCCGCTCGAAGGCCGAACTGGGCGTGTCACCGGCTTTCAGCGCCGTATATCCCACTGATACCGTGATGCGCCCGACCTGGGGAAAGATGTAGGACTCGACGCTGGAACGCAGCCTCTCGAACGCCACACCGGCGTCGGCATCGTCACCGCAGCGCATCATCACCACGAACTCCTCGCCGCCGAACCTGTAGAGCCGGTCGTGGTAGCGAAAGCACGAACGCATCAGCCGCGACAGCAGCAGCAGCACCTCGTCCCCGATCAGGTGCCCGTAGGTGTCGTTGACCAACTTGAAGTGGTCGATGTCCAGGACACCGATGAAGTGCTGCTGCCCGCTGCCGCGAGTGCGGCGGTCGTCGCCGCCTGCGGCCGCCGCGCCTTCGATGGCCTGCGACGATAACTTGTAGAAGGCTTCGTCGAAGGTTTTTCGATTCAGCAAGCCGGTGAGCGTGTCGCGCTCGCTGTAGTCGAGCAGGCTCTGAAAGTTGCGGTATATGCGCAGGATGCTCGCCACCAGCCGCTGCTGCTCGGCATCCAGTGGCTGTGCCGTTTCGACTTCGACCACCCCGGCGACATCGCGATCCGTGAACAGCGGGAACACGCTGACGTGGGGCTCGCCGGGCACGGCGACCATCTCGTGGCTGTCGATCGCGGCCAGCCGTGCCGGGAAGTCCGTCAACCTGGGCAGGCTGTCGAACTCCACCCACAACGGATCGGCTGTGGCAGCGGCCTCGTCCGCGGTCAGTCGGGCGCGCGTGAGCCAGCGCCGGCCATTGGCGTCCTCTCCCACGCAACGGTGGATCGCCACACGCAGCGGCTCGAGCAGGTCACGCAAGGCTCCGGCGAGCGTGGTGTCAAGGACATCGCGGTCGCGGAAGCCCGTGAGCTCGGCCAGGTGATCGACTACCTTGGACATGGCGGTTGCAACTGGTACCGGCAGTGCCGGTCAGGCCGGCACCGCCACACGAGCGTAGTTTGCCACCAAGGCCAGCAGTTCCTCTTCGGCGAATGGCTTGCCAAGGTAGTGATTGACACCGAGTTCGGCCGCATAGTCGCGATGTTTCTGCGCGATCCGGGACGTGATCATGATGATCGGCAGCTTGTTCAGCCGCTCGTCCACCCGCATGTTGCGCACCAGGTCGAAACCGTCCATGCGCGGCATCTCGATGTCGGTGAGCACGACCGCTGGCAATTCGTCGGCGAGCCTCTCCAGCCCTTCGAGGCCGTCCTTGGCCAATGTGACGCGATAACCCTCGCGCTGCAGCAGCCGTTGCGTCACGCGGCGCACCGTCAGTGAGTCGTCCACCACCAGCACCAGCGGCGCCTGGACCGCGTCTTCCTGAGGGACTTGCTGTTCCTGCTCGCGCCGCGCGGCTTCGAGCGCCGACACTGTCGCTGCCCGCGCTGTCGCGCCATACAACGTAGCCAGGGCCACGGGGTTGTAGATCAGCGCTGGCTGGCCCGAGGGCAGCAGGGTCATGCCGGTGAGTCCCGGCAGCCGCGACAACTGCGGACCCAGGTTCTTCACGACCACTTCCTGGTTGCCGATCACTTCGTCGACGTGCAGGACCACACGCTGCGCCGCGCTGCGGATGACCACCACCGGGGCAGTCTTGCCGGTCGCGTGACCGATAGGGGTGCCTTGCAGCAGAGCTCCCAGCCAGAAGAACGGCACGTCGTGCTCGGCCCAGTGCACCGTGCCCTGTCGATACGCCGCGTCGAGCTCTGCGACGGGCATGCGACGCACGATTTCGACCAGCGTCGACGGTACGGCCACGGTCAATGCGGCGCAACGCAGCATCACGACCTGCGTGACCGCAGTGGTCAGCGGCAAGACCAGCTTGAAGCTCGTGCCTTGGCCCGCAGCAGTCGCGGTTTCGATTCGGCCACCCATCGCGTTGACGTCAGCGCGCACCACGTCCATGCCGACGCCACGCCCGGCCAGCCCGGTCACCGACTCCGCTGTCGAGAACCCCGAGTGGAAGATCAGGGCCGCGAGCTCGGCATCGGTTGCCGGCGCGTCGGTCGCCAGCAGACCCATCCTGACGCCGCGTTCGCGGATACGTTGCAAGTTCAGGCCCGCGCCGTCATCGCGGAAGTCAACGCCAACTTCGTTGCCCTCTTGACTGACCGAGATGACGATGCTGCCCACCGGATCCTTGCCGGCTTCCTGACGCGCCTGAGGCGACTCGATGCCGTGCGCAACGCTGTTGCGCAGCAGGTGCTCGAACGAGCCGGTCATCCGATCGAGCACGCCGCGATCGACTTCGATCGAGCCACCCACGATGTCCAGCCGCACCTGCTTGCCCGTCTCCTTGGCTGCCTGTCGAACCACGCGATACAGGCGCTCAGACTGGCTCTCGAACTCCACCATGCGCGTGCGCAGCAGGTCCTCCTGCATGTCCCGTGTGAGGCGGGACTGCACCGCGAGCTCGTCTTCGGCAGACTGCAGCGTGCGCTGAAGCCCTCGCTGCACCGTGGCCACGTCGTTGACGGACTCGGCCATCATCCGTGTCAGTTCCTGGAACCGCGTGAAGCGGTCCATCTCGAGCGGGTCGAACTGCAGCGCCGCCGCACGTGCGGCTTCCATGCGCGAACCGATCTGCGTCTCGGCCTGGAGCTCGATATCGCGCAATTGAGCCCGCAGGCGCTCAAGGTTGTCGGTCAGGTCTGACAGTGCCGTCTTGATCTGGCCGACGTCGGATTCGATGCGCGAGCGCGTGATGCTGACCTCGCCGGCATGATTGACCAGCCGGTCGAGCAGCGGCGCGCGCACCCGCACAGTTGCGGCGTGCGCAGCTGCAGCACCCCGTGGCGCATCGGCATCCTGCGCGGCAACGGCCACACGGTCGAATCGGCTCCAATCGATCTCGCGCACGACGATCGGCGCGGGAGCGGATATCGGCTGGCCGGTCGGCGCAGCCGTGTCAGGCTCCTGTTCAACCTCGGCACCGGTCTGGGGCTGCCCCGCAGCCACCTCTGCGACCGGCAACGGCTCGGCAACCGATGGCAATGCGTCGAGCTCGCCGCGTAGCGAAGAAGCCCAGTCGGGTGTTGCGTCGAGGGCGCCAGGCTCGGTGGCCGGTCCAAGTTCGAGCGTCGCCGCCGCTGCTGGGTGTGAAGGAGCAGGTTCGCCGCTGCGCAGCGCATCGAACTGCGCTTCGATCACGTCGGCGCGGACCACCAACGGCTCGATCGCCGCGGCTGTCGGGTCGCCATTGGCCAGAAGGTGCTCGATGGCAGTCTCGAGCCGGTGCGCCATCTCGCCCAGGCGCATGGCACCGGCGAGCCGGGCACCGCCCTTCAACGTGTGCAGGGTGCGCATGCAGGCGGCTGCCGCGCCCGGTTCGCCGGGGCGCCGCATCCAGTCGCGCAGGCGTGCCTGCAACTGCGGTATCAGCTCCTGTCCCTCTTCCTCGAAAATGGGGAACAACTCATCGTCGATCGCATCGACCGCATCGATGTCCTCGTCGGAGTCCAGGGCATCGACACGCGAAGTGGCCGCGCGCTCGGTTTCGATCGGCGCCAGGGGCGTGAACGGCATCAACGCCGGCTGGCCCAGGTCGCCGAAGGCGGTCGGAATGATGCCGTCCAGAACCGACATCTGGTCGGCGGTCCGCGCCGCCGCGTCTTCGAGCCCGACCACCGGCTCAGATGGTGCATGCTCGACCTCAGCCAGCCGCGCGACCAGATCGGCATCCGCCGGCTTCAGAAAGCCAGCCGCGAACTGGTGCAACAGGCGCCGAATCTCGTCGGCCACGGCAGGGAACAGCGCCGCCTCATCTCCGCGGGCATGGCCGCGGTCGTGCGAGCGCAGCAGGCAGTGCTCGAGCGACCGCGCCAAGTGCGACAGCTCCAGGTAGCCCACGGTGGCCGAAGAACCAGCCAGCGAGTGTGCGAGCGCGACAGCATGGTCGCCCACTGCGCGATGCGGCTCGAGTGACCACTCGGCCATCGCGGTGGCCAGCTTGCGCGAGAGCTCGTCGGCCTCATTGAGATAGATGTTGAACAGCGGGATGCTGATGCGCAGGTCGCCAATGACCTTGACCTGTTCGGCATCGTCGTCAGAAGCCGCTGGGGCCTCACCGCGCGTCCTGGCGTCATCGGTGGCAGTCGTGGCGGGCTCGGCTGGGGCCGCCGGCGCGGTGTCAGCGCTCGGCTCGATCAACGCCCGCGCGGCGGCGTTCCACGCCGCTGCTTCGATAGGTTCGACAGCCGGTACGGGCTCCCCATCGAAAGCCGGCTGTGCGTGCACTTCGGACGCCTCGGGCATCCATGCCGCATGTTCGGCGGACTCGGCCGCATCCGACGTTGCCGGTTGCGCGGTTCCGCTTGCGTCCACGTCGACGGGCAGGTCCAGCAGGTCAATGGCTTGCGCAGCCGGCACCTCCAGCGTATCGGCAGCGCCAGCGTCGATGCTCTCGCCGATGTCGATGACCTCCACGCCGCGCGGAGCGGCCAGGGCATCGGGCTCAAACAAGGGCTGCACCTCGACCACATCGACCGGCTCCGACTCGGGCAGGTTGAGTTCGATGAGGTCGAAGGCCGTGTTTTCGTCGACCACCGATTCGGTCATCGGCGCGGGCAGCTGCTCGCCGTCCTGTGCGCCGGGAGCAACCGCGTCGATCGGCTCGGGCGAATGCCCGCTGTCGCGCGGTGCAGGCTCGCCAAAGTCGACATCCAGCAGCGGCGCCGGCGATGGCTGGGCGCCAGTGGCAGCCTCGAGTTCGACTTCACCCGGGAGCACCAAGTCGAACTGTGTGTGGACAAAGCCGTCGCGAGCATCGTTCGCAGGCGCCAGCGGCGTCGGCTCCGCAGACCGCGGAATTGAATCCTCCGGCCTCAGCACCGGCAAGACGAGGGTCGGCTCTATGGGCTCGTATGCGGGTACGGCGGGATAGTTGACCTGGGTCGGGGCCACCGGCTCGAAGGTCGGACGCGGCCAGGCCTGAGTGGGCTCTATGGCCTCATAGGCAGGTCGGGCATGGAGCGCATCGACCTCGGCAGCCGCAGGTACGGGCTCAGGCGTCGCTGGCGTCCACGCCTGCGTCGGCTCCTGACCGATCGGCGACGGCACGTCGGCCGCCTGCGGCAACCCCAGGTCAAGGTCGTCTGCCCGCGGCAGGTCAGGCACTCGCTCGACGAGCGTCGGGATATCGGGCTCGAGCGATTCGGTGAGTTCCGGCAGATCGAGCAGCAGCGGCTCCGGATGCGTGACGGCGACGACCTCAGGCTTGGGCTCCAACCACGAGCCGGCATCGGCCGGAACGATCTCTTGCACGTTGGCATGCACGTCGTCCGCGGCAGGAAGGGCCGGTGACTCGGGCAGCAAGTCGAAGGCTTCGGCGAGGACCAGGGGCATGGGCTCCGCGGCAAGCGGCACCGGTGCCGCGCCTGCACCACCGGTCAGCGCCTCGCCGATCGACAAGCGGCGCCCTTCAAGGCGCAAGGCATCGGCGCAGCGCGTCACGGGCTCGTGGCGGAAAGCCCCAGCCTGCCCCTGGGCGATGGCATCGACCCATTGCTCGAAATGATCCAGCACCTCCGACGAGAAGCCACGCAAGTTGCCGTCAGCGGCGGGCGCCGAGTCAGCCAATCGCGCGTTGTAGAGCTGCTCACAGGCCCATGCCGCTTCGCCGAACTCGCGCAGCCCAACCATGCGCGAACTGCCCTTGAGCGTGTGGAACGCTCGGCGAACGGTGGTCAGCGCGGCCGTGTCGCTCGGTCGGTCATGCAGCTCGACCAACGACGAACGGGCGCCATCGATCACTTCGCGCGCTTCCTCCAGGAAGATCTCGCGCATCTCGAGGTCTTCTTCGAGTCCGGTGTCACCCGGAGCGACGGGCGCCGATGCCGCAGGAACCGGACGCACGGGCTCGGGCATCGGCAACGGCGGCGCCGCACCCAGCAGCGGCACGGTCAGCTCGGTGATCGATTCGGACAATCTGCGCGCTGCTTCGTCCAGGCCAGTGCCGTCGGGTGAGACGGCGGCTTGCGCGCGGTGCGCGGCCTCTGCCAGCGCGGGCTCATCTGCAGCGCGTGCCTGCTGCGACAACCGTTCCAGGTCCTTCGCGATGCGTCGCACATCGGCATCGGGCTGCGCGCTGGCCGTGACGAGGCTCTGGGCGCGCTCAACCAAGGCGTCGGCATCGCTGACGGTCAAAGGCGCCTCGGCTGCTTGCGACGCACGCTCGGCGCGGGCGACGGTGGCCGCGAGGCGGCCGGTCGCAGCATCGAAGCGGAACAGCGACTTGGCCATGCTCGGCTGGACGCTGACCATGTCGATCAGGAAACTCAGGGCACCCAGGTTGTCGGCAAGTTGGTTGAACGCCTGCAGCGGCGCCCCACGCTCGGCATCGACTTCGGTGTTGGACAGAGCGTCGACGTCGTCGCGCATGCGCAGCACGGCCTGCGAAGCCTGGTCGAGGCCCAGCACGGACAGCACGCCGCGCATCGCCGACAACTGGGCCGGAACTGGAATCAGCAGTTCGCGTCGCGCCGGGCTGCGGAAGTACTGGTCGATCTGCTTTTCGACTTCCGACAGCGAACTGCGCAGCTCCTGGACGACGCTGCCCATGGTCTGCCGATCGGATACGCGTCGATAAAGCTCTTCCATCCAGCGCTCGAGCGTGCCGGGATCACGTCCGGCACGGACATCGTCGATCCGCTGGGCCAGGCGCTGCACGCGCTGAGCCATGTCAGGGTGATCGAAGTCGCCATCTTCCAGCGACGCGTCCAGGTACAGCAGCGCCGTGGCCACTTCCATCGCCAGGTCCGGACCCGGTTCGCGTCCGGATTGCAAGGTCTGAGCCGCTGCCGCCTGCAAGGATCGCGACAGCACCTCGCCTTCGGCGTACAGACGCTGCAGCGAGTCGCCCACCAACGCGAACGGTTCATTCAGCCCGGGCAGACGCGCCATCTCGCCAGCGGCCACCGCAGACCAGCACTCCTTGGCCGCAGCCACACGCTTGCGCGCCTGGGCGACCCAGGCTGGATCGAAGCGACCGAGGCTAGGCACCTCGTAGTCGACCGCAGCATCGGAGGACAGCTCGTAGGCCGTTCGCACGGCGCGCAATCGAGGGCCAATCGGCGCAGCGCCGTCGGCGCGCGCCTGGGCGCAGAAGAAGAGCAGGTCGTGTGCCAGACGGTCCGATGGTTCGGACTGCCGGCCGGCGCGCATCTGGGCCAGCAATCGCGAGGCGACCCGCTTGCCGTACACATCGATTGGTACGCAGCCATCGGCAACACCCTCGAAGAACGCGGCCGCCAGCTTCCAGAGCGTTGACTGGTGCGCATCGGCACCGCAGCCCAGACCGGCGAATATCTCGCTCATGCGGCGGGCGGCGGTCGGCGCAGCTCCACGCATGAGTGGCAGCAGCTGCGCCTCGACCTCCGTCATGGCGGCGAGGTCGCCGTCGCGCGCGACGGCCTGCGAATCGGCCGGCACATCCTGCCATTGCCAGTCCCGCGCCCACAGGTCGGCTGGGTGGATGCGGGAAGCACCCGCCAGTTCCTGGAGCGCCCGGTACTGCGGGAACATGGCCAGCGTCGTCACCGGTTTTCCGGCCAGGCGCCTGGCCAAGAAATCGAGCAACGCGAACGAACCCTGTTCGATCGTGCGCACCGCTGCCGGCGTGATCAGCTTGGGCTTGGCCGACAAGCGCACCAGCGCCGCCTCGGCTGCGCGCAAGGGTTGGGCGGCCACACCCAGACCCACGAGCTCCAGGGCGCCCACGCTCTGGTGCACCTGGGCTCGAGCCTGCCGCAGCACGGCCGGATCAACGCCTTCGACGTCAGACGCACCCGCGACCTCGGCCTCCTTGAGGTAGCGGTACAGCGCCTTGTGCGCCGCCTCCAGCGAGCGGCGCAACTCGTCGTACACCCACGACAGGGTGCTCAGGTCTTCGGGAGCAGCGGTATGAGGCGTGGGGGACATGGTGGGGCGCTCGCCGGATCAGGCGATCTTGAACCGGGCCACCGACTGCTTCAGCTCCTCGGCCGAGCGGGACAGCTCGCGCACCATCTGAGCGGTCGACCGCGTGCCCTCGCCCGTTTGTTCCGTCACAGCGAAGATGTGCTGGATGTTGCTGGCCACCACGTTGGCTGAATCGGCTTCGCGCAGCGCCTGGGACGAAATGCTCTCGATCAGCTCGGCCAGTTGCCGGGTCACCCGGTCGATGTCGCCCAGCGCGGAGCCCGCGGCGTCGGACAGTCGTGCACCGTCGACCACACCCTGCGTGGACCGCGCCATGGCCGCGACCGCGTCCTGCGTGTCGGTCTGAATGGTCTTCACCAGTGCCGAGATCTGGCGCGTGGCGTCGGCCGAACGTTCAGCCAGGCGCTGCACTTCCTCGGCCACCACCGAGAAACCTCGACCTGCTTCGCCGGCCGACGCCGCCTGGATGGCGGCGTTCAAGGCCAGCACGTTGGTCTGCTCGGTAATGTCCGAAATCAGCTCGGTGATTTCGCCGATCTCCTGCGACGATTCGCCCAGCCGCTTGATCCGCTTGGAGGTTTCCTGGATCTGGTCGCGAATCGCGTTCATACCGCCGATGGAGTTCTGCACCGCGGTCAGGCCGGACTCGGCCGCTTCCAGCGAACGACGCGCCACATGGGCCGATTGCTGCGCCTGCGCAGAAACGTCGTTGATTCGAGCTGCCATCTGCAACACCGACTCACCGGTCTCGCGGATCTCTCGCAGCTGCTCGTCGGAGGCTGCAAGCAGTTCGGTCGACGTCGTCTCGACCTGTTGAGTCGTCTCGGTCACACGGCTCACCGTGCCCTGCACCTGCGACACCAGGTTGCGCAGCTCTTCCACCGTGTAGTTCACCGAGTCGGCAATGGCTCCGGTGATGTCCTCGGTCACTGTCGCCTGCTGGGTCAGGTCGCCCTCGGCGACCGCCTGCAGTTCGTTCATCAATCGCAGAATGGCCGCCTGGTTCGCGTCGTTCACACGCTTGGCTTCCTGCTCCTGGCGCTCGGCTTCCTGTCGCTGCGCTTCGGCCATCTGGGCGCGCTGACCCTGGTCCTGCACGTACAGCCGCAGGAAGCCCAGGCCGCCAGCCACCAGCAGGCCCGCCGCCACCAGGATGCCCGCCACATGGATGGCGCCGATGCCGCCGGCAGTCGCCAGTCGCTCCTGCACGGCTTCGAGGCCCTTGCGCAGAGGCTCGCTGTCCTGCACCACAGCCACCTGTGCCTCACGGGCTGTGACCAGACCCTGCAGATTGCCCAGGATCGCGCTGGCCTGCGTGCGTGTCTCCTCGTACTGCTTCACCAGCAACTGCAACCGCTCCTTGGTCTGCGGATCGCGCGTGGCCGGCAGGCGCAGCTCGGGGTTTCCATTCAGCAAACCCTCGGCAATTTCGCGGAACGAATTCAAGTCCTTGCCCAGCAGGAACACAGCCTCGGGGCTGACACCTTCCATGGTCAGGAACTCGTTGGCGCTCTTGCCGATGCGCTGGGTCAGCATCACCAGCTGGCCCGATGCCGACAACTCGGCCGGGCTGGCGTTCTGCTGCAGCTTCAGCGAGGAAATCGTCTCCGCGGTCTCCAGCAGGTCGGACGACTGCCGGTTGATGGTGCGCAGCGCCTCGCCCACCTGCGTCAGGGTTTTCTGCTGGCCGAGCACGTGGTTCGCGCTCTTCTCGGCACGGTCGATCAGGGGCAGCAAGGGCTCGACCGAGTCCTGCACGGCGCCGGGCACGGCCGGGATGTCGGCACCGCCCGCCTTGAGGGCGCGTACGTTCGCCGCCAGCACCGCGGCGGACTCCTTCACTTCGGGGAACGCCTGAGCGCTGCCCACCAGCGCCTGCGACACGGCCTTGGCCAATCGCTGCGATTGCATCAGTGCCTGGCCGGTGGCGCCCACCTGTGCCGCATTTCGACTGGCGCCAACCAGCGCCGCGCCGACGGAACCTGCCAGCACGAGCACGCCGACGATGATGAGGCCGAACAGAATGCGCTGCTGTTCAGGCAATGGCCGATCGCCGATCAAGGGCAGCACCGCGGCCGCCGCCGGTGCACCGTCGGCCCCTGCTGTGAGACGCGATTCCGCGAAGTCCTGCGCCAACTCGGATGGAGCCGCCTCGGAGATGATGGACGAGTCGGCCGCAGTTGGCAGTGCGTTCATGTCAAGCGTTACGTGGCCCTGTCGATGGCTGGTGTCGGGGTTGGGGTCATCCGCACCACCGCCGTCGGCTGCCGCCTGCAACTCGTCGAAGCCTCGCGGTGCCTGGGGCTGATCCCCCGTGTTCCAGCCCTTGCCCTTGAGTTTGTCCAGGAAGCCCATGACGATTCCTCTTCGTTCTGATCAAGTGCCGCAGGGCACGTGACATGCTGCGGTGCCAGCCGATTCAGCCGGCGATACCCAGAAATTGCTGTTGCCCGGCCAGTTCGGCCAAACCGATTTCCTGCCACACCTTGCCCCGCGCGTCCGCCCAGCGATGGGCGGCAAATGGGGGCCGCTGCGAGGTGTCGCCAGCGTCGCGCACCATGTCGGCGGCGTGGCGCAACCCCTCGAGGCGATCGACCAGAAGCGCGCAGTTCATGCCCAGCGTGGCGTTGAGCGCAACCAGGCGCCCCTGCTCGTGCGCAGCCCCTTCGGGCGCCTGCGTTCGCAAGCCCAGAAAGCCGGCAAGATCGACCACGGCGTAAAGGCCGCCGCGCAGGTTGGATACGCCCATCATCCAGGAGTGCGTGTGCGGTACCGGGACGACGGCCGCGAGATCGAAGATCTCCCCGGCCTGCTGAAGGGGAAAAAGTACGCCCTGGCCGGCGCAATCAACGGCAAGCCATGACTGGCCTGGCTGCTCGGTGCGCACCGCCTGCATGCGGGCGGCCAGGCGGTTCTGGAGTTCGCGCAGTGCTTCCTTGTTGGCCATGTCGTCGGTGCGCCGGGCGGGCGATCGTCAGTCGAACTGCTTGATCTTGGCGATCAACTCGTCTGCCACCACGGGCTTGACGACGTAATCCTTGGCGCCCTGGCGCATGCCCCAGACGCGGTCGGTTTCCTGATTCTTGCTCGTGCACATGATCACCGGGATCGTGCTGAAACGCGGGTCGCGCGTGATCGCACGAGTCAACTGGAAGCCGTTCTGTCCGGGCATCACCACATCCATCAGGATGAGGTCGGGCTTGTCTTCCTCGAGCCGGCGCATGGCCTCCTCGCCGCCTTCGGCGGTGCGCACGATGTAGCCGCGCTTGGTGAGCAGCTCGGACAGAAAGTGGAGCTCGGTCTTGGAATCGTCGACCAACAAAATCTTTTGTACAGGCATGTCAGCTCTCCCCCGCTACTACCGGAAACGGCGGGTGCTCAGGATTGTGGATGATGCGCCGCACCGGCAGCGCCGCTGAACTGCTGGACGGCCTTCAAGAGCTGATCTTTCGTGAAAGGCTTGGTGAGGTAGTCCTCGGAACCGACCATGCGCCCACGCGCTTTGTCGAACAGACCGTCCTTGGACGACAGCATGATGACCGGCACATGGGCGAATCGAGGGTTGCGCTTGATGATCGCGCAAGTTTGGTAACCGTCGAGGCGCGGCATGAGGATGTCGCAGAAGATCAATTGCGGATCGTGGTCGTTGATCTTGGCCAGGGCGTCGAAGCCGTCTTCGGCCAGCAGCACCTCGTGGCCTCCTTGCCGAAGAAAGATCTCGGCACTGCGCCGTATCGTGTTGCTGTCGTCGATGACCAGCACGCGGGTTCCGGCAGCGGGCGCGGCGTCGACTACTGGAAGATCCACCCTCGGTGCTCCTTGGCGGCGTAACGGGTCATGATGCGCGATCGGTCCGGGGTCTCGTTGCCGCGGATCAGACAGGCACCATCTCGAAGTCCTCCTTGCGTGCACCGCATTCGGGACATGTCCAGTTCATGGGGACATCGGCCCATCGCGTGCCGGGAGGAATACCATGATCGGGGTCGCCCGCGGCTTCGTCATAGATCCAGCCGCAGATCAGGCACATCCAGGTGCGCGATTCGGTCACGGGACGGGTCGTATCACTACAATGAAGTGAACATTTTAGCCACGCGAGTTCCCAAAAACACAAGGACTCGTAGGCACATACGCAACATTCTTCAATTCTTTCTCGAGGTTGGCGTGAAGCTTGCACGGCAGTCCCCGGGGAACCACTGACTCGCAATCCATGAACCCAGAAGCCCCCGACGGCATTGCCGGCGAAGCCGACTCGCCGGAATCCCCGGCACCGACGTGCGTGATGTGCTTCAACGCTGCCGACCCCACCGGCGCCGGCGGCCTGCCGGGCGACATCGCGACCCTGGCCGCCATGGGTGCGCATGGCCTGCCGGTCACCACTGCCATCTTGCTACGCGATTCGGCCGAGATCTTCGACCAGCATGCACTCGACCCCGACGTGGTGGTCGAGCAGGCCCGCACGGTCCTCGAGGACATCACGGTGACAGGCTGGAAGGTCGGCTTCCTGGGCAGCGCCGAGGGTGTCAGCGCCGTGGCGGAGATCCTGTCGGACTACCCCGACGTTCCGCTGGTGTCGTACCTGCCCAACCTGGGCTGGCTCGACGACGACACGGCCCAGCCCTACCTCGAGGCATTCAAGGAGCTGATCCTCCCGGCCACCGAGGTCCTGGTGGGCAGCCACAAGACGCTCACCGACTTTCTGCTGCCCGACTGGGACAGCGAGCGGCCACCCTCGGCGCGCGAACTGGCGGTCGCGGCGGGCGAGCGGGGCACGCGTTACGTACTGGTGACCGGCATCCATCTCAGTTCGAAAGGAAGCGAGCAGTTCATCGACAACGTGCTCGCGTCGCCGCAGGGTGCCCTGACGGGCGAGAAGTTCGAGATGTTCGACACCTCGTTCGTGGGCGCCGGCGACACACTGTCCGCGGCGCTGGCAGCGCTGTTGGCCAGTGGCGGCGAGTTGCACGCGGCCGTTGGTGAAGCGCTCGCTTTCATGGACCAGAGCCTGGACGCCGGATTCCGTCCCGGCATGGGCAGCGTCATGCCGGACCGCTTCTTCTGGGCGGTGCCGCCTGCGGAAGACGATTCCGACGCCACGACTGCCCCAGACTCCCCTTCCGCCGTCGCCGACGAGCCCCCGACCAAATCCCCCGCACGCCGTGTCCACTAACCAGCAGTTGTTCGAGCGCGCCCAGCGCGTGATTCCCGGCGGCGTGAACTCGCCTGTGCGCGCGTTTCGCGCCGTGGGCGGCACGCCACGCTTCATCGCCCGCGCGCAGGGCGCCTACATGTGGGATGCCGAGGGGCGTCGCTACATCGACTACATCGGCTCCTGGGGTCCGATGATCCTCGGCCACGGCCACCCGGCCGTGCTCGAGGCCGTACAGCGCGCGGTGGCCGACGGCCTGAGCTTCGGTGCACCCACCGAGCGCGAGATCGAGCTGGCCGAGGCCATCGCTGCACTGGTACCCGGCATCGAACAGGTGCGGCTGGTCAGTTCAGGTACGGAGGCCGCCATGAGCGCCATCCGCCTGGCCCGCGGCGCCACAGGCCGCAGCATGCTGATCAAGTTCGAAGGCTGCTATCACGGCCACGCCGACGCCCTGCTGGTCAAGGCCGGATCGGGGCTGGCCACTTTCGGCCACCCCACCAGCGCCGGGGTGCCGGCCGAAGTGGTTCAACACACCCTCGTGCTCGAGTACAACAACCTGACGCAGCTCGAGGCCGCCTTCGATGCCCACGGCGCGCATCTGGCCTGCGTCATCATCGAGCCCATCGCCGGCAACATGAACTTCGTACGCGCCAGCGTGCCGTTCATGCAGCGCCTGCGAGAGCTGTGCACCCGCCATGGCGCGCTTCTGGTGATGGACGAGGTAATGACCGGCTTTCGCGTGGCGCTCGGAGGTGCGCAGAGCCTGTACGCGCAGGCCATTGCGGGCTTCAGGCCCGACATCAGCGTCTTTGGCAAGGTCATCGGTGGCGGCATGCCGCTCGCGGCCTTCGGTTCGACGCGCGACATCATGGCCCAGTTGGCACCACTCGGGCCTGTGTACCAGGCCGGCACGCTGTCGGGCAACCCGGTGGCCACCGCTTGCGGCTTGGCCACGTTGCGCGAGGTGGGGCGCCCCGGGTTCCACGACGCGCTCGCAAAGCGCACCCGCGAGCTGGTGCAGGGTCTGCAGTCGGCGGCGCGCGATGCGGGAGTGCCGTTCGAGTCCGATTGCGAAGGCGGCATGTTCGGGTTCTTCTTCCCGCGCGAGGCCGGCATGGGGCTGCCGCAGAACTACGCGGCCGTGATGGCCACCGATGGCCAGCGCTTCAATCGGTTCTTCCACGCGATGCTCGACCGTGGCGTGTACCTGGCTCCAGCGCTGTACGAAGCCGGTTTCGTGAGCGCCGCTCATACCGAAGCCGACGTGCGAGCCACGGTGGACGCCGCGCGCGCCGCGCTCGCCTCATGATCGAGCCTGTTCAGGTGCTGGGCCAGCCGGCCGTGCGCCTGGCGTGCGCCGACGGGGCGCAGGCCACGGTGTTGATGCATGGTGCGCAGGTCGTTTCCTGGATTCCCGCCGGCGACGTGGAGAGGCTGTACCTGTCGCCGTTGGCCTCTGCCGACGAGGGGCAGGCCGTGCGTGGCGGCGTCCCGGTCATCTTTCCGCAGTTCGAGCGCCGCGGACCCTTGCCACGCCACGGCTTCGCCCGAGTGCACGAATGGCAATGGATCGAGGGTCACGATCGAGATGGCCACACCATGGGGCTTTGGCGGCTGACCGACGATGACGCCACGCGCGTGCAATGGCCTCACGCATTCGAGGCCGAGCTGTGCGTGAGCATCGAAGGCGCCAGCCTCGAGATCGAGCTGGCTGTGGTCAACACCGGTAGTACCGCATTCGACTTCACCGCAGCACTGCATACCTATCTGCTCTGTGACGACCTGGCGCGCACGCGGCTGCACGGCCTGTACGGCGCGGCATACGAAGACAGCCTGGATGGCCGCACCGGACGCCAGGAGATCGACCCGATGGGTTTCCATGGCGAGATCGACCGCATCTATGGGCCGGTTCGCGATGTGCTGCATCTGGCCAGCGGCCTCGGGCGGCTGTCGATCCAGGCGCAGAACATGCCCGACCGCGTGATCTGGAACCCTGGGCCCGACAAGGCCGCCACCTTGGCCGATCTGCCCCCTGACGATTGGCGCCGCATGTTATGCGTCGAGTCGGGCTGCATCCGCCAACCCGTGCAGTTGACTGCAGGCGAAGAGTGGATCGGCCGGCAGCGCATCAACGCGTGAGCCGCTCGGCCACGTCCTTCATCTTGAGCTTTTTATGCACATCCACATCCTGGGCATCTGCGGCACCTTCATGGGCGGCCTTGCCGCCATTGCTCGAGAGGCCGGCCATCGCGTGACGGGATGCGACGCCAACGTCTATCCGCCCATGAGCGACCAGCTGCGTACGCTGGGCATCGACCTCATCGAGGGTTTTGATGCCACGCAGTTGCAGCTTCAACCCGACCTGTACGTGGTGGGCAATGTCGTCACCCGGGGAAACCCACTGATCGAGGCCATCCTGGATACCGGCGCGCCGATGACCAGCGGCCCTCAATGGCTGGCCGAGCATGTGCTGCAGGGCCGGCACGTTCTGGCCGTGGCCGGCACGCACGGCAAGACGACCACAACCTCGATGCTGGCCTGGATCCTCGACAACGCGGGCCTCGAGCCGGGCTTCCTCGTTGGCGGCGTGCCGTGCAACTTCGGCGTTTCGGCGCGCCTGGGACACGGGCACTGCTTCGTGATCGAGGCCGATGAGTACGACACTGCCTTCTTCGACAAGCGCAGCAAGTTCGTGCACTACCGGCCGCGCACTGCGGTGCTGAACAACCTCGAGTTCGATCACGCCGACATCTTTGCCGACCTGGCCGCCATCGAGACGCAGTTCCATCACCTGGTGCGCACCGTGCCGGCGCGCGGCCGACTGGTCGTGAACGCGAGGGAAGACTCCTTGGCGCGCGTCCTGGGAAGGGGCTGCTGGAGCGACGTACTGCGCTTCGGGTCCCGAAAGGAGGAGCCTGGCAGCCTGCGCGCGCGAGGCGAACCTCATGCCTTCGATGTGCTGCGTGGCAGCCTCAAGGTCGGCCGCGTGGAGTGGTCCCTGCTGGGCGAGCACAACCAGCTCAACGCGCTGGCGGCCATCGGTGCGGCTGAGCACGTGGGCGTCGACCCGCAGGCCGCAGCGGCCGCGCTGGCGGGTTTTCGCAACGTGCGCCGTCGACTCGAGCGCGTGGGCGAGGCCGCCGGCGTGACGGTCTACGACGACTTTGCGCACCACCCCACCGCCATGCGCACCACCGTCGACGGCCTGCGCCGCAAGGTCGGGCTGCAACGCGTCCTGGCGGTGTTCGAGCCGCGCAGCAACACCATGAAACTGGGCTCGATGAAGGCCCAGTTGCCCTGGGCTCTGGAGGAGGCCGACCTTGCCTTTTGCTTGCAGGGGCCCTACGGGTGGAGCGCGCGCGAGGCGCTGGCACCGATGGGCGAGCGCGCAGTGGTGGCCGACGATGTGGATGCGCTGGTGGCGGCCATCGTCAAGGTCGCACGAGCAGGCGACCATGTGCTGGCCATGAGCAACGGCAGCTTCGGTGGCCTGCACGGGCGGTTGCTACAGGAGCTGGCGCGCACATGACGCAGCCCGCACACGACTGGCGCGACTCCTCGGCACCCGATTCCACGAGCCGCAGAATGCCTGCGTTGGGTCATCTGCTGTACCTGCACGGATTCCGGTCATCGCCCGCATCCTTCAAGGCGCGTATGCTCGAGCAGTGGCTGGGCGAGCATGCGCCCCAGGTGCACTGGCTGTGCCCGCAGCTGCCGCCGTCGCCGGCGCAGGCCTGGAGACTCATTCGCCAGTTGAGCGATGATTGGCCGGCCCAGACCATGGCCGTGATCGGCAGTTCCCTCGGAGGCTATTACGCCACTGCGCTGGCCGAGGCCAGGGGCTGCCGCGCCCTCGTGCTCAATCCGGCGGTCGACCCCGCGCGCGACCTGCAAGCGCACGTCGGCATGCAGACGCAGTACCACCAGCCGGACGAACACTTCGAGTTTCGGCCGGAATACGTCGACGAGCTGCGCACCCTGTGTCCTGCGGCGCTGACGCGACCGCAGCGCTACGGAGCCATCATCGCTCGCGGTGACGAGTTGCTGGACTGGCGCGAGATGGTCGCCCGCTACGCCGGCGCCGACATGCTGGTGCTCGAACGCGGCGATCACGGGTTGTCGGACTTCGAACAACACCTGCCCTGGGTGCAGCGGTGGCTCACGATGGGACAATCGGCGCGGTGAACTATGCACTGTTCGATGATGCCGGCAAGTTCCTCGCCGGCCGCGTGATGTCCGATACCGATGCCTCGCTGATGATCGAGCTCGACTCGGGCAAGCGTGTGAAGGTGAAGGCTGCCCATGTGCTGCTGCGCTTCGGCGCGCCGGTACCGGCGCAACTCATGGAACGCGCCCACGCGCTCGCGGGCGAGATCGATCTCGACCTGGCCTGGGAATTTGCCCCGGAAGGCGAGTTCGGCTTTGCCGACCTTGCCCGCGAGTACTTCGACGCCAGCGCGGGCGCCGAGCAGCAGGCCGCGGCACTGTTGCGGCTGTTCGATGCGCCGCACTACTTCCGCCGCGCCGGCAAAGGGCGCTTCCGCAAGGCACCCCGGGAAGTGGTGCAAGCGGCCTTGCTGGCCATCGAGCGCAAGCAGCAGGTGGCCGCACAGATCGACACCTGGGCGACCGAGCTGCAGGCCGGCCGCTGCCCGGCACCGGTGCAGGAGCAGCTCTACCGCATCTTGTTCAAGCCCGACAAGAACGCACCGGAGTACAAGGCCGTGGTCGAGGCGGCACGGCACTCGCAGCGCGCACCGCTGGACCTGCTCAAGTCCGCGGGCGCGATCGACTCGCCCTATCAGTTCCACTGGCGGCGCTTTCTGTTCGAGCAGTTCCCGCGTGGCACGGGCTTCCCGCCACTGTCGGCACCCGCACCCGATGGCCGCCTGGAACTCGCCCCGGTGCAGGCATTCTCGATCGACGACTCGCTGACCACCGAGATCGACGACGCCCTGTCGGTGACCGGCCTGGGCAGCGGCACCGTTGTGTTCGGCGTGCATATCGCCGCCCCGGGCCTGGCCATCGCCCCGGATTCACCGGTCGACAAGGTGGCACGCGAACGGCTGTCCACTGTCTACATGCCGGGCTGGAAGATCACCATGTTGCCCGACGAGGTCGTGCAGGCCTACACCCTCATCGAGGGCCGCGACTGCCCCGCGGTGAGCGCGTATTTCACGATAGACGAAGCCAGTCTTGAAGTGCGCGAGGTGCAGACCCGGCTCGAGCGCGTGCCGATCGCCGCCAACCTGCGCCATGACCAGCTCGACGACGTCGTCACCGAAGCCTCGCTCATTGGCGAGGCGGTAGCCGAGTATCCATTCGCGGCAGAGCTGGCCTTCACCTTCATGCTGGCCCGCCAGCTCAAGGCCCGCCGCGAGCAGGTGCGCGGCAAGCCCGAGACATTCAACCGCCCCGACTACAACTTTCGCCTGCAGCGCCCCGGCGGTGACTCGGGCAGCGAGCCCGATGGCAGCGAAACCGTGGTCATCACCGAACGGCGTCGCGGTACACCGCTGGACTTGATCGTCGCGGAGGCCATGATCCTCGCCAACAGCCACTGGGGCGGGTGGCTGGCGGAGCTCGGTGTGCCCGGCATCTACCGCAGCCAGGCCAGCCTGGCACCGGGCATCAAGGTTCGCATGGGTGTCAAGCCGGCACCCCATGCCGGCATGGGCGTGGCGCAGTACACGTGGGCCACTTCGCCGCTGCGCCGCTATGTCGACCTCGTCAACCAGTGGCAGATCATCGCCTGCGCCCGTCACGGGCGCACCGCGGCCCTGGCGGCACCGTTCCGGCCGCGGGATGCCACGCTGTTCTCTGTCATCTCGTCGTTCGATGCGGCCTACACCGCGTATGGCGACTTCCAGCACGGCATCGAGCGCTACTGGGCCCTGCGCTGGCTCGAACAGCAAGCGGTGGGCGAACTCGACGCCGCCGTGCTCAAGGAGGGCCTGGTGCGCGCCGACACCTTGCCTTTGGTGTTCCGCGCCCTGGGCTGCGAGAGTCTGCCGCGGGGCACCCGCGTGCGCGTGCGCATCACGGGCATCGACCTCCTGACACTGGACCTGCATGCCACGTTGCTGGCCCGCGTCGCAGAGGAGCAGGCATCGGCGACCTCAGCTGCTGAAGACGGCGACGATGGCGACGACGAACAGGCCGCCTCGCCGTTGGCGTTGGCCATCGATCTGACCGACGGCGAGCCCGAGCCGGCGCCGCCGCCGGCCTGACCTGCCACCATGCGGCTGCGCTGGCAACGGCTGGGGACGCTGCAGGCGGCGCTGTTGTTTTCGCTGGCGCTGCACGCGGCCCTGCTCACGCTGCGCTTCGTCGACCCGGAGAGCTTCAACCGGGTCTTTGCTGATACGCCACTCGAAGTCACCCTGGTCAACGCCCGCGGCGACGAAGCGCCCACCGCTGCGCAGGCCATCGCCCAGGCGGCCCTGGCCGGTGGCGGCGAGATGGCGCAGGGTCGTGCGACGTCCCCGCTGCCAGCGACGGCCCAGGTCGAACTGGGTGACTCGACGGAGGAGGCCCGGCGACGCATCGAGCGGCTGCAAGACCAGCAGCAGCAGTTGCTGGCCCAGATCCGCCGTGAACTGGCCACGCTGCCACCGCCCGACCCCCGCCGCGAAGGCGGCTCGCCAGCCGAGCGGGAGCAAGAGGAGCGCCGCCGCCAGATGCTCAAGCTGCTGGCCGAAATCGAGAAGCGCGTCAACGACGAGAACGCCCGGCCCAAGAAGCGCTACATCAGCCC
>Ga0154020_10001982_pt1 | contig 25032 bp, 19 predicted proteins | sample Klosneuvirus_201_FD_109709 | JGI IMG/M metagenome (GOLD analysis project Ga0154020, IMG submission 109709) | Active sludge microbial communities from wastewater, Klosterneuburg, Austria - Klosneuvirus_20160825_MG | ecosystem: Engineered > WWTP > Aerobic digester > Activated sludge | place...
ACGTCGCCCTGGGAACTGCTGGCGCAACTGGTGCTGGGCCGTGACGCCGCCACCATGGGTGCGGCACACGCAGATGCACTGGCGTGGGCGCTGCGCACACGTCAGGAACTGGAGAACGCGCCGCGTCCCAGCCAGCCGCCACCCAAGGGACCACGCCGGGGCTGGCTGCCCGCGCCGCAGGTGGTGTTGTGGGGCCAGGCCATGGCGGCGCCGGTGGTGGGTGTGGTGCCGGTGAAGGATCTCCCGGATGCCACCGGTTCCAGCGGCACACAGCGCGAAGGGAAAGCCAAGGAACAACTCACGCGCATCCAACTGGATGATGAGCCGGAGCATGAAAACCCGCTGGTGCACTCTTTTGAAAAAGTGCACACCGCCGAGGAATACCACGGTGGAAACAAGCGCGCCGACGGTGACGACGACATGGCCGAGCAGGGTGGCGCGCTGGATGAGCTGGACCTGCGCAAGGTGGTGCAAAGCAACAAGCGCACCCGCAGCGTGTACCGCGCGGACGTGTTGTTGGAGGTCAACCGCGCCGAGGTGGGACTGCCCCAGGAGGAAGGAGGCATCCCGTATGATGAGTGGGACTGCAGCAACGGGACGTACCGGCGGGGGTGGTGCCGCTTGTACCAGCGGCTGGGCACCACGGCGCCACCGCACGAGGCCACGCGCTGGGCCCGCAGCGTGATCACGCGGCACCACAAAAGTGTGGAGGAGCTTGGACGCACGTTTGCGCGGTTGCAGTCTTTGCGGCGTTGGCGGGGCCGCCTGGCAGATGGTCCAGACGTGGACCTGGACGCCATGGTGGACCGGCATGCGTCTTTGTGCGCGGGGGTGACACCGGACCACCGGTTGTTTGGAGACCGGCTGCGCCATGGACGCAGCGTGGCGGTCATGGTGCTCATGGACGCGTCCCTCTCCACGGACAGTTACGTGGAAGGCTTGCGGGTCATGGACGTGGCGCGGGACAGCGTGGTGGTGCTGGGCGAGGCGTTGGGCCGCGTGGGTGTCCCGGTGGCGGTGGCGTCCTTCCACAGCAACACCCGCCGGGATTGCCGTTACGTGGGCATCAAGGGCTTCAATGAGCCCTGGGAGATGGCCCACCAGCGTCTCAAGCCCATGGTGCCGGAAGGCTACACGCGCATGGGGCCGGCGCTGCGTCACGCCACCCACGTGCTGGTGCAGCAGCCCGCGCACCGGCGGCTGCTGGTGCTGCTGAGTGACGGCAAACCCACCGACCATGACCACTACGAAGGCCGGCACGGGATTGAAGACGTGCGCCAGGCGGTGCGCGAAGCCGACGCTGCGGGTGTGCACGTGTTTGCGTTGGCGGTGGATGTTCGGGCGCGGCAACATCTTCCGCGGTTGTTTGGGCACGCCAACTACCGCGTGTTGCCCCATCCGGGGTTGCTCCCAGAAGGCCTGGCGGCGGTGCACGCACGCCTGCTGCGGTGACTACTGCCAGTAACCCGGCACGCAGCAATAGAAGCGCAGCGGTGTGGCGCTGGACGTGCGGTCAAACGAGTTGTCATCAGGATTGAACGAGGACATCTGGGAATACACTGAGACAGTGGGGTCATACTGGCTGGGCCAGGAGGTCCACAGCGGGGGGTTGTTCCCATCGGTGTAGACGGTGCAGTCCGACGTGGTGGGCTGAAGGCCATCACACAGCAGCAGGGCATCCATGCCGCACAGGTTGGCGGACACCGCATGGCATGCACTGGATGCGCCGTCATAGTCCGCGGGGGCCCGGCGGGTGTTGTCAATGCACCATGCACCAAGGCGGGTCATGTTGGGCGGGCAGGTCATGCGCATCCGGCCATTGATCAAAAGCGTGTTGGCCGCCGCCGGGTCATCAGTGGCCGTCACGTCTGCCACGGTGAGCGGGAGTTTGACGGTGACGCCGCTGGCGTTGACCGTCATGGCAGACACGGTGCCCGCGGCAATCTCCACATCTCCACCGTTGCCCGCGGAGATGCCCACGTCCGCTGGCGCGTCATTCTTGTTGTAGAGCGCGTCTGCGCCGGCCAACGGTGCTGGCGGTGCAGGGTTGCCCACGCGCACGCCCGCAAAGGATGAATTCACCAGGCGCGCATCACCACGCGCGTCCAGGATGCCGGTGACCTTGTAGTTGTTGGCCGCCGCGGCGCGTGATGCCAAGGGTGAGGCAATCACCTGCTGCTTTTGCACCAGCACCGCGTAAGCAGCGTCGGAGGGACCTTTGACGGCAATGGCCAAAAACAGCTGCGGGCTTGCCAGCACTGCGTCCTGCAGCGGCGTGTTGCTGCCCAGCACCACGGCGAACTGGCCGGAGGAAACCGGGACGGCCGTCTGTTCTTCGGCCCACAAGCCACAACCGGTGACGCTGGTGCCCAGGCAGGTGGCCACGTCATTGGCGCCGGCAAACAACGCAAACCGGAAGTCATATGCCCCCTGTGCCGGGGCGCCGCTGGACTCCAGCCGCCCGGTGTACGGAATCCGGCGTGGGTCATCCCGTTCCATCTGGGCAAGCGCGGGGCCGGTTGCCAGCAAGCAAAGCCACAGGAACGCAACATGACAAACGGGTTTGGCCAAAAGGCACCTCCCTAAGGGTTGGGCCAACCTTAGGGGAGGAACGGTTTACCGTCGAGGGAAGCGGGTCCCTTGTGTCCTTGGAGGTGCGCGAAGCGTTGCGCTGGCCACCGGTGCCGGGCGTTGAAGGCGCCATTGCCCAGGAGGTGTTTGTGGCTGGGTGGTTGGCCCGCGGTGTGGGTGGCGCGCATGGGTGGTTGGGCTGGTTAGAGAGGGGGGCTGGTGGTGGGCCCGCGTTGTGCAAATGCAGCGGCGGGGTGGCGTCCCCCTGCATGCCGCTCAAAGCGTATTACGCTTTGAAGTGTGGTTCAATGAAATCAAGCGGTTACAGGCAAAAATGTCAAAGCGTATTACGCTTTGTTTGAGGGGGGACCCCGGCAAGCGCCTGCCGCGATTCCAATGAACCCCTCCACCTCTAACCACCCCATGCCCAACCCAGGCGGGCCTGTTCCAACCCGGGTTGCACCCACGCTCCAGCAACCTCCTGGGTGTCCCGAGCCCTCCCGCGGGCCAGGGGCCAGTGCTGTCCTGAACGGGTGCGCGGACGGGAGGCGCGTTGTTGCGAAACCCGCGCGATCCACGTTGTCCAGGTCACCAGCGCAGTTGGGTGGGCGTGATGGGTTCCACGCCGGCCTCCACCAGCGCCGCGGCTTGAAGGCAAAGGTCTTCGCGCCACAGGTCTGCCATGAACTGGATGCCCTGGGGGACACCGTCCAACACGCCCATGGGCAGTGCCACGGCGGGAAACCCCAGGACACTTGCAGGGAGAATGAAACGCGTGGCCTGGCGCAACATGTCCAGGCCATGGTGCACGTCAAGATCCGCGTCTGGCTTCCACACCGGGCCAAGGAGGTTGGGTCCAACGATGACGGGATATTCGGTGAAAAACCCGGACCACGCGCGTGTCAGGCGGGACCGTTCGGCGTGCAGCCGGAAGTTGGGCACGCCCTCCAGGCCCGCGGTCTGCACCAGGCGGCGCAAGTGACCACACAGCTCCGGCGTCACCAGCGGCTCCACCAGGGGCAGCATGGTTTTCACGTCGGTGGCCACCAGTTTGTGCCAGAGCTCTCCCACCCGCTCCACTTCCGGTGGCGTGTTCTCCTCGACAATCCAGCCGACACGTTCCAGAAGCCGCCCTGCCTGCCGGATGGCCGCCACCGCGGCGGCCTCCAACGGCCCACCGGGAAGCTGGGTGACCAGTGCCGCGCGTTTCTCCTCGGGGCTGGGACCACGCAGCGCAACACTCACGCTGCGCGGGTCACGCACGTCACGCCCCGCCAGGACCTCCAAGGCCAAAGAGAGATCTTCCACCCGGCGGGCCAATGGTCCCTCCACCGTCATCACCTGACCCGCAAAGCCCTGGTCCCGTGGCTCCAGGGATGCCGCACTGGCAATACGCCCGCTGGTGGCCTTGAGCGCGGCAACACCACAACATGCCGCGGGCACGCGCAAAGACCCGCCCATGTCACTGCCCAGACCCAATGGCGTCATGCCCACCGCCACCGCCGCGGCGTCTCCGCCACTGGAACCGCCCACGGTGAGACTGCGTTGCCACGGGTTGTGCGTGCGCCCGCGCAGCGGATTGTCCGTGCACATACGCATCCCCAGCTCACCCATGTTGGTGCGCCCCACGGGGATGGCGCCCGCCGCCCTGAGCCGTCCCACCGACGGAGCATCCACGTACGGCAACGCACCCGCGCCGCGGAGCAGCCCAAACGTGGTGGCGCTTCCCAGGCAATCCAGGCTTTCCTTGACCGTGAAAGGAACGCCGTGAAGCACGCCCCGAACGGTGGCCTGGTCCGCGGCGCGCGCTGCCTCGCGCGCAGTCTCTTCCAGCACCACAGTGACGGCGTTGACGGAAGTGTTGAGTTGTTGGATGCGCGCCAGATGTGCGTCCATGACTTCCACGCAGGACACCTGGCCGGAGGCAATGAGGGCCGCCACCCGCGCGGCGCCCAGGGAATGCAGCGGAGGTGACGTCATGGCGTGCACATCCCTTGCGTGCCGCCTAGATGCTGCTGCTTTGCACAGCGCTGGAACTCTCCACGCTGGAAGAAGATGCGCCGGCGCTGGAGTTTTCCGCGGAGGAGGAGCCCACGGCGCTGCTGCTTCCGCCGGATGTTTCCGCAGATGAAGACGGGGCCGCACTGCTGGAGGACACCTCCGCCGACGACGGACCCGCGCTTGAAGACCCCACCGTGCTGCTGCTGCTCTCCACCGAGGAGGAACTTCCTGCTGCGCTGGAAGCACCAGCAGAGGAGGATTCCATCACCGAGGAACTCTGCCCAGAGCCCGACGAGGAGGCGCCACCCGAGGAAGAAGACGACGACGATGATGATGAGGACGACGACGAAGTGCCGCCATCCAGTCCGGCGTCCATGATCACCCCGGCATCCCGGCCGCATGTGTACAACCGCCCGCAAAACACGGCGCCGGCCATGCCCGCATCCGCCCGCTGGCAATCCAGGCAGCCCGGGAAAAGGCACACCAGACGCGGGTCCTCGAGGCCCGAACACGCCGTCTCACACCCCGGGTTGACGCAGCCGGCAAACCCCGCGTCCACGCCGGCATCCGGGATGAACACCGCGGCGTCACGCGTGAACGGCGGGCTCAGGCCCGCATCAAAGTCATCCCGGCAGTCATTGAGGACGGTGACACACGGTCCATTGCGGCAGCCGGAGACCACCACCGCCGCCATCCATCCCAACAACACAAGACCACGCACCCGCATCATTTGACCTGCGCCTTGAGCAACCGCAAGCGCTGCTGCAGTTCTTCGGCGGGCACGCTCTGGTATTTGACCGGCAACAGGCTCTTGTTGGACGCTTCAAACACCGCCAGCAGCTCCATGTACTCCAGCATGGTGGCGTCCTTGGGTGGCATGTAGTCCTCCACCGCTTTGCCCAGGTCCGCGCCAGTCAGCACACGTTTCTCGTCAGCGATTTTGTCATTGGCCAGCAGTGCCACGGCCTCCAGGTCTGCGTTGGAGTAGCCCACCATGCGCGCGCTGGTGGCCTCCCGGTCTTTGGGGAACGCCACGTCATGTTTGATCTTGTGACGGCGCAACTGGGCCAGCAGCACGCTCTCCAGCTCTTCCGGCGTCTGCCCGTAGAAAAACGGGATCTTGCGGTCCAGGCGGCCGGCGCGCTTGAGGTCCAGGTCCAATTTGTCCGGGCGGTTGGTCATGAGCACAAACAACACGCGGCCGCGGTTGGACGTGTCAGACATGAACTCCTTGAGGCGCGCAATGACGCGCGAGCCGGTGCCGCCGTCACTTTCGCCCTCGCCGGAGCCAAACGCGCGGTCTCCCTCGTCAATGATGACCAGCACCTGGCCAATGGCCTTCACCACGCTCAGCACCTTCTCCAGGTTGCCCTCGGTGGCACCCACCCACTTGCTGCGGAAGTTCTTGAGCTTGATGGCCGTCAGCCCGCTCTCCTTGGAGAACGCCTCGGCCACAAACGTCTTCCCCGTCCCCATGGGACCGGTGAACAACATGCCCATGGGCACGCGGTTGACCTCCCCGGAGTGGATGGCCTTGGCAATGTTGCGCAGCTCGGTCTTGACACCTTCCATGCCGCCCACGGCGTCAAAGCCGTGCTTGGATTCCACAAACTCAATCAGCCCGTAACACTCGCGCTCCAGGATCTCCCGCTTGCGGGCCAGGATGAGTTGTTCCTCCTCGTGGTGCGTGTCCTTTTTGGCTTCGGGCGGGCGGGCGTCCGGGTTGACCAGCTTCTGGATCTCCTCGCGGCTCATGCCGCTGGTGAGCTGGGCCAGTTTGTCCGCGCGCTGCTCGGCGTCAGACGAGTTGGCCAGCAGCTGCAGGATGAACGCCTTGCGCTCGGCCAGGTTTTGCGTGCCCGGCGGCGGGCCCTGGAGGATGCCGTCAATCTGCACGTTCTTGAGGCCGGCGGTGAGGGCGGCAAAACGGTTCACCGTGGGCTCATCCAGGCGCGTGTCCGAATATTTGATGACCCGCGTGCGTTCCGGCTCATCCGGCAGCGGGATCTTGATGGCCGCCATCTTGGGGTTGGAGACCAGGGTGTTGTTGAGGTTGGCCAGGGATTCGGTGACCAGCAGGACAATGCAGTCATTGCGCTCAAACGCCGGCAACAGGCTCCAGCGGTGCAGCGTGACAACCGCGCGGCGGTCATCTGATGAGAAGAAGTTGGGGTCCCCGCCCGGCGCCACCATGTCTGCGTATTCCAGGATGACCGCCACCTTCTTGTGGACGGAAAGAATGTCTTCCAGCTTGGGGAGCACGTTTTGCGGCGTCTTGTCCAACAGCAACGTCTCATCCAGCTTCACGTCCTTGTGCCGCTTGCGGAACCGCAGCCCCGACGACACGTTGTACGTGATGATGGTGTCCTTGTTGTCCTTGAGCAGCCCGTCCACCAGATAATCCGTGAGCGAATGCATGCCGTTGTCATACAGAAACCGGTCATGCACGTTGTCATAGAGGATGAACGTGCTGGCTTCCCCCCGCAGGTAGATGCGGCGGATGGTCTCAACAAACGTGGGCGGCGTGTGGGTTTGGGTCACCATGCGCGGCACGCTAGGGCGGGCGGCCGGGTCCACACAAGACGCAAGGGTCACTCACCACCAAGGTCCCCCTCGGCATCCCCCCCGCTCAAGTGGCAACAGCACCGGTCCAGCGCAACATAGAGGAGGTTTTCGTCCGTGCCCTGCCGGGTGAGCCCACGGAGGCACCGCTCTGAGGCCGGTCCCGGGCAGCGCACGGCAAACGTGATGCGGTTGTTGGTCACAAGCTTGAGGGCCCGCTCGGGGCCGTGTTCCTCCACACATTCGGTGGGCAAACCGTCTGCGGCCACCTGGGGCAACACGCTGATGGGCATGGAGACCGCAAGTTCCCCCGCGCGCGCCTCCACCAGGGTGGTGCCCTTGGACAGGCCGGTGACCACCCCGCCGGTGACCAGCGCAATCTTCTCATTGAGGGAGCGCCACGTCACATCTGACGACGGAACAACCACACCACCGGCACGCAACTGGCCCAGCAGGCGTGTGGGCCGTTCCATGGCGGTGATGCACGCGGCGGAGGTCCCACGCATCCCCAGGGGGTGCTGTGCCGCAACGCTGAAGGGGGGATTGGGGCAGATGATCACAATCTCATCCGGCGCGGGCACCACGGTGACGCGCGTGGACGTTGGCACGTCCCCGGCCAGCGCCTGGACGGCGGTGTTCCCCGGCGCCACCGCGGTCACCACGCCATCCTCATCCACCGTGGCCACGGCGGGCTTGCTGCTGGTCCACCGCACCGCCACGCCGGCCATGGGGACCCCGCGGCTCAACGCCGTGGCCCGCATGCGCAGGGTCTGGCCGGGACGCACCTGGCAGGACGGTTCGGCGCAACGCACCCGCACGGTGTCCACCAGCGCCACCAGCAACGGGAGGCGCGCGCGCGCCTTCCCGCGTTCCAGGGAAACCACCAGCGCTCCCTCGCCACTCTCCCGTGGGATGACCCGGCCATCCCGGATGTCCGCCAGGGTTGGAGGCTCCACCGCCCACGCGGCGTCCAACGGCAGCGGCAGCTGTTTGCCGTTGGAGGACGTGCAGCGCGGCAGGGGCAGCGGCGTGCCGGCGCGGTCCCGTACTTCCACCACCGCCACGGCAAATTCCACGTGCGCCACCGACGGTTGGCAGCCAGCCAGCACGCACCATCCCAGAAGGGTCACCGCACGCTTGAGCATCAAACACCTGTGGCGCACGGCATACCACGGATGCGGCGGCGTCCATGTCCGTGGGGCCTTGTTCACAAGCGCGGAGGCATGCGCCACCCCAATGGGGCCAACAGCAGTCAGTGGGCCCATTGTTCACAAGCGCGGAGGCATGCGCCACCCCGGATTGCTCTGAACCGCAAAGGTCTGGGACGTCTGGGCGGGCGAGGTGTCTGCCGAGCCTGGTTCTGGTGTTGGACCATCTGCAACATGCGCCGTTCCGTCGTCACCCAGCGTGGCCAGAAAAGATGCGCAGACGAGAAAGCGCCAAAACCTGCGTCCATATTCAGGCGTTGCTTCGCATGTCTCGCCAGTGGAGCCCGCCTCTGTGCGGGCTCACCAACCACCCGCTGCCACCCTGCAACCCCCCCGTGCCCATCCCAGCACACGTGGTGTTGCCGGTGGCCCGCCCACGCACCATGATGCGCCCCGTGCTGGTTGCCCTGCTGTTGTCCCAGGTGGTGTTTGCCCAGGCTGCCGCGCCCGCCGCGGGGCCGCCCCACATCCTGGTGTTGCCGTTGCACGGGGACCCCGCGGGCCTGGCGCATGCGCTGGTGCGGGACGCGGTGACGTCAGAAGACCGGGTGGTGATGGTGGACGGTGATGCCCCGGCTTGCGTGAGTGATGCGTGCGCGTTGCAGGAAGCGGTGCAGCGCCGGGTGGTGTCCCATGTGGTCTATGGGGACGCGTCCAACGGGCTCATCCACCTGCGCTGCCTGGAGGTCAGGACGGGGGACGTGTTGGGGGATGTGCAGGGGGACATGTCAGACGGTGACTGGTCTTCGGCGGTGGCGGTGGTGGTGCCAGAGGCGCTGGTGGTGGAGGAGGAGCGGGTTCCGCTGCTGTGGGGGCGCGCCGGGATGTTGGTGGTGAACCGCCGGACCACCGAAGCGGAGGACAATGACACGTTGGGCTGGGCGGGGCGTGTTGCCGCCGGGGTGGGCGGGTTGGGTCTGGCCACGGCGTTTGGGTTGTTGGTGCTGGCGGCGGTGGGTGGCGTGCTGTTGCCCGCGTACCTTGCGGCATCCGAGCCGTTCTCCACGCTGCAGGGCTCCCGTCTTGCGGAGCGCATTGTGGTGTTGGGCCTGGGCGGCGCGGGAACGGCGGCGGCGGCGGTCCTGGGTGGCCTTCTGGTGGCCACCATGACGCCCACGTTGCTGCTGGGCGCTGGGATGCTCATGGTCTCTGGCGCAGTGTTGGATTGAGTTGCGCCGGGGCCGCCCGCCCCGTAACTCCCCCGCGCCGCGGCCGTAGAAACACCGCGCCACCAACAAAACGGAGCAACCGTGAGCCAGGACAAAGACCCCCAGAGCTATTACCACTCCCCGGACCTGGCCAGGTTTGGAGACATGGGGAAAAACGCGCCTGAGCTGTGGAAGGCGTTCTTGACCTGGTACAACGCGGTGTTTGCCGAGGGTGCGCTGTCTGAGAGGGAAAAAGCGCTCATTGCCCTGGCGGTCTCCCACGCGGTGCAATGCCCGTATTGTATTGATGCGTACTCCACCACGTGCCTGGAGAAGGGTGCGGACCTGACGCAAATGACCGAGGCGGTGCACGTGGCCGCGGCCATACGCGGTGGCGCGTCTTTGGTGCACGGTGTTCAGATGCGCAACCACGTCCACAAGCAGAGCATGTGACCATGGCGGGTTTGTCGCTCCTCAAGGACCGCCACCCGTTGGCGTTGGCCAGCGCGCAGGTGGAACGCCTGGCGCAACTGCCCTTGGCGGTGGATTTTGAAACAGCCGTGGCCAACGCGGGTCTGGGAACGCTGCGCGCCACCGGCGTGGACGTGTTGCAGCTCAACGTGGGAAAAAAATGCAACCAGAGCTGCCACCACTGCCACGTGGACGCCGCTCCAGACCGCACCGAAGTGATGCCGGATGACGTCCTGGACGCGTCCCTGCGTGTGCTGGAGACCACCGCCATCCCGTTGTTGGACATCACCGGCGGTGCCCCGGAGCTGCACCCGCGCTTTGAGGAGATGGTCACCCGCGCCCGTGGCGCCGGACGCCGGGTCATGGACCGCTGCAACCTGACCATCCTCACCGTCAACAAATACCAGCACCTCCCGGAGTTTTTTGCCCACAACCGCGTGGAGGTGGTGAGCTCATTGCCGTTCCACAGCGGCGAACGCACGGATGCCCAGCGTGGTGACGGGGTGTTTGAAAAGTCCATGGAAGCGCTCAAGGCCCTCAACGCGGTGGGCTACGGCATTCCGGGCACGGGCCTGGAGTTGACGCTGGTGGCCAACCCCACCGGTGCGTTTCTCCCGCCGCCACAGGCGTCGTTGGAGGCGGATTTTCGCCGGGTGTTGCGGCTGAAACACGGCGTGGAGTTCACGCGGCTCATTGTCATCACCAACATGCCCATCAGCCGGTATCTGGAATGGCTGGAACGCAGCGGCAACCTGGAACGCTACATGGAGAAGCTGGTGGGCGCCTTCAATCCCGCGGCGGCCGCCGGCGTGATGTGCCGCAACACGCTGAGCGTGGCATGGGATGGGCGCCTTTTTGATTGTGATTTCAACCAGATGTTGGAGCTGCCCCTGATGGACGGGCAACCCCGCAGCATCCTTGAGTATGACCACGCGCTCTTGTCCGGGCGGGCCATTGCGGTAGGGCCGCATTGTTTTGGCTGCACCGCCGGGCAGGGTTCTTCGTGCGCTGGCGCCACGGCAGGTTGATGGGGTGCAACCCAGGTTGACACCATTCCGGCCCATCAAAGCCATCCAATTGACGCTTCCAACCACGTCATTTAGCCACCCCGCGTATCAACACGGAGGTGGAGCCATGGGGATGGCACGTTGGTGCGGTTGTGTTGTTCTGGTGCTGGGTGTGGTGGGCTGCGGTCAGACCGGTGATTCAGACGGGACCACAGGCTCTTCCAGCAGTGGGTCTGCAGCGTCCAGTGCGGCGCCGTCGTCATCCGCAACGCAGGCAAGCTCCAGTCCGGGGTCCAGCGCGCAGGGCAGCAGCGCGGCATCTTCTTCACTGGGTTCCAGCAGCGCCGCGCAGTCGTCGTCTGGCCCCGCGCCTTCTTCCAGTGTCATCCAGGCATCATCGCGTGCGCCATCCTCGTCGGCGGGTTCAGCCACGTCGTCTGCGCCGTCTTCTTCTCAGTCCGCGTCATCCTCCTCTTCATCATCCTCATCATCTTCAGGCACACCGCCGGTCATGGAAGTGGAGCCCAACAATGGTCCACAGCCCAACCAGATGCAGGACCTGGGCACCCACGCGGTGGCCACCTCCCGCACGGTGCTGGGCGCGCTGGCCAATGGAGGCGTGGCTGGCGGGAACTACAGTGGCGACTATGACTTGTTCCGTCTCACGTTTGGCGCACCGGGCAACGTGACGTTCAACGTATCCTGGACGGGGACCGCGGATGTGGACGTCTACGTCCATGACGCGGCCGGGACGCGGTTGCGCTATTCGGCCGACGCCACCAGTCCCATTTCCATCACCCAGGGCGTGCAGGCGGCAACGTACGTGTTGGCGCTGTACTCCAAGGACCTCCCCGCCAGCTGGACGGTGGTGTGGTCCTTCACGCCGGGCACCCCGCGCGGGCCATCCTGTGTGACGTCATTGATTGCGGGTCCCGGCGGCGGCTGTTCCATTGCACTGTACGGTCCACCCAACGGGGCGGTGCTGAACCTTCCCTATGAATTTGGCTGGCAATCCAATGGTGGCTGTTCCACGCCGTACCACCTGGTCATCACCGGCAACCCACCATCCCCGCAAAACTCGCTGGTCTGGGACATCTCCACCGACCCGCCCAACCTGCCGGCGGCAAGCCAGATTGTGCCTGCGCTCACCGGGTTGACGTCAGACAACGGGCAGTACCACTGGCAGGTCTACAACTTCTCCTACGCCGCCTGGAGCCCCGGCCAGACGTTTTCACTCTCCGGCGTTGGGACGCCCTGCGTGGATTGAGCCGGTTTCCACGCGCGCATAACGCACCACCGAGCCAAACGCGTCAAATTCAAAGGTGCTCACGTGGCCCTGCGCGTCCAGGCGAAGCCGTGCGGGAGGCCCCCGGGGTTGTTGCAGCGCAAAGTCCATCTCCACTCCAGCCGATTTCACGCGGATCACGTTGGTCGTCTTGGGCTCAAGTTCCACGGTGGAACCAAGCAACAGTTCGGCCACCGTGACCTCTTGCGTGGCACCGGGCGCAAGCGCGGCGAGCTGAGCGGCCATCAACACCGTGCCCACCACCATGTGGTTCACGCCCAGAATCACCGTGGAATCCAATTCAAATGTCTTCTGCACCGGCCAGCCCGCCAGGGTGGTGCCTTCCACGGTCACCGTGCGGCCCTGGCGCTGCACGGTGATTTCCCCACGCCCGGCTGCTCCGTCGCTGCGCAGCACCAGGCGCTGCGGGTTTCCGTGTGCCGTCACTGTTTGCCCGGAGTGCGGGTCAAAGGCCTGTGCATGGAGTGAGTGGTCCGCCCCCAGCCAGATGCGTTCTGCCCCAAAGGCCACATTCTTCCAGGAAACGGCGTAGGTGGCCTCAAACAGCCCCGGAGAAGGCTCCTTCCACGGCGGCGGCTCCTCAAACAGCGGCGCCTCCGGGGAGAATGAGGTGGCCACGTTCTCCCGAGTGCGGTCAGGGCTTGCGCGTCCAGGTGGCGCCCACCCACCACCACGCCAAGGATGTTGCGGGTCTGGTGGATGGCCTCCAGGGGATTCCCGCCCAGCAACACCAGGTCCGCGGCACCGCCCGGGTGAATGGAGCCAAACTGGTCCAACAAGCCTACCGCGTCAGAGGCAGCGCGCGTGGCTGAGTACAGCGCTTCAAACGGCGTCAGACCCGAGCGGACCAGGTGCGCCAGCTCCTCGTGGACGCTGTATCCCGGGATGACCAGCGGGTTGGCGGTGTCCGTTCCGGCCAGCAGCGGCGCGCGCGTGTCACGCAACGCGCGAATGATCTTTTCCTCCAGGTCCACCTGCCTCTGGTATGCCACCGCAGCCTCGGGCGGGAGGTCTGTGGTGGGCTCCCAGATGGCGCGCTCACATGCCGGGACGTACCTGGCTGCAGGTGAGGCCAGTTTTTCGCGCGCCAAGGCCGAGGGGCCAAATCCATCCTTCACCACGCGCGTTGGACAGCTCTGGACGTTCTTGAGCAGTGCGGAAAGCGCGGGAATCCTGGATTCATCCACATGCAGGATTTTGTTGGCGCGCGAAGCCCGGTCCCACTTCCCCTTCACGGGAGAATCTTCTGCCTGGAGGAACTCCAGGGACCCGTCCTGGTGTTCCACGCCGTGGAGTCCCGCCTTCACCGCCGCCTCCAGACCCACGGCACGCGGAATGTGACCCACCACTTTGATTCCTGCCGCATTGGCGTGTTCCATCAACGCGCCAAACGGCTCCGCCTCCAGGCCGCTGTAGACTTTGATGAAGTCATAGCCCTGTGCCTGGTGGAACTTCACCACCGCAGCAGCCTGCGCAGCGTTGGAAAGCGGGAGGCTTCCCTGGTGGACGGGGTGCGGGCCATCCACAATGGGACCGGCGGTGAAGATGCGTGGCCCCACGCGTGTTCCGGCTTTGATTTGCCTGCGCCATTCCAGGTGGACGGGCGCGCCCCACATGTTGCGCACCGTGGTGACGCCGTGGGTGACGTAGAGGGTGAGGTCCTGCGGACGAATCAGGTGGGTATGCATGTCCGCCAGCCCAGGCATCACATACGCGCCGGGTGCTTCCAGGATGGTGGTGTCTGGCGGAAGGTTCAGCTCGGCACGTGGTGCAACATCCACAATGGTGTCTCCACACCAGGCCACCGTGTGGTGTGGCCACACGTGCGCGGTCCCCATGGCAATGACGTTGACGTCCACCAGGGCAAAGACCGTTTTCCCGTCGCACGCGGAGCGGCGTGGCTGTTCTTTTTGGGCTGCGGCCGGCGCCCGGCAGGCCAACGCGAGCAGCGACACAAACACCAGAAGACCCCGCGGGACGCTTTTGCGCATGCGTCACTCTAGGACCGCGGTCCAAGACCACCAACGCCACTCAGCGTTGTCTCCGGGACGGCTTGCCGGCGTCCTGCACCAGCGTGTCAATGGGAAGCGTTTCCTCGCCCTCACGCAGCCCACGCCGGTCCCACGCCAGGCTCCACGCGGTCACCACCGGCACCGTCACCAGGGACACGCCCACCACCAGCAACGCGGTGATGCCCGCACCGGCATACGCCAACGCAGCCGCACCGCCCACACCCAGGATGGCCACGGAAATGACGTCATCCCGGCGCTTTTGCAGCTTGGGATGTTGCTGCAGGACCCACGGGGCGACGTACAGCCCCGTGGCGGCCAACCCTGCGCCCAGCGGCACCAACGCCAACAACGTGGTGGTCAGCACCGGCACGGCCACAGTGACGGCGGTGAGCCACCACGGCGCGGACCTTCGCGCCCACAGCCACGTGGGAATGCGGGAGGCCAACACCGCCACCGCGGTGGTCACCAGCGGCGCCAGCAACACCAGCGGCGCTGCGGTAAGGACCGGCCACAACAACGTGGTCACCGCCAGGCCCTGCAGCATCACGCGGTCTTCCACGCGGTCACGCATGGGCCGCTGCAGCGTCCCCATCAACAGGTTGAGCAGGTAGACCGTTCCCAACCACAACCCCGCGGTGGCCAACAGCGTGGGCAACGCTCCCAACACCACCAGCAGCGTTGTGGCCAGGCCCGCGCCGGTTGCCGCGGGCAGCAAAAAGCCCAGCTCCGGAAGAGGGATCACGCGGTGTTCTTTGGGACCCTCCGGGGTGGACGTGGTGTCCTCTTTGCCACAGTCCACCGCAGGTGACGTTGGAGGCGGCGCCGGCGGGAGCACCAGCGGTCCCGCGCGGAAATCAGGGAACAGCTCCACCACCATGCCTGGCACCAACGCGGCCAACGCACCGGCGCGGTCCAACGCAACCCTGCGCTCCACGCGCCCCACCACGCGCGCCTGCTGGTCCACGCGCCACAACACCAGCTGCGCGTTCTTGCCCACCAGGCGCAACACCGGCCACACGGCTTCATGCGTGCCGGCAAGGCGGGCCATTTCGGCGGCACATTCCGGCGCCAGGCACGCCATGGCTGTTTGCGGCGTCACGTCCAACGCCACGTGCTGTTGGCGCACCCCCTGGACCTCCACACCGCGCAGCGCTCTGACGTGGTGTTGCAGGGTGGGCTCCACGGCGGCGGCCGCGCCCGCCAATGACGCGTGCAGCGGTGACGGCGGAAGCACCAGCACATCCAGGCCCGCGCCGGGCGCCAGACCCAGCGCCGCCACCAACACCGTCCAGACCATGGTTGCCATGCTCCACCCCGTCCATTGCGCATGGACGGCGGCGCCTTGTGCCAGCGCCATGCCATGGCGGTGGGCCGCGCCACCGCGCGCCTGAACGCGTGTTTGCTCAAATTGCGCAACACATGTGTGCGCTGCACCTGCACTTTGGAGCAGGCCGCCGCATCTGGCAGACTGCGGGGCTTCAAGAACGGGGCGTGCTCATGGGTTTGCGGCGTGTGTGGGGTGCAGCGGCGGCGGTGGTGTGGACCGCCGGCCTGGGGGTGGTGGGCGCCTGCAACGTGCTGGTTGCGGATGACATTGCCTGCCAGGGAAGGGGCGAAGAAGCCGACCGTGAATACTGCCCCAGTGGCTACAGCTGTGATGGAGCGCGCTGCCGCAAGACGGCGGGTGGAAACAACGGCGGGATTGGAATGTCCAGCGGCGCGCCCCAGTCCAGCGGCGGAATGGTTGCCAGCGGTGGCAGCAGTGGCAATGTCGGCTTCTCCTCGGCGTCATCCGGCGGTGTCAGCGGCGCGGGAAGTTCCAACGCGGCATCCAGCGGGGGGACGTCCAGGTCCTCCACCTCACAGCAAGGTATCACCAGCAGCGGGGGTGGGACGTCCAGTGAGTCGTTGCAGCGCGAGAGCAGCAGCTCCAGCGGCGCGTTGACCAGCACCTCGTTGCCGGGGTCAACCAGCAACGCCAGCGGCGCGGCCTCAAGTTCCTCGTCGGTGATGGGCAGCAGTTCCTCCAGTGGCTTTGGCGGGACGTCTTTTGTCCTGGACGCCGGAATGGGCGGCAGTTCCTCCAGCGGCTTTGGCGGGACGTCTTTTGTCCTGGATGCCGGAATGGGCGGCAGTTCCTCCAGCGGCTTTGGCGGGACGTCCTTTTTCCTGGATGCCGGGATGGGCGGCAGCTCCTCCAGTGGCGTTGGCGGGACGTCCTTTTTCCTCGACGCCGGGATGGGTGGCAGCTCCTCCAGCGGCTTTGGCGGGACGTCCTATTTCCTGGACGCCGGGATGGGTGGCAGCTCCTCCAGTGGTTTTGGCGGGACGTCCTATTTCCTTGATGCCGGAATGGGCGGCAGCTCCAGCGGGGTGTTCACCACATCCAGCTCGGGGCTCATGCCGGGGAGCAGCAGCGGCGCCCTGAACACCGGGTGTGACCCCTTGGGAAACAACTTTGATATTTTTGTGGGCTCAGCCACAGCTCCAACCATCACCGCGTGGCAGCGCTCCGGCACGGTGCGCGGCGGGCGCGTCACCGCTTATCCGGAGGTCCGTGACCTGGCGGTGGCCAATGGAAACCTGGTGGCGCTGACCGGCGGGGCCATGGGGGCGTTGTATCTGGTGACATCCAATCCAACGCCACCGCTGATTGCGCAACTGCCCCCCAACGCCGAGGGCACCACGCCAACCTCACCCGGTGAGTACGGGTTTGTGTTCTCCAGTGCCTCCAACAACCTGGAGATTTGGACCGAAGGCCAGGGCGGCGGTACTTCCTACACACATCTGGGGCGGTCTTTTTATGACGTGGAGGTCGATTCGGCGTCCTTTGCCATGACCGACCCGGCGTTTGGGGTCGTGGTGGCGCCGTTGATCATGCCCATGTTTGAGACGGCAACGGTTCCCTTGCCCGGGGCGTTGGGTCTCACGGTGCTGCAGGGCAACGTTCTGCTGGTCACCAACGCGGCCAACGTGTTCACGGTGAACCCGGTTGTGGGCACCTCCACGGTGTGGACCTCCCACGTGGACCTGACCAACCCCGTGGCTGTGCACAAGACCCCGGACAACACCGTGCTGGTGCTCAACGGCAGTCCCGCGCGCGTGGTGGAGTTCAGTGCGTGCGGGCTCTACCGTCAGACCATCACGCTCACTGGCGTGACCAACCCGCGCAGCGTGGTGGCCATCCAGGTGCTGTAGAGAAGAGCGCAGTGACAATGGCGGAAGGTTGAACACGCTGCCCTGCCTGCGCGGGCCCACGTGCAAAAACGCGGGTCAGCCTGGTGCGTGGACGGGGCTGTCCCGGCGGCGCCAGTGAAAGGCCCACGCCACCAGCCACGGTGTGGCCATCATGATGCCAACCCGGATGGCCAGCGTGGCACCGGAGGGCTCAAACTTGGATGACAGCGCCGGGGGGAGGAGGGATTCCAGCCCCAAAAGGCGCATGAAAAGAAATGTTGAATATGCAGGAACGCCCTTGAACATGATGACCAAGGTATCCCGGGGTTGCTCCACCAGGTGACGCCATGCTGCCGCCTGCAGGTTGGGGTGTCCCCAGTCCAGGCGCGTGTCCTGCTGAATGATGTTCATGGCCAGATCCGTGCTGTTGCCCTCAAACAACAACATGGAAAAAACCGGGGGGACCGCAAGCAGGCACATACCCAGCAGGCTGGCGCGGGGATGTGTCAGGCGCATGGCGTGCAGCCCCAGCGCAAACGGCAGGATCATGGATGCCAGGAAACCAAACAAAAAATACCGGTACCCGTAGAAGCCGGCCTGCGCGCCAAAGTTGAGCACCATGTAGAAGTTGAGCAGGTTGGTGGCGGTGAGCGCCAGGACCAGGCGTTTCTGAGGGAACCGCAGGCGCGCCAGGAAGACGCCAGCAACCAGGAGGAAGGGCGCGGTGAAGACCAGACCCCAATCCGTTCGGAACAGGACAACAAACACGCGCCGCAGCAAAAACGCCGGGTCCACGGGCTTGAGCAGGACGTCCGCCGCAGCGTCGGCGTATTTCTCCTGGCCCACCGCCAGCGTGGGAACCACTTTGAAGACGGCCCACAGGGCCAGGGCCACGCCCAGCGCCTTGGCCAGGGACACCAGGCGTTCCCTGGCGCCCGGAAGGTTGCGCATGGGCCAAACCGCCAACAGGGGCCACAACACAGCGTGGGGCAGGTCATTGTAACGGCAAAGTCCCAAAAACCCGCTGGCAAGTCCCAGACGCAACACCAGCGCGCGCGGAAAATGTTCCAGGCGCTGCATGGCCAGCACGCTGTCCAGAAGCAGCGCCAGGCAGAACATCTCACTGGCGTGGGCAAACACCGGGCGTCTCACCGCGTAGATGGGAACGCCCTGGCAAAGGATGAACAGCACCACGGCCCAGGTTGCTGTTGAGGCGTTGGTGTGCAGCTTCATCCGGCGCCAGAGGATGAGGCAGGCAAGGCTGAACCAGGTCACGCTGGACACCACAAAGCCAAACGCGGTCCAGCTGAGCAGCACGCTGTCTGTGGTGCGGCGTTGCACCACCGGCGCACCGTTCACGCGGTCCACCACGGAGAACGCCAGGACAAACGGCGCGGCAAGCAGGCCCGGCCCAATGCTGGCCATGGGCAGTTCCCCCAGGCAGATGTCCTCACGCGAATAGTCCGGCCACTGCCCGTACACCAACGCGGTGGCATGGCTGAGGTAGCAGAAGTCATCACTTCCCACGCCGGCGTAGACCAGCCCGGTTTTGTCCAGGTAGCTGGGCCACAGGGTAAGTCCAAGGAAGACAGTCATGGCCAGGAGGAGGCTTCTGGGGGAACCTTCTGCGGACATTCCTGCAACCTCCGGCCAGGCGCGGCTCCATCCAGACAGCAACGCTGGCGCATGGCGCGTGGGCTTGGTACACGCGCCTGACACCCCCATCAAGCCGGGAATTCATGACCAACGTCGTGCTCATTCGCCCGCCCAGCCTTGCCGCCAAATGGGTGCCGGGGGTCATTGCAACGCCTCCGTTGGCGCATGCGTACCTTGCCGGCGCGCTGGTCAAACACGGTCACTGCGTCAAGGTGGTGGACGCCGTGGGGGAGGCCATCCACCAGCGCACGCCGGTGGACGCCACGTTTGCCGCTTACGGCCTCACGCTGCAACAGGTGGTGCAATCCATCCCCAAGGATGCCCAGTTGATTGGCATCTCCGCCATGTTCACGCAGGAGTGGCCCAACGTGCGCAGGCTGGCCACCCTGGTGAAGGCCGCGTTTCCCCACGTTCCGCTGGTGTGCGGCGGTGAACACGCCACCGCCGAGGCGCGCCATGCGCTGACGGATTGTCCCGTGCTGGATTGTGTTGTGATGGGCGAGGGAGAGGCCACGCTTCTGGACATAGCCGCCGCGGTGGGCGAAGGCCGCTCCTTCCTGGATGCGCCCGGCATTGCCCACCTGGCCCACGGCGTCTACCAGGTCACACCACGCCGCCCCCGCATCCGGGCGGTGGATACCCTGGCGTGGCCGGCGTGGGACCTCATCCCGCTTGAAAACTACCTCAAGGATGAAATTGGCTTTGGGGTGCGGCGCGGCCGTTCCATACCAATGTTGGCCACACGCGGTTGCCCCTACCAGTGCACGTTCTGTTCAAGCCCGCGCATGTGGACCACCAAGTGGGTGGCGCGGGACCCGCTGGACGTTGTGCGTGAAATTGAATCCTATATTGCCACCTACCGCATTGCCAACGTGGACTTTTATGACCTCACCGCCATTGTCAAGCGTGAGTGGATCATTGAGTTTTGCAACCTGCTCATCAGCCGGCAGGTGAACATCACCTGGCAGTTGCCCAGCGGCACGCGGTCTGAAGCCATTGACGCCGAGGTTTGCCAGTTGTTGTACCGGTCCGGCTGCCGCAACATCACCTACGCACCGGAGAGCGGCTCGCCTGACGTGTTGAAGCGCATCAAGAAGCGGGTGGAGTTGGACCGCATGCTGGGGTCCATGGACAGCGCGCTGAAGAGCGGCATCAACACCAAATTCAACCTGATCTTTGGCTTCCCGGGAGAGACGCACCGCGAGGTGCTGCGCACCATGCAGTTCATTGTCCAGACGGGGGCGCTGGGCGTGCATGACCTGTCCATCTGGTTGTTCTCCCCGTATCCGGGGTCGGAACTGTTTGAGCAGCTCAAGGCGGAGGGACGCATCGAATTTTCTGATGGATACTTCGCCTCGCTTTCCGCCTATTCGGATTTCAGCCAGGCCGTGTCCTGGAATCCCAACATGTCCGCGCAAACGCTCCGGGCCTACCGGTTGGCGGGTACGGCGCTTTTCTACGGCGTCTCCTATGCGCTGCATCCCCTGCGGGTGTTGCGCTCGGCGCGCAACGTGTTGCAGGGCACCCACGAATCCCGCCTGGAGACCGTGCTGGCCTCCATGGTGCAGCGCCTGGTGACGCCGTCCAAGGCGCCCGCTGCGCAGTGAAGTTCAGCCGGCCTGCTGCCGGGGCTCGGTTGGAACGCAGCGCTGGTCAAAGCCCAGGAATGACAGCAACATCTGAAACGCAAGGATGATGGGCAGCGCCGCAAGCATGACGGTGCCGGCGGACGCTTCCACGCCACGGCCGGCCATCTGGGCCCAGCGGAACGCGCCGTAGCCGGTGCCAAAGACCAGAAAGACGGGGGCCACCAGGATTTCAATGGAGGCCACGGAGAAGTCCCGCAGGAAGTACATGTAGAGGATGCGCCGCATGAAGTTCCACATGTGGCGTAGACCAAACTCAAGGACCGCCAGCCCGGGACGCAGGCCGCTCTTTTCACTGCCGTAGGTGGCAACCATGGGAACATCCACCACCACCGCGCGCGCCAGATACAGGTGGAACAACAGGTCAGACTCAAAGAAGTAGCGCTGGGCAACGCGGTCCAGCCGCACATCCTGGAGCGCCGCGCGGTGGATGGCCAAAAACCCGTTGGTGGGATCAAAAACGTTCCAATACCCGGAGGAAAGTTTTGCGATAAAGGAAAGCGCGGCATTTCCCAGCAGGCGGACCCACGGCATCTGGCGGAGCTGTGCCAGGTCATGGAACCGGTTGCCCTTGGCGTAGTCCGCCTTGCCGGCAAGCAATGGCCGCAGGAACCGTGGCACCAGCGCCGGGTCCATCTGGCCATCACCGTCCAGCTTGACCATGATGGTGGCCCCGTCTTCCATGGCCTGCCGCAGCCCGGTGATGACCGCCGCCCCCACGCCGCCGTTGGTGTCCCGGCGCAACACCTTGACCCGGGGGTCGGTGCATTGGGCGGTCACCAACGCGCCGCTGCCTTCTGGGCACGCGTCATCCACAACGTAGATGGCGTGGCATTCCGGGCCAATCTTGGACAACACGCCCAAAATCTGGTCCTTCACCTTGAAACAGGGAATCACCACGGCCACGCGGGGCGTGCCAGCAGCTGGGTTCACGTGTTTTCTCCACGTTCGTAGATGGCAAAGATGGTGTCTGGTGGCAGCGCGCGCAGGAAGGGGACCATGGCGGCGGCGGCGGCAAAGGCCAGCACGTTCCCCGCCGTCCCCACGCCACGTCCATAGGAGACCCGGTCCCACAAGCCGTGCCACGCCAGGCTGGGCAACGCCTGGCTCCACAGGAAGCGGAATCCATGCCGTGCCACCCAGGCGTGGAACTCCTCCGGCGCAAAGTAGGCCAGGTGTGGTGACGGGAAGCCTTTTTGCCAAAGCCGTTCCAGGGGCGCATCCACGCCCAGGAAGCTGGCAACCTGCGCAGCGCGGTAGAAAATGCCCAAGCGGGAGGGCAGGCTCACCAGGAGCACGCCCCGGGGATGAAGCAGGCGCCGCGCGCTGGAGATGGCCGCGCCCGGGTCAGGAAAATGTTCCAACGTGTCATGGAAGCTGATGACGTCAAAACGTTCATCTGGTGGCACAGCCTGGGGGAAGAGGCCGTGGAGCACACGGTGGCCGCGTTGGGTGGAAGTGCGGGAGACGCCCACGTCAGGTTCCACGCCTGTGACCACCAGGCCCGCGGCGCGTCCTGCGTCCAGGAACCACCCATGCGCACTTCCCACGTCCAACAACCGCGCGTCCCGCAAAGGGCGGTAGCGTCCCAGCCGTTGCAACATGCGGGAAAACGCGCGGGTGCGCAGTGGCCGCAGGGCCCGCTCGCGTCGCTGTTCATCCAGGACCGCGCCATCCGCGGGAACACCGGCCTGGCTCTCAAGCGTGGAGGCCAGGAAGCCACACCGCGGGCACCGGCACAGCCAGGCAGGGTGGGCAACGCGCATGGGGCTCTGGCAAACCACACATTCAGGGGCCATCTCCCGCTTGTCGTATCCCGCCGTGGAGACGCTCCGCAATATCCTCCCTGCCGTGGAACAGGTGTCAAAACAGTCCAGCACCGCAAAGATGCACTGGGCGGAACAACGGCCGGCGAGCCGCTTGGAAGGCGGAGCTGCCCATCAAGATCAAGAGGACCGTTGGGGCACGCGCGCGGGGTCGGCCAGGTGGCTCTCATCTCGGTCACTGTTTGGACGGCATGTGTCGGAGCACCCGAGCGGCAGCCGCGCGGCAAGCGCGCATGAACCCAACATGGATGCAATGTTCGAGGAAGGCATGGCGCGCTTGGGTTTGAACCATGCGGGTTTGTGGGGGCGATCATAGGAAACACTTTGAATGGTGTTCGCCCGTCGTGATCGGGTCCACCCCCAACCGGAGGTGGACGTGCGTCATTCAAATGGACGGGCCGGTTCCGCAGCAGCACCGGCCGCGGAAAGGCCCCGCGCGCTGCCTGTGCGGCGTGCGCGGCGCCCTGTGAAATGGGGCGGGCAGGCCTTGCCTTCCCCCACCCCTCCACGCCTAAGCAGCACGCGCGCACGGTGATCCCGCGCCGCTGCCAAACCCGTTGGAGGACACGTCCATGACGTTGCAGCCCCGTTCCCGCATGTTGTTGTTGGCCGCCTTGTGCGGCACCGCCGCCGCCTACGCGTGTGCGTCTGACAAGGGCAACCAGAAGGACTGCCCGGAACCACAAAAGGCCGCTGCCCAAGGCGCCCCCACCGCGGCGGAAGCGGAGACCTTTGTCACCGCCGCCGAAGCGCGCCTCTACGAACTGGGCGTTGCCGCCAACAAAGCTGCGTGGGTGCAGGCCACGTACATCACGCCGGACACGCAGGCCATCAGTGCGGCCACGCAGGAAGAAGTGCTCAAGGCCGGCGTGGAATTTGCCAAACAGGCCGCGCGGTTTGACGGGATGGACCTTCCGTATGACACGCGCCGCAAGCTGGACCTCCTCAAGCTGGCGTTGACCAGCCCACCGCCGGCGGACCCCGCAAAGGTCAAGGAGCTGGCGGTCATCACCACGCGCATGGAAGCCGCCTATGGCGAGGGAAAATATTGCCCGCCGGGAAAAAGCGGCAAGGACTGCCTGGACATCAACACCATCACGCGCACCATGGCGGAGAGCCGGGACCCGGAGAAGCTCAAGGAAGTGTGGGCCGGTTGGCACCAGGTGGGCGCGCAGCTCAAGACGGACTACGCGCGGTTTGTGGACCTGGGCAATGAAGGCGCGCGCGCGTTGGGCTACCCGGACCAGGGCGCCTACTGGCGCTCCAAGTATGACATGCCGGCGGATGCGTTTGCCGTGGAGGTGGACCGGCTGTGGGGCCAGATGAAGCCGCTGTATGACAGCCTGCACTGTTATGTGCGTGGCAGCCTGGCCAAGAAATACGGGGACAAAGTGGTGGCGCCGGGAAAACCCATCCCCGCGCACCTGCTGGGCAACATCTGGGCGCAGGAATGGGGCAACGTCTACGAGCTGGCCAAGCCCGCCGGTGTGGACCCCGGCTATGACCTGACACCCATCCTCAAGAAGCAGGGTTATGACCACATCAAGATGGTGAAGACCGGCGAGGCGTTTTTCTCGTCGCTGGGGATTGCGCCGCTGCCAGACACGTTCTGGAAGAACAGCATGTTTGTGAAGCCCGCGGACCGCGAGGTGGTGTGCCACGCCAGCGCGTGGGACGTGGATGAGGTGGATGACCTTCGCATCAAGATGTGCATTGAGGTGGACGCTGAGAACTTTGGCACCATCCACCATGAGCTGGGCCACAACTACTACCAGCGCGCGTACAACAAGCTGCCCTACCTCTACCGCCAGGGCGCCAACGACGGGTTCCACGAGGCCATTGGGGACACCATCCTGCGCAGCCTCTCGCCGGACTACCTCAAGAAGATTGGCTTGATTGACAAGATCCCGCCGCCAGAAAAGGACATTGGCCTGCTGCTCAATGAGGCCATGGAATCCGTTGCGTTCCTGCCCTTTGGCCTGGTGGTGGACCAGTGGCGTTGGAAGGTGTTCTCCGGGGAAATCAAGCCGGAAAACTACAACGCGTCCTGGTGGCAGATGCGGCAGAAGTACCAGGGCATTGCCCCGGCCATGGAGCGCGGCGAAAACTTCTTTGACGCGGGCGCCAAGTACCACGTGCCGGCCAACGTGCCCTACACGCGGTATTTCATGGCGCGCATCCTCCAGTACCAGTTCCACCGGTCGCTGTGTCAGACGGCGGGCCAGTCCGGGCCGCTGCACCGCTGCACCATCTACGGCAACGCCGCGGCGGGTGAGAAGTTCAAGAAGATGCTGGAGATGGGCACCAGCCGTCCCTGGCCGGAAGCGCTGGAAGTGGTGACGGGACAGCGGCAGATGGATGCCACCGCGCTGGTGGATTATTTTGCGCCGCTCAAGACGTGGCTGGACCAGCAGAACCAGGGCAAACAGTGCGGCTGGTGA
>Ga0154020_10001983_pt1 | contig 25031 bp, 33 predicted proteins | sample Klosneuvirus_201_FD_109709 | JGI IMG/M metagenome (GOLD analysis project Ga0154020, IMG submission 109709) | Active sludge microbial communities from wastewater, Klosterneuburg, Austria - Klosneuvirus_20160825_MG | ecosystem: Engineered > WWTP > Aerobic digester > Activated sludge | place...
AAGGCCCCTTTGCCAAGATCGTCCAATTGAAAAAGAAAAATTGTCTGCGAAAATAAATTTGTCCGAGGAAAAACTCAACGACACACGTCTATGGTGTCCGAGCACTGGACGCTAACGGTTTGCAAGCAGGCACAGTTTGCATTTTGAAACTGTTTCTACCGAAACGTTTATTTAAAGATACTAATGTTTGTTGCTTTTGCAAAAACAAAAAATTGTCTGCCAAAAATTTTGCAAAAGCTATTACCTCGTCTGTGCAAATTGTGCTTGCTTGCTGTTACCAGTTGGCTGGCGCACACAGTATAGTCTTGTTAACCTCGCATTGGAGGCCAGTTACCATTCTTGTCTTTACAAGTCATGGAAGAAAACTTTATATTTCCTTTTTTGTCGTACACGATTACTTGCCAACCATGTTGTTGACCTTCACATTTTTTAGTGTAATCAAAATGTTGGCTTAATTCACCAGTCGAAAAGTATTCTTTGCATGATACGTATTCACCATTTTTGAAAACGTGAACTGAACTTAAATTGCCTTTGGCATCAAACCATTTGTATTCACCGTCAAGAAGCGTATTTTTTTTACCGTCTGAAATACTTGGTACAAGTTTATAACCTTTACCGCCACAAGGTCCCATTGGGTAAATATTTGTACCATGTTCGAAATACGTGTAACGACAATAAAGTGCTTTGGTACTGTCGTCAACTTTTTTCCAGTCTTTGTCAAGGTAAACAAGCCATTTTCCATCTTTTTTACCTTTTGTGTCTAATTGATTGATACCTGATGTTTGGCCGAAAATGAGCGTAGTCATTGCCAGAATGATAGTTGTTAAAATAGATTTTGTTTTCATAATATGTGTCTTTTTGAGTTTAGATGTCCGATTTCATAAAATTCCATAAATTATTTTCGCTCCGCTCCCCTTTAGGGCTGTACACAAAATGTAATTTGTCTTTGAAAGCAGCTTGCTGAATATCAAGCATAAATTTTACGGTTTAGGTCTTGGGCTTCCTGCATTTATCATAAAGCTCATCTCAATTATCTTAGTTCTGGGAATTCTTCAATGGCTCTTTTGACCTTCTCAATAATCGCATCATCTCCTTCTTTATGTGACGCAAGACATAGATAATACCATCTGTCATTCTTAAAGACACAGATTATCCATTCACCCGTCCTGTCTTTGAATTCTTTAAATGCAGATTCATCATGGAGTTTATTCAAGAGAACTTTCAAAGACGATTGTCTTGCAATTTCTTCTGTGTGTGTCTTTATAAGCTCAAGATAAATATCATTTAAAAGTTGATTTTGAAAGACAATTTCATCTGTTCCTTTTATCTTCTTGCTCCACACATTAATTACATTCTCTTTAACATAAGTTGACGAATTGTGATGGATGTGATATACATCTTTTAAAGCTGGATTTCTAGTAAATGGTCTTAAGTTGACTGAATTTCCATTTTCATTTAACTCAATTGTATCAAGAATTGTTTGATAGTGGTAAAAATGAATTTGGTCACCAAATCTTTCGCCAAATTGAAGTTGGTGGAGAGCCAATTGCTTTTTGAGAAACTCACTGCATACTCCACTTTTAAGTTTTAGATTGAGCCTAGCATCAACATCTAATAGCGCTTGCTTTATATCTGATTCAGGAATTTCAATAGCTTCAGATTCCGAAACGTAAAAAGTTGTCCTAAAACTATTTTCTTTTAGAAGTTTCGAAATGGGTATTTCCAGAAAAAACTTATCCATTCTTACGAGATGAAATTGCGTTTTTAGAATTAGCTTTCGTGTCGGCATTCAACTGCCTGTATACACTCGTCCCATTGTACTTTTTATTAGCGGCAGTTACCAATGTTCTTAGAATTGCTTTTTTTCTCTCAAGATTCACATGTTTAATTGCCGATATTGCGCCCCATTCGATTAACGCATTATATAAGGTCCAGTTTCTTTTGGAAATAAAATAGAACTTATAATTTTCTTCGCCACTTTTTTGTTTTAAAAGGTATCCTGTTTTCCTTAAAGCATTTTTTTTGTATTTGTAAACTTCAAAAAAGTCGCATGTTGTATCGAAAATATCATCAGGTTCGATATAAAACCCTCGAAGAGTTCCTAGGTTTATACGCTCAAGAAACTTCATACTTTGTGAATGCTTTCCTTTCCGAGTCGTTTTAAACATTTTTTCGTAAGAATCGTTGTCCGTTAACTTCTTTAAGATGCAATTATGACGTACCAACTTACCTAAATTTATTTTATTACTTTTTAAATATTTTAGAACTCCGAACTTGAAAAACGGATTCATAATTGCAGCTGCTCTGGCAAATGCAAAGTGATGCATTTTAAAAAGAGTAACATGCTTTTTTCTTCCCTCTCTTGTAAGATGAATATCGAATATTTTCGATTTTTGCCCAAAGTGAAAAGTTAAATGATATCCTTTTTGAACCGCAATACTGAGCTTTTCATTTCCAGGCGCACCTGAAGTAAACATTCTGAAATCCTGAATTTCGGCGGGAAAGTTAACAAACTCGTTCTCGTTTGGTTCTATGGGCAAATCGGATTCCATTGCGAATATTTAGCTCATCTAAAATTAATATAATTAAAGTGATTTTGAAAGGAATTGTGAATCACCTTATTGAATTACTCTTCTTTCTTGTAGTTCCTTTTGCATTATTGGAATAAGAATATTTGCGAAAGCTATAGCTTCCTTATCAAAATCTCGTTTGTACTTTGTATATTCATTATACTTTTCAATTAATTCTTCAGTGCTCGTTCCCTTCACCTGAGTTTCAAAATATTTTTGTGTTTTTGCTGGTATATTTTGAGTCAGATACTGATAAATGTGTTTTAAATGAAGGTCCTTATTTATAATGTTCGTCCATTTATTTTTTTGTATAAATGTTACGAGGTAATCAATTGGAATATCCTTGATTCTCTTCCCTTTATATGTGCTATACGGCATTATCATTTCACCTTTCTTTAATGGAGCATTTTTGGTCGGCTTTTTCGCCTCAAGGTCTTGACCCGTTATTTGCTTAGCCAACCTTTCCGCTTGCTTCGGACTTCTACCAAGACCTCTAATAACAGTAATTTGTTCATTTGGATTGTCGTATTGGTCAAGACCAAAGAAACGTTTATAGAGCATGAACTCTCCTTCACCCTTGCTGTATCGAATAAAGTATTTCGGCTCTTCAGCTTCATTTAAAACGATTGCTATAGCTTCTCGGATATGTTTTCTTAATGATTTTAGTTCCATATATAATAAATAGGTAGAAAAATTGAAGTTCTCCAGCCATTTTCTTACCTTCGTTTTTAATATGCCGCCAAAAAAATCCAAACCTAAAAAACCTATTGAAAGGAAGTTATTGCTAAAATATTTCGGAGCTCGATTAAAGGAGCTTAGAGAAAAACGTAAGATGTCTGGAGAAGAATTGGGTGAAATGGTTGAGATGAATCGTCAAGCTATCTCTCGCCTTGAGGTAGGCGGCGCTAATCCATCGCTGGAAATAATAAGCAAACTCTGCTGGGCCTTAAACGTGAAAATCGAAACTTTCTTCAGAGGCTTTAAATAAAATTACTGCCAAAGTGATTTTTGAGGATTTGCTGCTTTTAGCACGGAGCTCTCCTTCTTTTTCCTACTGTATTTCCCCTTATTCGATTTCATTGATACGCCTAAATTTTCTTTTTGGGCTCTAATATTTTCTTGCGTTTTGTACCAGGCTACACTTTGCAAAAATCTATCCAAAGATGGATAATATCCCTTTGGGACGAATCCGTAAATTAACTCCATACCCATTGCATCCGCTATTTTTGATAAATTTTCCAATGAAATCTTTTTACTCTCTTCGCTCTTCTCAAAATCCATTATGGCTTGTGGTGTTTTTCCAATTCCCCTTGCAATGAAACTCAAAGGCATATTATAAGCTTGTCTAATTGCTTTAATCCAGCTTGAAGGGATTGTTATTCTTTCATGAATCGGCTTCTTTTCTGTTTCCCTAACCAATCCTTTGATTTTATTTGAAGTGTATTTAAGCGGCATGACAACCATATCGAGATTCTTTACCAATTGATTTTCCATGTTTGAAAGTTAGCAATATTTGAAATACCATCAAGTTGTAGCTTGATGTTTTTACACTTACTTTCTTGTTTTAATATTGTATCAAATTGATATACAGTATCATAAATGTATGCCAGTTGCCATTTTATTTTTTTTATTTTTTCATGCCCTATAAGTACAGACCCCTCACAAGAGGATAAAAAATAGAAAAAATGAAAAGATTGCCTTTAATATTTGACTGTCCTAGCGAAAGAAATATTAGAATAACCCTAAAATCAGAAAACCATAGAGGAAATTCATTCTTTGATTCGGGTTGATGACCTTAAAATTCATATGTCTACAAATATGTATACATTATTTATGCATTTTTTTAGGGGTTTGAGTAGGAAATTCTAAAAAGACTTACTTATTAGAAGTGAATAAGTTAGAATAGAAATCAATTTCGCTTTAGAGAATTACAGCCTTAAAACACCAATTAGTGTATACAAATATGTAGACATTATTGAAACTTTTTTAAAATAAATACGTACAAATAATTGTAAAACGAAAACAACAATAATAAAAATGAATCCAACATTCAAAGAAATAAAAGCTAAAGCTCAACAAGAATTATATAAGCTTCAGCCAATAATAGACCGCTTAAACAAAATAATCGAAGCCGCTTCAATAGACGATGTGGATGAAAATACTGGTGAGACTAATTCTAATGAGAAATTGGGGAATCTAAAAAATGACCTCATAAACTCTCTAAAAAATAAAGTAATGGAAGATTACCTCCCTGATGAGAGTTTCGACTGGAAGGTAGATTACTTTTCAAGAAAAAACAATCGTGCTTTCACAAATAAAGAGTTCAAAAGATTTATTGAGGAAGTAGAAGGTCAGGAAAGGGCAGCAGTTCTCCAAGGAAACTTATTGTCACAAAAATTTAAACATTTGCTCTACCACAAAAAATTTGTAGGAGCAAAATTTGGTGGCTCTAATAAACATACCTATTATCTACCAGTCGAATGGCTTACCGATGATGGATTAGATATACGTCAGGAATTCTATCCCCTTCCAGAGGCATTTGGAAATCTGGCACCTGAAAAGCGCTGTCGAACTTACATACAAATACTAAGAAAATAATCAATTAAAATAACTCGCACTCCTTTCTAGGACCCTTAAATGAGGGTTCCTGGGAAAGGCTTGCCTAAAAAATAAAAAATATGCAACAACATCATAACATAAGACCAAATTCGCCTTCAATTTTAAATGCTCATTTGTATAGCGAAAAGACGATTAAAAACATTGAAAGAAAGAAATCTGAAATAGGCATTAAGAAGGAGTTGAGTACTCTTCGTGCAATTAGGGAAATTTATCATAGCAATGACTCAATCTTGAATGAAATTTTCAAGATTCGGCTGAACAAGACCAATAATCGTTGCCCAGTATGCAATTTCACTATATCCACATATTATAAAAAGGTTTCAGGTAAATCAGCATATCGTTGTAGCCAGTGTTCAAATAAAATATATCCGATGGTAGGAACTCCTTTGGAGCATACACATATAGAACTAACAACATATTTGGATGCGATTTATCATCTAATTAACGGTAGAAATGGCTATAGCTCTTGGGAACTCTATAGGAAAGAAAATTTAAGGAGAGAAACTGCGTACAATATTTTGGATAGAATTCGTAGATGGATTGCGCTATGTGTTAATGAATCAAAATTCATTGATGATGAGATTATCGAAATGGACGAAGTTTATATGCCCATTGTAGATTTTATTCTTGAACCTGGAGAAAAATTAAAGCGTGGCACAGGAAGTCAAAGGAGGTATCCAGTAATTACAATGCATGGTCGAACAAGTGGAGTTACAAAAGCTTACCCAACCTCCGAGGTTTCCTCACAAGTAATACAAGAAGCGATGGAATGGGCTGGAATTAATAAAACCCATCATATAGTTACCGATGAATCTAAGGCTTACAAATTCTTAGACGACAAGGATAATAAATATAAACATGATTCATGCAACCATAAAATCAAACAATGGGTTAATGGTGTTGCCCATACAAATACTCTTGAGGGCTTGCATGCTATGTCGAAGGGGGCAACACAAAGAACATACAAAGGCATTGAAACTGACAATGTAGAAAAGTACATGTACGAAGTGACCTTTCGATTCACAATGCATGATAAGACAAATCTTGAAATATTAGAAGCGCTATTAACCATTTTACCACCCCTGTTTTAATATGAAAGATTTGATAACATTAGAAGACTTCTTGCTTGTCAAGAAATGTTCAAAGGCTGCTTACTTAAATAGTAAGCAGCCTGAGCTAGCCGATAAAAACTTGAGTCATTTTTTAAAGGAGGCAGGAGAAGCTCAAACTACCCTTGAAAAAATTATTCAGCCAAATGGTATACGTATATCAAAGTTTTCTTCCATTGAGGAAAGAGACCGAAAATCAAGAGAAGCAATTAAAAAAAGGAATACAATTCATATGGCGACATTTATATCAGATGATAGTGAAAAAGTCGAGGTCAATACACTTCAGAGAGACATACGAACAACTGCTTGGATTCTAAAAACCGAACCAGGAGATATTTCAGGTGCTGATATATGGACAGCTGGTTACCAAAATTATGTGCTTCAAAAGTGCGGGATAAAAGTCGACACATTTTTAATTGCACTACTCAATCCTGAATACATTCATAATTCCGACAATGGTCAGCCTCTATTCATTTTTAAAAACGTAACCAATAAATGTAAAAAAAGATTCAGGGAAGTCGAAAGATATATTGCACGATTGAGAAAGACCTTAAAATACAAAAAGGCACCAGGTGTCGTTTTAGGATACCAGTGCCCAGAACCTAAATGTATTTTTCATAAACACTGCTGGAGTGATTTTACTGAAAATAGCGTTTTTGATTTTCTTGATATGAGCTTTCCTCAAAAATTTCGCCTTTATCAACGGGGATATGAAAACATGACAAGTGTTCCATCGAATACCAGACTGACATCTGCTGAGAAAATGCAATTAGATTCTCATAAAAACAATAAGGTGTATATCAATAAAACAGAAATCAAAAAGCTGTACCATAGTGTCGCAAATCATTTACGAGTCATTTACCTTGACCTGAATTCCATGAGAACTTTGTTGCCAAAATACAGTGGAAGTAAACCATTTGCATACATACCATTTCATTATAGTGTAATAAAAACAGTTAATGGTGTTTCATTTTCAGAGAAATTCTCTGCGAATCCAAATGGATTGTACGATATCAGACTGGAATTTGCTAAAAAATTAATCAAATCGCTGGAGCCAGAATCTGATTGCCCTATTGTTGTATGGAAGGCATTGTATACAAAGTATTATTTAAAAGATTGTCAGAGATTATTTCCATCGCTTGCTAAGGATTTTCAGAAAATAGAGGAAAGACTAATTAGTGTATGCAAGCCTTTTGAGGAGCGTCATTTTTATCACCCAAAATTTTCAGGTCGGGATGATTATTGGGCAGTTGCAAGAGTACTTGCTTCTGAAGAATTTGTCCAGAAAATGGAAATAAATAACAATTGGGATGCACAAGTTGCTTTTGAGAAAATGAAAGGAGCTTCCGTTAATGAATATAGAAATCTCTCGTTCAATTTAGAAACGTATTCAGTCTTTAAAGTTCATTGCTTGATAAAAATAATTCAAAAATTGAAAGCCTACTTATAAGTAAATAAAATAAAAATAAATATAAACCTAAAAACAAAGCGCCTATGAAACACAATTACGATGAAAAAAAAGAAAGAACTGAATTTGAATTCAGACCTGACAGGCTGAGAGCTCTGGCAGACCATCTGGAAAATCACCCGTTACACTTCAAAGAAAATAATCAGATGAATGGGATTCTATTGGGAGAACCAGGCTATGACACAAAAAAATCAGAGCTAATAGTTTATCCAATATATGAACTAATACATCTTTTTCCTGACGAATGGGGCATTGATGAGGAGGGGTTTCCGTGTTGGATTGAAGATTCAGATATGAATCCCATTTCCTCAGTCGTAAAATTCTTCGGTATCAATCTGAAAGTTTTACGACACTTACTCATCCCTGACCAGCAGCATATTGATGCATACGGGGGCAAACGCATTAAACAAGATGCTACACCCCAACAAATAGCTTTCAATATTTACGAACTCATCGGCCAGGAAAAAGCATTTCAAATCTTCAGAATGTATCCAATTAATCTAAACTAACACAAATATGAAAACAAATAACATGTATTTAAATCGCTTATTCAAATTCTATTATTACTTAGGATTACATCATAGCGAACTGCCATTAGAGGTATCTAAAGGAAATTCAGGAATTAATCACACCTCTGGTGTTTTAAATATGCTACCAAACATATTTGAGCAATGGGAATTAGATGACGAAGGTAATGCCTGTCTAAAATCTCATCCTGAACTACCAACGTTAACAGCCGTGGGTTACTTCTTCAGATTAACCGCTGAAGAATTATTCAGCCTCTTCGTTCCGAAATATAATGAACGCTTCCTTGGAGGATTCATTGAGGTCAACGATAGCGCACAAATAAAAGACCTTTTGGCAAACATCTTAGGATTCATTCATGTAAAACAAGAATTCTGGAATGAGCAGGAAAGTGAAAAATTAAATAAACGTTCAACAATTAAAAACAACTATTATGAAAACTACAACAGAAAACATCCAGTGTCCCAACTGTGGGCATGATATCAATGTGAGTGATATACTTTACCACCAGGTCGAAGAAAAAATCAAAAAGAACTTTTATTCAAGCGCCCAAGCTATGAAAGAAAAGTTTGACAAAAAAGAACTCGCTTTAAAAGAAGAGAAGGAAGCATTCGATAAGCGTAGAGAGGAATTAGAAATAATTATCTCACAGAACACTAAGGAACGTGTCGCTTCAGAGCGTTTGGAATTGGAGAAGAAGCTTCGTGAAGAGACAATGGAACAAATTAATGCTTACAAAGAAGAACTAACTCAAAAAAGTAATGAGGTGCGAGAACTCAACAAAATGAAAGCTGAAATGGAGCGATTAAAAAGAGATAAGGACGAGCTCCAGGATAAAATACAAGCTGAAGCGGAATCAAAGTTTAATCAATTATTGACCGAACAAAAAGAAAGTTTGAAAAAGGAAATCGAAACAAAGAGTGAGTTGAAGCTTTTAGAAAAACAAACTTTGATTGAATCTCTTAATGTGAAACTTCAAGAAGCACAACGAAAAATTTCGCAGGGTTCGATGCAAGTTCAAGGAGAGGTGCAAGAAATAGCAATGGAGGAATGGTTGAAAAGCAATTTCCCATTAGATTCAATTCAGGAGATTAAAAAAGGGGCTCGTGGAGCTGATTGTGTTCATATCGTCAATACTCGAACAAAGCAAAACTGCGGTGTGGTTTATTATGAATCAAAGCGAACTAAGGATTTTCAACAGAGTTGGATTGAGAAATTTAAAGCTGATATGCGTGAGAAAGGGGCTACAATTGGAGTAATTGTTACTGATGTTATGCCCAAAGACATGGAGCGTCTAGGTCAAAAAGAAGGTATCTGGATTTGTACTCTGGAAGAATTTAAAGGACTTTCTTATGTATTAAGGGAAACCGTTGTTTTACTTGATAGCGCTATGAGCGTACAAGAAAACAAGGGCGATAAGATGCACATGTTGTACGATTATCTCACTGGTGGAGAATTTCGAATGCAAGTTGAGGCCATCGTTGAAGGTTTTGTTCAAATGAAGACGGACCTGGATAGTGAAAAACGAGCAATGGAAAATCTTTGGAAGAAGCGTGAAAAGCAAATTTCAAAGGTTGTACTTAATACTACTCACATGTATAGTTCCATTAAAGGAATCGCAGGTAATTCTATCAATAGTATTAACGCTCTTGAATTGCCAGAATGAAATCACAACACATAAACAGACTAATCATGTTAGCAAATCATTTGGAGAAAATAGAAAATCCTATTTCTGACAGGACTCAAGAAATTGTTTTTCTTGAAACTAACTCTCAAGTTTTCGTTGAAGCCCAGTATTACGCCTGGGCATTCAACGACTGTCCGAGGCTTTTTCCAGGCTGGAGATATCGGAATTATGTTCCTGTTTACTATTTGGCGGATAGGGACAAAGGAACAGTATGGTCAGCCATGTTTTTCTTTGGTCTTACCAGCCCAAGGCTTTTCCTTCATCTATTTGGAGCCGATGAAGGAGCGCAAATACCAGAAATATATGGTGGAAAAAAATATTCGCATGCTACCACAACAGGAAGTGAAATCGCTTTTAATATTAATAATTACATAATTAAATACAATTACGATGAGAAAAGATAAAAATTATTATTTGGTACTACTCAAAAAGTTTGCGGAGTACCTTTACCAATCAGAAGAGCAGGTTGAAATTAGAAAAGTTCAATTCTGTGAATTAACGGAACGTACTAACAAAAGTTATTTTGTCCACATATGCGTTTCAGCTTTCGAAGATTTACCATTAATTAATTTCGGCGTTAAAGATGAATGGTATTGGGACCCGATTACAAACGGTAGTGTTAGGCTTCTTGATAAACCAGAATTAGATTCTATAAGTGCTGTGTTTGATTTCTTCTCATTACATTCGGATGTGTTCAAGCATTTCTTCTGCACCAATAGTCAGTTGAAAAAATACGGCACAACAATTCCAATTACTAATCAAAGCACTCACGCTGATATAGCGAAAAACATCCTGATTTATCTGGAACTTCAAGAAATTTTAAAGGATTGAAACCAATGTTTTCAGTGATTGAATAAACTATTCACTCCATGAATATATTATACAAACCATATAATCTATTTTTAATTCGTCAATGCAGATTCACGATAAGATACAAAAATTACGTGAACTCCGAGGTAAAACACAACTGGAGGCTGCTGACGCATTGGGATTAACTCAACCAAATTATAGTAAGTACGAAAACGGCAAACTGGATTTTACAATAAAACAGATTCAGAAGCTTGCGGATTTATTCGACCTCACACTTGAGGACATTATTGGTTTTAATGAACATTTGATTTTCAATCTAAACAAAAACAGAAAGGCAAATGGCCTTGTAATAAACAATCACATCTCGAAAAACGAGAAAAACCTTTACGAGGATTACATTCTAAGTTTGAAGGGTGAAATTGAACATTTAAAAAGCGTTATTGATAAACTATTAACAAAAGATAAGAAATGAAAAAGACAATTATTTTAACCGTCATTGTATGCATTGTATGTTCTTGTGGGCATCCAACCATAAAGACAAAGGAAGAAGCCGTTAAATTTCTTGAATCGCACAAATTTTATGACAATGGTGCCCACGTTTACGGTCAAGGAAGCGGTCCTGGATTAAAAACAGGATTCGGAATCACATTTAATGGCGGCAATGCTGTAATCAATGGAGAGGCACTTCCGTATACTATAGAAGAACTTAAAAGGAGTGGAATGTTTAGTGGCTCAGGATTCCACATTAAATTCTGCGGAAGTCAAAAATATGCCTATGGAGAATGCATTGATTGCTATTTAAGTGGTGGAATGAATGATGATGGGAGCAAATCAAAAACAGGACCATCAATTCAGGTTGATGGCAGTTACATTAAAGCTTTTTTCAGCTACACTGGAGATGGAATCACTAATAAATAATAACTAATTATGAAAAAATCAATTTACACCTGGACTATTGTCACTCTTTTTTTCGCATGTTCATGCGGAAATCAAACGGAGAACGAAAAAGGTAAGGAAAAAAATCAAAATCAAGAACTAAAAGTTGAAGGAAGTATTGTTGGCATAGACAAATTCTGGTATAATGAAAATGGCAGGATTGTATCTAAAACAAGCTTAAAAATTCGTGGTGGAAATCTATTCGATGGAGAGATAGTTTTTAAGAATGGTGCAGATGATTCCTCTGCCGTTGGTATTTTAATAGCGGATAAAGAAAGAGTTAAATTCAACCAAGAAGCCTTGTTTAAGAAAGTAAGCCTCGCTTTAATTCCTGCAAGTGATTTAAATAGCCCAAATACATTTTATATTAAACAAGCGGAATTACAGAATCCAAATTCAGGATTAACTACATCGTATAATAAAATAATTATTGATTCCATCAAAAGCCCTTGGTTGCCAGTTGGAGAAGAATTACATCCGAATACTAAGGATTATGCCGTTGTTTCTCAATGTAGCTTTAAAGACACACTTTATGCGTTTAGCGGAGTATCTGTAGCAGGGGTTGGATTTAGCTTAGGATACATGGGAACAGATTATCTTAAGGGAGCCTTAAAATTGAATGGTAATATGTGGAGTGAAGAAGGAATGAAACTAAACGGACTTATAAGGACAACAGTTTCAAATAATGATGAATTAATTGTTGGTGGTTCATTTACAAGAATAGGAAACACACGTAACTGTGGAGTTGCCAAGTATTCTAATAACACTTGGTTATCAATAGGCTCTGATAATCCGCTGGGAAGAGACGCTAAAGTAATGACCTTGAAATATTATAATAATGAGCTCTATGTAGGCGGCATTTTCTCAAGAGATTTTAATGAAGATTTTGCTACTAACATTGCGAAATGGAACGGTACTCAATGGGGCGTGGTGGGTAAAGGAAAGAAAACGGATTACAATAATAACATAGCCAACGGTCTTCAAGGAACAGTGCGTGCTTTGGCAGTTTATAAAAATGAACTATATGCAGGGGGAGATTTTAAAATTGCAGATGGGAAATTTGTAAACGGAATTGCTAAATGGAATGGCTCCGAATGGTTACCTGTAGGCTTAGGATTTGATGGTAGTATTTGGTGTCTTGAGGTTTATAACGATGAGCTTTATGCAGGTGGCAAGTTTAAAAGTGTTGGAGGAACACCTGCCAATTCCTTAGCTAAATGGAACGGAAATGAATGGACAGTAGTAAATTCTCCAATTCAACTTTCTGATGAAGAAGGGGTGATTCGTACATTCTGCATAAAGGATAATGTGTTATATATTGGCGGCAATTTTTTATATACAAGTGAAGAATTCGACTTGTTTAATTTGATGAAATTTGACGGGAAGCAATTCTTTAGTGTTGGAGAGCCTGAAATTAAAGAAAGTATGAATAAAATAGTTTACGGAATAGCAGGTAGAATTAATTCGGTGATTGAATATCAAAATGGTATTTCGGTGGCTGGACAGTTTACAATTGTGAAAAATAAGAAAATAATAAATTGTATTACAAAAACCGAAAAGTAATAGAACAAAAAACTAGGGATTTCCCTAGTTGATATTTTAGAATAAAATCATCACATTAACCCCCAGACTCAAAAGAATTTCAAACAATTAATTTAACATTTTAATTACATGAATAATACCACAAAAACCGACACTTCTTAAAGCAATTGGAGAATAATAGGCGATTATCAATTAAATTCTTATTTTTACTAATGTTAAACAAAAACACCATGAAAAAAAATTACATGTTGCGATTAGCTCTTTTTATTTTCATGCATTTTATACTCGATATAAAAGCACAAACGGCAAACCGCTTTGAAGGTTTACAAAATCAATATAATAATTCCGAAATTGTATTTGAAGGACACTTTCTGAAAGCAAATCCTTCTTTTATGACAGATAAGAAGGAGATTTTAACTCTAATGGACTTTAAAGTTACAAAATTATTTAAGGGTTCCATCGGCCCTGATTCTATCGTTAAAATTGAGGTTGAAGGCGGCTCCGTTTATGACCCAAACAGCGGAATGACGCTTGAAGGAAGAAGTGCGCATGGCAATGGCCTACTCAATACATCCAAAGGCGTTTACTTCTTAAGAACAAAAAATACCAGAGGAAATAACAGGCTCAATAATATGGTGGATATAGCCAATCCTGAAAAGCTCCAGTTTAATGATGTTGATGCTTGGAACACCCAACCCTATGTGAAATTGGCGGAATTCTATTCTGACCTTTCTACTTTAGTTGGCTGGAATATTCCTCTTGAAAAAAAAAGTCCAAATGCAAACGGAGAAATAAGAAGTGAACTTAAAGATATTCCTTATACTGAAAAGTATAAAAATTTCCAAAATATAATAAGCACTAAAATCAAGGTAGCTGCTTCAAATCCTCAAAATAAAACGTCATTAGTCAACGACCTCACCCTTCTAGTTACTAATCCTGTTGTTACAGGTTCATTTTTCGAATTTGATGTTAATATCAGAGCAGATAATAATACCACCTATCTCGACAACGTACCTGTTTGGTTAACTTATAATTCAGCCGTTTTCGGAGCAAGTGTCGTGGCAGCGAATAATGTTACTGTAACTAACGGGCCTAATTTTAGCAATCCATCCGATTACATGCCCGCAAATGCTAACATGATAGATAACGCTTCCAATGTATTTGCGTTTGTTATAAGTGCCAATTTTGTTGGAAATCCAGTTCGCACTCAAATCACAACCTCATATCAATTTTTAGCGCATGTGAGAATGGGAGTGATTGACTGCGGAAACGTTAGTACAAGCTTAACAAACTCTGCAACCGCTATCAACGCCTGTTTTTATACCTCAACTCCAACGGGCACCACATTCAATTCTTATAACACTTTAACGTATAACGGTTCTCTCACGAATAATATAACGTTTTGTCCTCCTACCATCAAAGATTTCAGCTCACCAATAAATGGTGGGATGAATCAAACCCTGACGATTAAAGGGACAAAATTTGGCGCAGTTAGAGGAAATGGACAGGTCAAATTCAGGAACTCCGATAATTTTGGATTTCCTTGGATGAATAAATTAGATAATCTGGATTATATTTCTTGGAATGATACAATGATTCAGGTAAGAATGCCTTCAACAATTGATACGTTAAACTTCGGTGGTGGTAGCGCACCATGGACACCAGGTTCTGGCAGCTTTAAGGTCAAAACAAATTCTGGTGACAGCGCAATAAGCGGATTGAATCTTGCAGCAAGTACTTTTAGTGTTTATTATTCAATTTATAACCAAAGACCAATAAGCGTTGGTATCTCCCAAAACCAAAAGCTTAAGGCCAACCTGATAAAAAGCAATGCCGTAACAGGCGGCTATATTATTAGACTGGATACAAGTGTCGGCAATGACCCATTAAAAGTAATGTGCATCAAAAAAGCAATCAAGGACTGGGCCTGCCTAACGGAAGTAAATATAAAATTGGGCGCTGATACAGTGATGCAAGCATATGGTGTAGCTGATTACATGTGTAATTTCATAATGGCGGATGCTGCTGCTATGAGCAGTACCAATACAATTGCCGAAACGAGTCCAAGAACAGCTAATTGTCCTTCTACGCCTCCCGTTAAAGTTATTACTGACTTTGACATAAGAATAAACAAGGCATACCTACCTAAATTTTTTTATGATACGACTCTTGCAACTTTACCTGCGTTGAAAATAGATTTCCTTGAAGTGATGTATCATGAAATCGCCCACGGAGTCGGATTAATGCATATAACTGATAGCGCAGGTGTAATGTATTATAGAACATTAGGTAACTTGGCAGTTTCAATTCCTGGCGGACAAAGGAGGAGGCCAATTCCATTTACTACAGATGTTGATGGAATGGACAATCAAGTGAGCTCAAGTGCTGTAATCATGACCAATCAATGCGGTTTACAAGATATGGTACAACTAAACGCAGGTTCATGTGCAATAATTGGAATCGAAGAATTCTTAAACAATAAATTCAATGCCGTTGTTTATCCAAATCCCTCACAGGACGGGAAAATATATTTGACTTTTGATGTTCCAGATGCAACAAGACCAATCGTGGAAATCTATGATGTTGTTGGAAAAAAAGTTTATAGCGAAACCTTACCATTAAGCTTCAATAAGCACTATACACATCAATTAAATGTAAGTGATTTTTCCAATGGCGTTTATATATTGAACATTCAATCTAACTTGAATAAGGCAAGCTTTAAACTGATTAAAAATTAATTGAGTTTAAAATTCAAATACTCTTTGATGGGGCTTATCATTTTCGTGGTAAGCCCTTTTTACCTATTTGCATCGCATTTAATTGGTGGTAAAATCACGTATCGCTACTTAGGAGCAAATAAGTACGAGTATACCATGACCGTTTATAGAGATTGTTCAGACCAGGTTGGGTTTAACGACCCAGCTTTAATTCATATTTATGATAAATCAAATAACAATCTGGTTTACGTAAGGAATGTAAAACTCAAAAATAAAGTCGCAGTTCCGCCCTTTGCACCAAATCCATGTTTTATTCCTCCTGCGGGCATTTGCGTAGAAGTTGGAAATTATGTTGACACAGTTCTTTTAAATCCGAATTCTGCGGGATATGTTATTACACATCAAAACTGCTGTCACAATGGCTCAGTATTGAATATCATCATTCCATCTTCAACTGGAATGGCAATCACCACTGATATACCACCGCAAATAAATAATTCCGCACAGTTTATCAGTGTTCCTCCCGTTTACATCTGCCTAAGCGACACATTCCAGTATTCGTTTGCGTCCACTGATGCTGACGGAGATAATCTTGTCTATCAATTTTGTACACCATTTCAAGATGGGACAATAAATTACTCAGGGCCCTTCGTTCCTACACCCCCTCCATATAATCCTCTTATGTGGGGAGCGGGATTTTCTGCCACCAATGCTATTTCAAATAGCGGAGGAATTACCTTAAATTCCAGTACAGGACAGTTAAAGTTTAAACCCAGCATGCAAGGTCAGTTTGCGGTTGGAATTTGTGTATTAGAATATCGCAACAATATTCTCATCAATACCAATCGGTTGGAATTTCAGTTCAACGTTGTCAACTGTTATCTTGTTTCCAGTATACCAACAGCTTCAAATTTATGTCAAGGATTAACGATTAACTTTCAGAATGGGAGCACGAATGCAAATTCTTACTCCTGGAATTTTGGCGACCCTTCAACTCTTGCAGATACTTCACATCAATTCACACCAACATATACATTTCCGTCCTATGGCACATATACCGTTTCCCTTGTGGTTCAAAACACTGCTTACGGGTCTTGTAAGGATACTACAACCAAGGTAATCAATGTTAATCCGATTCTTTCACCCACGCTTCAATCAAACTATTCAAGTTGCTTTAAAAATAATTCCATCAATTTTAATGTAGGAGGAAGTTATCATCCTTCAGCTTCCTTTAATTGGGATTTCACAAGCAACAGCAGTTTTCCAAGCTCGAATGTTAATCCTGCGTCTGTCCATTTTACAACTCCGTCTGCAAAAACTGTGTCAGTTGTTGTGAATCAGTTTGGTTGTATGGATACACTTTTTGCTACCGTAAGTTTCACCAATCCATCTCCAAGTATAAATCGGGATTTTATTGATTGTAACGGATTAACTCCGTTTTTAGGAAGCACAAGTACAAATGCATCAAGTTTATTTTGGGATTTTGGCGACCCGTCAACCACCACAGATACTTCCTCTCAAATTTCTCCGAATTACACATACTCATCGTATGGAAATTATACTCTTACATTGATTGCGTATAATGGCGCTTGTTCTGATACAGCCAGAGTCCCTGTAAACATTAAACCGAAGCTTGTCCTGTTTCCTGACCAGACAATTCAAAGACAATGCGCAAAAAATAACTCGTTCAATTATACGGCAAATGGTATATTTGGAACTGGAGCTGTTTTTACTTGGACATTTACGGATTCTCCTAATCCTTTAACTTCCAATACTCAAAATCCAAGTAATATAGTTTTTAGTTCACCAGGAACCCATACTGTTACGGTCAATGTTGCTGAGAATGGTTGTGTTCGAACTGGTACGAGGACTGCCATAGTATTCCCAAATCCAGGTATAAATGCGTCTTTTAGCGACACGGTTGGATGCGCACCTCTCACTATAAAGTTTAAAAACATTCAGGACAGCCTAAATCCTATAACAAATTCCTGGAGCATTAACGATAGCCTATTTTCCGATACCACCGTTTTCTATTCATTCGATAATCCAGGTCTTTTCCCTTGCACATTGATTGTTAATGATGATAATAATTGCACAGATACACTTAGCAAACACATACTAATCTATCCAAAGCCTCAAGTGAAATCGTTTGTAGCTCCATTATCCACAAATATTCTTTATCCACTGATTACGTTTATTGATTCTACAAATACATCTCACCAAACCTTATTCAGTTTCGGAGATGGTAACACCTCAACAACGCCAGAAAATCACCATAGCTATCAAAACGAAGGAGATTTTCCATATTCGTTAATCGTGACCAATGAATTTGGTTGTTCTGATACAGCAACAGGTGTTATAAAGGTTGATGGAATTGCCTCGAATTATGTTCCCAATATTTTTACACCGAACAATGATGGAGTAAATGAAATTTTCAAAATTAAAGGTGAAAGCATTACACAATCATCAATGAACATTTTCAATCGTTGGGGAACTCAGGTATTTGAAGGAGATGCTCTCAAGGGATGGAATGGAATTAATGCCAATAACGGAGAACCATGCAGTGTTGGAACTTACTTTTACGTAATTAGAATCACCTTAGAAAACACCAAGTCGTATTCATTTAATGGTACTGTGCAATTACAAAGATGAGAAAAGCCTTGTGTGTATATTTTTTGGTGATGACGGATATTATATTTTCACAAAATGTGGTAAGAGAAAATTATCAAATTGTTTGTGGTAGAGATACAGCGAATCATTTTTACTTGAGCGGTTCTGTTTACGAAAAACGAGGAAACAACATTGAGAGGGATTTTTACGGTGCTTCTATTTTTATAAAGGGTACAAAAGTTGGAACACAAGCTGGAAAGGAAGGGAAGTATTGCTTGGATATTACTTCCGTGGTCGATACAGCTACAAGCTTTACAATTATTTGCCATTTTATTACTTATAAGAACAAGGAAATAACTATTAAAAAACCATTTGAAAAACGTGCAACTTTAGATTTCAATTTGGAACCAGGTCCTGGCGTTGATGACTACCCAGAAATAATTTTAAATCAAAAATAATAATATATGAGTAAAGATTATCAAGGAGACGATTTCTCCAACGCTTATGATGAGAAGGCTATGCACCTTATTGAAACGCTGGATTTTAATAAGCTGGCCGAAATAAAAAATAAAGAACTAAAGGGCCTCACTGATGAGGACATGGAGTTTATGGGGTTCAATAAGCAGCCTCATGAGGAGATTAAAGACCTTTATGGATTTGAAGACCTCGACCACGTAAAAGTATATGTCAATCGACTTGGTGATAAGTTCGAATTACGAGGTTACATGCTCAGGAAAATAAAGGATATTAATTCCATTACTGAGCTATTTGATGAAACACTTACGAAATGGAAATTAAAAATGTAATAATATCAACCGATGATAAAATTTGTTGCTAAAACATTACCAAGGTCCGTGGTAAACGGACATGATTTTAATGAAATATATAATAGGCAGGCTATTGATTTTGCAGAGTATTGTACTCAGGCAAACAAAAACTCAAAGTGCGAATTTCATCCAGATTCTATCAACATAGTAACTGTAGTTGCAAATCCAAAAGGATTCACTACAGAAAAAACGCACTTTTGTTGTCCAGAATTTGCAGCAAGATTTACATTTGATAATTCAAAAAAGGAATAAACATGGAAACAGGAATTGCATTATACAATACAGAACTACACGGCTGTCTTAATGGAGTATATACAAATGATGGAGCTAAAGGAGAAATTTCAAATGAGGTTGCCAAATTAAAACACGGTACGAGCCTGGGTATTGACGGAATAAGTGGAGAATACGATTGCTTTTATTTTGATACGAAAAACAGGCGTGAAGGCTGGGTCCTCATAATAACTGCTCACGCATCAAATCCTAGCAAGGGAATATACTGGTTTGATTTTTTGTGGAAAGATAAAAACAGGAAAGATGAATTCAGAGGAGTAGGTTATAAAATGAACTCTTCTCAAATAGCGGTGCATTATGAATACATAGGTAAAAAATAACCTGATATGGAAGAAGTAAAAGAAAAGACGCAAAAAGTGCTTGTTGATTTTAAAGAAATTGAAACAATGCTGTTTAAAGGGTTAAAGGAAGCTTGCAGGGATGCTCACAGATTTTCGGGAAAAATAAACGAACAAATCGAGCCAGAATACATTGTTACGGTAAATATTGCCAAAAGCCTGAATGAAATAAACAGCGCCAACAGCTCATTTGGTAGTCCTCTAATTATAAAAGTTGAGGAAGATACACGAGTATTCGCATCAGAGTGCGTCCCTTTAATTTTATTCGAGGATATTTTCGATTCGACATTTAGAGAATTTCATAATTCAGACCGAAACGGTAAAATTGATATAGCAGTATATGAAGTTAGCAATACGGGCAGTGGATTTGAAAATAGAATTCCAAAATGTCCTGTGGAAGTAAAAAAATTTACTCCTTCAAGAGGGGAAATCTTGAAAGACTTATATCGAAATTTTGAGTACCTACAGGTCAAGGATAAAACAGGAAACAATAGATTAGAAAAAGCATATCTCGTTTTTTTAGCACATGATAAAGAATGCCTTTTTGAAACCAATAAGGATAAAGGTAAAGAGCGACTCAAGAAATTTTATACAGCATTAACCAAAAGTTTTTCGGATAGTTTGAAGGAACATAATATAATTCTACGAATTGAAACAGAAACTGTTGATGAAAATTTGTTCGCTGATAATAAATTCGAAGGCCAGGACCCTGATTTCATTTCAGACCGTGCGTATGAATCGTTTCACCATGTTGGTGTCTTAATGACATTGGAGCGTTTAACTAAACCAAAATAAAATGAATACAGAAGAACAGGCATTTGCTATAGCAAAGAAAATCGGAAAATTATTTGACCCGAATAAAGGGGTTTTCAAAATAACAACCTATCAGCCTACAAAGACGGTTGAAGTCAGAGGGAAGAATCTGTATACTGGATTTAATCAAAATGGATTTTATGGAGACTTCCTTACTTTTACAAATGATATTAATACCCTAACCGTATACGATGTTTATAACATCAAGGATGTTTCCTGACTTCCCAGTTTTTAGTACAGGTTTCAAGTTTAAGCAGCAGAGATTCGTAATTAAAATTGTGAGTTCCATATTCAATTTTTAATTTCAAATTATAGTCAGACTCTCCTAAGTATTTGCCTTTTTCATTATAGTTACATTCTTTGTGATTAATAATTCCGCCGTCTGGAGTTTTAACTCCAATTTCCATCCACTCATGTGCAAACCAAATTCCATATTCTCGGCTGTTGTATTTAAAAAAGAACATAATTGCTGAACTTGTTGTTTTTATCTCATAGGTCTCTACAAATCTTTTAAGCCCATCCGTGAGCTCCAAGAAATTCTTTAGCGTGTATACTTCATCCATAAGTCTTTTTTCTAATAAATAGTCAGAAAAACAAAAAAATTAGCCTATTTATAGAAAAAAGATATGAATTCATTAAATGAGATAAGAACCTTAATTCGCAATGTTCTTCATGAAGAAGTGAATAATTTCATTGATAAATAAAAAGAAACTGCGACCAAACAACTCAAGGATAATTCAAAAAGCCAAAGTCTTGGTGACCCTATCAGCGATGTTAAAATGAATCAAATGGCCAATGAACTTGGAAGCGATGGTGACAATGCTCCTACAGTGTCTGTTACCGCTGGTGCAGAAAAAGGAGGGAATGGGCATGAAGTTGGTCAGCGTCAGGCGAACTTTAAGGGTAAAACAAATATGGCGTAACTCTAGCACAGTTTGTTTTTTCGCTTGGCATTTGTTACATTTATAATAGGCTAAAAATAAAAAACCATTTTTTTGAACATGAGCGAAGAAGTTGATAATAATCTTGTCGGCGATTCTGGGGAGGGGGTTGTTAAAAGTATTTTTGACCAATTCAGTTTTAGCAACAAGGATGCAAAATGCACTGTGCAAATTCTTGAACAAAAATGGCCAGTAATTGATTTATTTGTTCAGTATAAACGGAGAGATAACTACTTCTTTTTTTTCTTGCAGGCAAAAAGCACAATAGTAGGACCACAAGGAGAAAAGGAAGACGAATTAGAATTAAAAGTAAAATTGGAAAGAGAAGACCATGAAAAAATAGCTTCATTCGTTGGGCCTACTTACCTTGTTGGAGTTGATAATTCTGGTGGACCACTTTCTCGCTCGCTTGAGAATCCAAAAGCTTACCTTAGAACAATTCGAGATAAAGCTGAGAAGGGAATATATTCTGTTCCTGTTTCAAAAAAACATGAATTGACAATGGATAATGTCCAAAAATTACTTGAAGAAGTTGCTACTTACTGGGAAAGTTTAGCAAACAATAAAGGTACATATACTTCAAATTTCGCATTCAATGAAACTACAGGATAGCTATAATGAAATAATCGCTGAGCAACTTGCTCAGGTATATTTATCTCGAACTGGTTTGGTTGTCGTGCAGAAAAGCCTTGATATAAGTGCGGACCTGATTGCTTTGCGAAAAGATAAGCCTGAAGAACATCTGTTAGTAGAGGCAAAGGCAACAAATATTGGTGAAGCTGAAATTCCAGTAAAGTTTAAGGATATTATACAAAGAAATACAACGGGAACTTCACAAAATCCGTCAATTATCTTTTTTATAAATACAGAAAGGCAAACTGGTTACTTCCAAATATTTTCTCCTAAAAACGAAAGAAAATTGCATCCCTTACGAATGGATTTGCTTTCCACTGAATTAAGTAAATATTTTAGCTCAATCAGCGGAATGGAATTCCCTCCATATTCCTTTTACCAAAGAGATGATGATGCAAAATACTCTACTAGGGATATTCCATTGGATTCAAATTTCGCAGCAATGCGATTATATAACTTTACCCTATCTCCGATAGAATTGGCAAAAAACATCAAAATTACAATAACGGTACAACAAGGACGTGAGAGTAAATCAAGGTCTTTTACTTACCCGCAATTGTTTTATAATCCTCGCTTGGTTGATTTTTTATTTTTTGTCGATAAAGAAACGGGAGCTGAATATACCGATATTTTATTGCCACCTGAACGTAAGTATGTAAAGATACAAGTTGAATCTCCTGAGAATAAAAATTTCGAAATGAAGTTGGCATGCGAGTACCTAGTCCGAAGGCAGCGATAAGGTAAACTTTAAAGAAAAAAAGAAAAGAGGAGTATGGTCACCATACTCCTCTTTTTTAATACTTACTTCCCTTTTGGTTTCGGAGTGTTACCACGACCCCCTCCAGATTTCTGGCCAGGTTTGGTGCTAGGATAATTCGGATTGGGTTTTGGCGTTGGTTTTTGTACTGTTTTTGACATGGTTTATTTGTTTAAAAAGGTTTATGAGTTAATCAGACCAAATCTTATGCCGTCATGTTTTTGGTGTCAGCATGACAGATTATTTTCTGACAGGCTTATCGAATTTCCGATAACCAATAAGACAATCCTCCTTGTAAGCGTCAAAGTTGGCAGTAAAAGATTTTAATCTTGGATATAATTCCAATTCCTTACAAGCAAAATCCCAGGCTAAAAGTTCCCTTTTAAGGTCAGGTCCGTTTGTATCTGGCAGACCTGAGAGGAAATGACCATATTCATGCAGTATATCCCATATAATATGCAAGGGATGATTTTTTCCAAGCATAGCGATTCTTATGTAGGTATTTCCAGGAGCGAAACTGTGACTTGATGCTTCATCCGCTCGATAGTGACAAGATATTCCACATCCTTCGACATCAATCTTTTTAATTATTGCAGTGACTTCATCGGAGTACTCATGTAATTTCCCCTCCTTAATGAATTCTTGCGTAGTGCGTTGTATTTTACTTAATGTAACCATAATCAATTAGTAGTTGTCGGTTGCTCATAAAACATGAAGAGCAAATGTTTTTTCGTTTATACGGAATTTTCGAATGCGTTGGTGGATGCTCACAGAACTCGTGGCGGCATATGCTACAATGAGTCTTGTTTGATAGAACAGGATTAATCACATCCATCAAATAACCATGAGCATCCCATTCATAACGTGTCGCAAAAATATGTTGCGCCAAAACCTCTTCAACTTCCTGCTTACCAATTTCCTTTCCTTTGAATATTTTTATGATTCTGTGATTGCCGTCGGAACGGATTTCATTCTTCGTAAGCTGTTCACGGCACTTGGGGCAAAATAGATGTTCGTGTGAGGCCATGCCATAAGTTTCCACAATTTCGTAAAGCATCCTAATGTCACAATCCTTGCAATATGGTGTGCTGTACCTTACAGCAACTTGAAACACATCTGGAACTTCATTCGGCGGTAAATAATAGAAATCTTTTAGATACTCATATGTTACATGCATCAGTTTTATCTTTTTACTCTTGGCGTATGTTTCAACTCCCTTCGAAAACCCTTTTGTTGTTACAATGACACCGTTCATGACACCAACATCATCAAGGAACGCATAAAATGAGTTTATCTTTTCGAGTGTGACCTTTCTGCTAAGATTCTTGCATTCCACCACACAAGTCAACTTTGGCTTAAGTGAACTTGTATAAATTCCAACGTCAATTTGTCTTTTTGTCTTGCTGTGCCTACCTAAATGTCTTTGGTTATCCAAGACAAGTTTCTTGGGATACTTTTCTCTGAAAACTTTTAAGATTTGAAGCTCATAGTCTTTGTCATCACCACGGTCCAAAGGGACTTTTTTCTTTGTCGTTTGCATAAGGTCTCGAAAACTTAGGAAGAGACTTAAAGATACGAAAAAGACACTTTAAACCCTAAAACGAATGACTTTAAATTAAAAATCAACTATTTACTAAAAAAAGCGAATTACATTTTGTGTACAGCCCTAAAGCGAGGCAGAGCGATTATTTTTGGTCTGTCCGCCAGCTTACTGGTAACGTTTTGCAAATAGACGTAGGCGGGCTTTTGAAACTTCCTGTGTCTATACGCACAAATGTTTATTTAAAGATAAATGTTTATTAGCGAGGTGCAAAATAAAAACGCGCTTCAGCGCACCT
>Ga0154020_10001984_pt1 | contig 25017 bp, 25 predicted proteins | sample Klosneuvirus_201_FD_109709 | JGI IMG/M metagenome (GOLD analysis project Ga0154020, IMG submission 109709) | Active sludge microbial communities from wastewater, Klosterneuburg, Austria - Klosneuvirus_20160825_MG | ecosystem: Engineered > WWTP > Aerobic digester > Activated sludge | place...
AAAAGCTACTTCGTCGTTGAACTTAGATGAGCAAGATGAACACCGCGTATGGAAACTGAAACAAACTATTGATGTTTACAAATCAGATCCTTTTATACAAACTTAACAAGGCTTTGTGATCTTGATTTATCTAAGTACCTTAACCACCTGCGATGATCCATTAACAATAAAACTACCAATCTGCTTTGAAATTTATTCCAAAAGGACTCACAATGACTTTTCGCGATTTATTTTTACTTGCTTCCAACTGCAAACCCACAAGAATTGAAGGATCTAAAGCTATTTCTTTTCGACTCCCGGCCGCATCCTTACAAACTTGTCGCAAACCTTCCACAACTAGACTTGATCGTTTGGTGAGTTTTGCACCGGCAACAACTTGAGCTGGTGCAATCTCATGATGACCTTCTTGGCATAAAACTCTTAACTCCTCATTGGCTGCCGACGAATCAAGAGTTTCTACAAAGACAGAATCATTATCTAATTCTAATTTACGAAACTTTTTACCCTGAATATCTACCGTTGATTCTTTCAGTTCGATATTTTTAAGTGTTGATTTTGAAAGTTCTTTTCGTCCCTGAGATTCAGCTAGCAAAGACATTGAAAATAAAGTCACCGCTCCGAGTATTACTAAATAAATAAACTTCACCACAAAACCTCCCCTTTAATTTTTTATTATATACTATCACTGACTTCGGCAAGAATGCGCCACTTTTATTTAGGTATTTAGGCCTTAGTCATTTTTTTCTATTGCACTTAAAATCTATTGCACTTTAAAATTATAATTTGCGCCACGATAAAACAGAAGGCAAGTCTAACTAGGGCAAAATCAATCGAACTGTTGTCAAAAAATCCCATTGCTGCAATCAATTCTTGTTTTTGGACTTAAACTTGTTTTTTAGCTTATCTTTTATAGTTCGATAGGTAGCATCCATTTCTTCAGATTTCATGACATTTGCAACAAAGATAAAGAACACCACTCCAATAATGAGAGTTATGATCAAGTTCACCAAGCGTCCGAGTTCCCCAGATCCCAAATAAGTGCGGAGAACTTGGTTAACAAAGTAAACCAAGATACCCATTATAGCTGCAGCCAAAAGATTTTTAAAAAAACTTTGAGCTAAGTTTGCCCAACCAAAGGCACCAATTTTCTTATTTATTGGAATGACTAAACAAAGAAAATTAACTAGCGAACTCACAAAGGAAGAAAATACTAAACCTCCTAGCCCCCATTGTTTCATTAAAAGAGGGGCAACAATCATATGAGTGCCAAGACTGATTAAGCCCACTAAAGCCGGCCATCTCGTGTCTTTCATAGCATAATAAATTGGAACCAAAACCCTGACACTACTAGAAGAGATAAGAATAAAGGCATAAATACTCACAACCAAAGCTGTAGCGGTGAGATCAGTTTCTGTAAACTTACCTCTACGAAATAAAACTTCAACAATAGGTTTCGAAAGACTGAGTAAACCTGCCGCCGCCGGCAAACAAACAAATAAATTCAAACGCAAATAATGCTGTGAAGTTTCGAGTAATTTTACTCTCGATCCTTCTGCCCACATCTTTGAAAGTGTTGGAAGGAGGGCCGTCCCCAAACTCACCGCCACCAAAGATAAAGGTAATTCCAAAAGACGATCGGCCCAATAAATATAGGAAATTGCCCCCTCACCCAAACTACTTGCAAATCGAAGATTGATGATCGTGGTGATTTGCAATATACCCGTTCCGAGAAGCCCAGGAATCATGCTTTTAAAAACACGCTTCACTTTAGGATGATTCCAGTGTTCAAAAGAAATCTTGGGTAAGTATTTTTTTTTCACTAAAGCCGGCATGAGAACCCCTGCTTGCCATAGCCCTCCTAACAAAACCCCCCAAGCAATTCCATCTCCCGGACTTTCAAACCACACAGAGGGAATCAAAGTTGATGCAATCATAGCCAAATTGAAAAAAAGTGGTGCCATAGCCGGAAGTGAATACTCTCCCAAGGCGTTCAAAATTCCCATAAAATAGGCAAAATGACTCATCAAAAATATAAATCCAAACATAATTTTAGACATTCTAACTGTCAGTAAAAACTGAGGACCATTCGAAACGTAAGAGGGGTCTAAAAGAAGCATTAAAATTTTATCCGCAAATAAAATCCCTAGCGTTGTCAAAATGACGAGAACTAAGAGTAAGCAAGTATAAAGTCCATTCACAAGATTGGAGGCCTGATGAGAGCCACTTTTTTCATCATCTAACATTGTTTCCACAAAAACTGGAATAAAACTAATGGAAAGGGAACCTTCCCCCAATAAACGACGGAACAAATTGGGAAGCCGAAAGGCAGCGGTCCAAGCATCTGTAATTGCCCGCGGAAAGAGGGCCGCAAAGGCCATATCCCTTACCAGGCCTAAAACCCGACTCGAAAGTGTCCCCAATGCCATACTCAGGGCATTTATAACAACATTTTTTTTAGCTTCCTGGTGATCAGAATTATTGTTTTCTTGATTCATTTCAACCTTATTTGTTGCAGATTAACTGAGCCCATGCTATTGCCACAAGGTCTATTTGTAGTTTTTTTAATAACATAAGGCTATTCTGGAGGTTTTACCTTGGCAAATCATAAATCAGCTGAAAAAAGAGCTCGTCAAACTATACGCAAAAAAACAGTTAATGCGACTAGAAAAGGTCGAGTTAAAACAATTGAAAAGAAACTTTTAAATGCACTTGGCATAAAAGATCTCAGTGCAGCTAAAGAATTATACAAATCATTTGTTAGTTTCATTGATAGAGCGGCAAAAACAAATATTGTTTCTAAAAATCATGCCAATCGGAAGAAATCACGACTCGCATCACGCGTAGCTCATCTAGAAAAATAAGATCTCACAATATTATTTAGGCTTAGAGTTAGTTCGGGGATAATGAATCCATTTTCACTATCTCCAAATTACTCCTGTTTAGCTTTCTGTTGAAAGCGAACCAAATTTTATTTGTTTCATCAATAAAATTATCACTTTTATATAAGCTCAAAGAAATTAACTCATCAGAAGCTTTTTTGAAAGCACCATCTTCTTTTTTATTTACACTTGTTTTTATCCTCATTAGTTGCAAAAATTATTCTTTCAACCAATCCCCTGCATATAGGGCTTTTAAAATGACGATATCCATTGTGAAATCAGCTATCTACCCTAGGTTGATAGATACCCCTATCTCTGTTTCTACTTGATTAATAAATTTGTTAAGTTCGATTGTTCTAATCTGCAAATTTTTGATTTATTAGTATTGATGCTAAAAATATTGAGTTTTATTACAACTTACAATTTAGTACTCTCCAAGAATTGTGCCTAATTCAAATGATCATTGTCCAATTTTAAAGTTTACCGAGCTTTGATTATTGACCGCTTTCTTTCGCACTGTTGGAATAGTAACAAAAGGAGTAGTTTGTATGAGGTTAAAAAAAATTATTTTTTTTGTTCTTATACTTGCATTTTCAAAAGTAAGAGCTGAAACAGATAGAGAAGCCTGTGAAGCAATTAAAGATCCTAGCTTTAATAGCCCTGCAATACCATTTAAAGACGTTACAAATGCCTTAAATGACAATCAAAAAATGTTGGAACTTCTTGAATTTACTCTTAACAACTCAACTTCCCCCCCAAAAAATGCTGACTCAAATGTTGATAATCTTTGTGATAAATATTCTAAATTAAACCCGTTTATGGCCTGGGGAGATGATGAGAAACTCAAATTAGTAAAAAAATACAAAGACGCTTTAAAAAGTGCATGTGGAATGGATTTTAAAAAATTCACAAAAAATGTGAAACAATCTTTTTCAAAAGTATATGACTTTCATAAAGAACTAAATACCCTTTTAGTTCTATTAAAGGGAATATATGAAACTAACTTTAATGCTTTTCAAAAGTTTGAACAAGAGTGTAATAATAAATTTTCAGAGCCTGCTAATGAGAATAAGGCTATACAATGATAAGACATTAACTTAATGAGAATTTAATATGATTAAAAACTTAATTAATTTATTTGTTAAAGACAAGCGGCAGCCTCATCGAGTTCGAATGATCATAGCATTAATTCGCTTTTCGACTCTTTGGAGTATAACGTACACAATAATAATTTTCCTTGAAAATTTAAAAAAAAAATCAGTAACGTTAGTTTACTCAAAATCTTTAGTTTCAATTTATGGGAATTGCAGGACTTTCTATAAGTTTATTTTTTCAGATTTTTTTATATACTCTCCGATGCATCCTGATGATATTTTAAATGACAAACTAAAAATGATAAGTATTGAGACGTTTGAGTAAAGGGAGATCAAAATTAAAAAAGCTTATCAAGATACTTTAGCATGTCTCCACTGGGCTTACGGAGATTATATTAAAGCTACTCAGATAGTATCTGATTTCGCTTTAAATAGAGATTTCACTCAACTTAAACCGAATGATCGCTGCCGTTGAAATGAAAGCAATCCAAAATCTCAACTTCACTTCAAAAACTCTTTAATTGTCCTCATATTAAAAAATGAAAAGTTTCTGAACTTTTCCCGTTTAGGTGTCTCTGCGTTTACTTGATCAATAAATTTGTTAAGCTCGATTGGATGCTATGATAGAGAGGTGTCTCCTCAGTCAGATTCCTAGAGTCGTAATATCGTGGATTTATTTCTTCTACCAGCGCTCCTAATAGAAGTTGGATCTTGCATGAAGGGTTTAGTCGTGAATCCTATCTGTATCAGAGAAAGAGGCCAAATAAAGTCTATCTTTTTCGGATGTAGACGAAAGAAAGTGTTAAGTTTTGATGTATCTTATTAATCAAAGAGTAGATAAATAAAGAAGTTTTCATACTTAAACCCACTGAGCGACCTGACCAGACTCTTTGAGGCTTTAGTGTATAATCAATGAGCCGAATTCCAAGTTTAAAGCGATGAATAAAATAATTGATTATTGACTGAGTGTGAGAGCTATCATAGTTTTTCCGGTATATATTCGTTGTTATTTAAAAGGAGAATTTGTAATGAAACTCATTTTAGTTGTCTTGCTTGCTACCATATCTTTTCAAGGGCTTGCGAATTACAATACTTCTGGAATTGGACCAGCTCCAACAATAGTTGAAGCAAATCTTTTCTTTATCAGTGAAGGTGGACCCACTGCTTGGAATGCGACGCCTGGCTTCCCCACAGGTTTTCATTGTGGACCAAGCTCTTGGTGGATGGGAGCTGCAGCACTCGGACTTTTGCGACATCCAAACCCATTTGAGGCACAAAGAGCTATTACTTATTTGGCAAAACTGACTCCGCATCCCCAGGGACGAAGTACTTCTGGGCAGGTACTTTTGAATGGAATCCAGAAATTATCATCATTGGCTTCGGGCAAATCCATTGATGGAAGCCTTAGTGAAATTGATGCTGCTTTGCTGCGAGGAAATCCAGTTATTATCCGAGGTGCTCCGCGAGATGCATGGGGAATAAGACTTAGCTCTGAAGGAAAATATCTATGGAATTTTTCTGTCCATCACCAAGATTTTGAGCATTGGAGTATTATTTTCGGTAAACGATCTGATGGCCTTTATATTATAGGTGATCCAATGTCTTCTGTGGGCTCAACATTAGCCTCAGGTAAAGAGATTGAGCTTTTTTTAATTCTTGGAGCAGCTCGCTTCAACAATCGCGAGTCATGGGAATTATTTGTCAGAACGCCTTAGAGGGCACCGTTCGCTGGCTTGTGAACAATGCAATATCAACAAATTAAGTTTTTAAGGATCGTATATTTAAAGGGCAACTCTATAGTTCAAAAACTAATGCAGAGCCTTGTGCTCTTTATATGCGACCAGGCGAAGAAAATTGGACTTTCTTGTTCGGCAGAACCAATAATGGTAATCTTATATTCCGCGGATGGGAGTCCTTTAACATTCCTAATAAATGGTTATTATCAAGAAATTTTTACTTTAGGAGTACGCGAAGTTACCTATTACAATGATGGAATTCTTACTTATAAACAGTATGATGTTTCAGGTGAAGCTTTATAAGTTATATATCAAATTAAAATCTCTCCTGATCTCATGACTATTGAATCAGTTAAAGCTGATTATAATCCTGGAACTACTTTCCACTCAGAATTTAAAGCATTTTTTTAAATTTCTTAGAAATGTGGTCTATCTCCATAATCTGCCTAACCAGGATTCATTAAATTCAGCATCTTTCATTATAATTTAATTACAAGCATCTTGACCTTAATCGTTTTCTAATCGAAACATGAGCCTTTAATACACTTTTGGTTGTTTGACTGCAAAGGAATGAATATGGATAAACGAGAAGCAGAGAAAATAAAAAATAAATTAAGTAAACTCGCCTGGTTTATGGATAATTCAATTCGCATTCCTGGTACTCAGCTGCGTTTTGGTCTTGATGGACTTATCGGATTAATTCCTGGGGTGGGCGATATTTTAGGTGCACTTATTTCAAGTCATATTATTTCTCAAGCTGTGCTTTTAGGTACTCCAATTTCTATACTTCTAAAAATGGTTTTTAATGTGGGATTTGATGCCCTTTTAGGTGCCATTCCTGTGATAGGAGATATTTCTGACTTCATCTGGAAAGCAAATCAGAAAAATATTATTTTACTCAATGCATATATTGTGGATCCAAAAGGAACGACAACTTACAGTCGTTTTTTTATTGGAATGCTCGGGTTTTGCATTTTGGGTTTAATAGTGATGATTGGAATCTTTAGTTTATTATTATTACGTTGGCTGTGGTATTCAGCTTATGGAAGTTGAATATTTATGAGAACATAAAACCTCTTGGTTTTCAGTTTAAACTTAAGTGTGTCGCTCTTTAATAATATCTTCCAGACTTGTAATACGTTCATCGACTTTCTTTTCTAAAGAATCTTGACGATTAAAAAGATTCATTAAAGCGTCTAATACTACTTTATTTCGATTATTTTGTTCTTCCATTAAAACGTTAGAGCGGCGAACCTCAAGATAAACATCTTCTATTTTCTTTTCTAGAGTTGCGAATCGAGCATCGATAGCTGCAAAGCGTGCTTCAAATTTTGCATCCATTTCTATAAAACGAGCATCGATGGCTGCAAAGCACCCTTCCATTTTTTTAAAGCTGGAGCTTATGCCTGCAAAATGGGTAGCCCTCTTTTTGTCATTTGCTTTTATTAGTAACTCTTGAGAAGTTATTCTTGTTGTGATCTCCTGGCGAAAAGCATCAAAATGCCCCTTTGTAACCGGCATATCCGCGTCAGAAGGTGCATCTTCAGCAGACGAAATATGAAGCGCCCTATTTGAAATCTTTTTTTTCTTTGAAACTTGCTTTTTAACAGCTTTTTTCTTCATACTAGCTCTCCAGAACGAATTTTTTATTATAGACCTTTAACAAAAGATTATCAATATTTCTTTAAAAAATTCTGCAATCATTATGGAAGTGTCCGAATTACGGATTTGATAAAAAAGTAACTTTATCTCTCAGTGAGTGTGCACTGTGAGATAAAAATAATTACTTTCAATTATATTATCTTAAAGCAAAGTGTAAAACTTAATTTATTTACTAATAATAAAAATATTTAAATGATTAATCCTCACCTATATATTAAGTTTAATGCCATCCTCGATTAATCCATCGAGCCCTAAAAGCATGCCTGTACCCTTTGAGTAAAATCTTATCTCCCTAGCAAAATAATTTAATATGCTGCTTCAATAATAAACCCGTAATGAAAAGAGGTAAAAAGTCATTTATCGAGGCTAGAGGAAAAATCTTAATAGAACTAAAAAGACAACACTCAACGAAGAGAAATATCATTTTGACCAAAAGAAAAGGGTTTAATTTTAGAACAACCTCTAGTAACAGATATTGTCACTTTTTTAACATTCAAAATATCCAATAATCTCCATTACTATTTTTAATCAAATAAACTACATTGTTTTAAAAGTAAATAAATATTACTTAGTTAATCTCTACTCATCCCATCCTTAAGATGGCGTAAATAGATTTATTAATTTCCATATATAAGTTTAAAATAATTACAAAGGAGTATTCTTATGAATAAATAAGTATTTAAAAGTTGAATTCCATCATTTAAAAGTTATTTATCTTTAGCACCTGTAGTGCTAGCTATGGTTTGCACTATTTCACCCACCTCAGCCAAAGCCGGTTTTTTTGATTTCTTAAAGAGTGATGAAGTCGTTGAAACCCCCATTGACTCAAACCCTACTGAATCTCTCTCACTTGCCAAAGAATCACAAGCGCAAAGCCAAGTAGCTATTGAAGTCTTAAGAAGTTTAGCGGACTCAATGAACAGTCAAATTGCTGAAATTGAACCCCTTATAGGTACAAAACAAAATTCATATGCTCTGAACTTAGCAAAATCAGTGCTAGATGAAGTTCGTGTGAAATCAGGAATTGATCCCAAAGCAAAATTAAGAGAAAACTTTTTAACCTCCCTTACCTTTCCTGAAAGCTCTTATTCCATGGCATCCCTTCCATTAGATCAACAACAAACTATTATCAAAACAGTTCAAGCCTACAATGGAGGACTATACTTAGATATTATTAACCTCACAAAACGTATTAGTCTTTTATATGTCAAGGCCCTTCATGCTCAATTTAAAACTGCGGGAGGACTTACAAATGCAGATCGAACTAAAATTTTCAAAGATCTAGCAATGGCCTCAATTATTCCAATGCCCATGCAAGATAAAAAAGGAAAAGTGATCACTGTCTTTGATGAAGATGTAGCTAATGAAGATCACATCTATATGTTTAATCGTGAAATAACCAATTACTTATACCATGCTAAAGATTTGGATATTAGTGAAGCAGATTTTGAAAAATATAAAAATGAATTAAAAAATAAGATATTAGGTATTGTTCCTAAAGTCGAAGATCAGTGGGAAATACCCTTTCAAAAACTTAATGCTTGTTATAATTCTGCAAATAGCCTCATAGATTTTGACAAAGAAGATGCTAATAAAAGAAAATGTTTTGATAAGTTTAAATTTATTAGAAATATAAGGGATTGTTTCAAAGATGTTGGAGCCAAGCCTAGATAGAGTCAGAATTATAAATACTCATTTCTACTTGGCATTCAATCAATACCCCACTCAACTATAATTGGTTTAGTTACCCTCTCCAAAAGTGACATGCATTTTTGATTATTTTATCCAAAACTGTTTTGAGTTCGACTAATCTGGGCTCTGTTATGGAGTAAAAGATGCTGGACTTATTAGCGATAGAGAGTTTACAGCTACACTTAACATTACAAAAATTGCTCTTAAATTTGTAAACTTTCCATGTTCCAAGCAAACTGGTACAGTTTGTACCAACCCAACATTGTGATTCTGAAAACGATAACCTATACTCCCCGTCATGGATACACAAAACGTAAAATATAAAATGAGTGCTAAGAATTTTCGTCTTTTCCTCCAGCAAGAGTTGATAGATCGTTGTCGACGCAATTCAAAATATTCCCTAAGATCTTTTGCGCGGACTTTAGGAATTGGCCCCTCAGCACTTTCCGATATGCTAAATGGAAAACGTACCATAACCTTAGCAAGTATTGAAAAGCTAGGGTTGGCTTTAGGATTAAATCCTCAAGAAATATCTCACTATCAAAGAGCTATTAAAAAAACAAATGACTCTATTTTCAAACAACAAGCATTATTAGATTTCCAACAGTTGTCTCTTGATACCTATTCTATTATTTCAGATTGGTATCACTATGCCATACTTGAATTAATGAAATTAAAAGATTTTAAAAATGAAACCAATTGGATTGCAAAATCCCTGGGAATAACTAAAAGTGAAGCGAATGCGGCAGTAGAACGATTGGTGCGAGTGGGATTGATTCTTATCAATAAAAATGGTCGATGGACTGATACCTCCAGTGGGTTTTCTACTAATATAATAGATAGCAAGATTACCAGCGCGGCCTCTAAGAAATTACAAAAGCAGATTCTAGAGATGTCGATTAATGCACTAGAAAACTTACCGGCTGATATTAGAAATCACACGTCGATGACCATGGCAATTAATATCAGAGACTTGCCTGAAGCTATAAATAAAATAAAAGAATTTAGACGAGAATTATGCGCCTTTCTAGAAAGAAATGATGATGCGACTCATATCTATCAATTGGGTCTTTCTCTCTTTCCAATTAATAATAACCATTCAGGAGAAAATTTATGAAACTTATTTTAGGAATCTTTTTTGTACAAAGCATACTATTTTTTGCCCATGCAGGTAGAGAAGGTGGCGGGGGTGATCCCAGAGCTGCCCAAGCTCTTATTATGGCTAAACAACTTGCTATTTTTTACAAACAAAACCCCATTAAACTCGAAATTCCATTCTCCGCTGATGAATTTTCAAAAAGAGTTCAAGTTTTAGAAAATAGTTTTGCAACTCCTGATCAACGACATTTAATCGAATTTAAAAATACAGTCCTCTACGATAAAAATCACGTTGAGAAAGCAGGAACCTTTGACGATGAAGTCCCGGCAGACGAAGCACAAATTCGCCTCAGCACCTCCTTATGGAATAATTTTACTACTGAGGAACGTCTCATTCAAATTAATATAGAAATTTTGGGAATAATGAAAATCAAAAATAGATATGAATTAGCAATGAGCCTCGTCCATAACCATTCTGCATTAATAGCATCGATTCCACTCCCCGATGATATGTCTTACCATAAAAAAGGGTGGCGTATTTCAGGTCAAGATCCTGATCAATTTGGTCGACTTACAAATGAAGATCATATTTTAGATGGAGGCACTCTGGGTCAAGGAAGTGAGCTAAATAAACGAATGAAAAACTTTCTTAAAAATCCTTTGCAAGATTCTGCATGGACTTCTCAAATTATGGAGGCTTGGACCACTCAGCATCGTCCATTCTATCTATTATTTAATTCGCCTGATGGTAATAATGCTTCCATCACAGCCATTTATCCAATACAAGAGAATAAAGAATTTTCTGTTCACGCTTACTCCTTATTTTTTACAAAATTCAGACAAATTTTTGAAGGGCCCTGCACAGACACGGCGAGTTCGCTCTCAGCCTTGGATCGACTGAATAATTGTTATTTAGATCAAAGTAATTATGATGCCCATGATGTACTTACACGATCACTAATATCATTGAATTCTACTCAAAATTTGATGGATATAGGCTTACCTGCACTCACCCTAGAACTGAAAAATGACCTCCTTCATTTTTATGCACACAGTGAACAAAATTTATCAAAAGTTTTACTGAATTATTTTATTACTGATTATTCTTCAACTATACCAAGCAATCAAAATACCGTAAGAAAAGCCGCGCTGAGTGCCTTTGGTTTAGCGCCTACTCTGGATGGACCCTTTCTAAATGTACCTTTTTGGAAAACAACCAAAAAGAAGTCTATTCCTGATATCCGTTTGTATGAAGCAAGCAAAGCCCTTGCCCTTCATAATTTAGTTTTTGTTGATCAAAACACTCAATGTCAATCCTTCAATAGCGTGAGCTTGGTGTCTCGTGATATCTACGAAAAAGAAATTGGAAAATGTATCTATACTACTATGGGCCTTGAGTTTCCTGAACCACTTTATAAAGCCATGACTGAAAATGGTTTTTACTATGATTACAATAATCAAAAATGGATTTTAGAAGAAAATAAAAATAATACCCATTTAAATAACAAATAATTTAAGGAACTTTTATGAAATATAATCTACTGATTTCGATAATTTTTACGGTTGTTTCTTTTGACTTAACAGCAAAAACCTATATCTCCTTTGATTATAAAGAGATTTCAATTCGTTTGGCAACAGAACGATTAACTGAAAATCAAAAAATAGAAATATTAAATGAGCCTTTAAAATCCTTAAACAATAAAGCTCAGATGGAATATTACGCCCATATTTTTAATAGCATGGAAATGGGCTACCTACAGCTATCCTTACGAATACAAGAAAGCTTGGTCATTTCTGCAATGGAAAAAATAATGACTTTAGATGATAAAGTATTTCAATTGGATCAAAAGTCTACCTTTACGCTGGAAAGTTTAGTACGCACACTCACCGACTGGGCCGCTACACATCAAAATGAGAGCCCTACGATTTCCTATCATTATTTCACTCAGTTTTTTTCCATTCCGATGCTAAACAATAACATGTTAGAAGATATGATTTATTTTTTTAGCTTTTGGAGTTCTAATAAGTTAAAATATCCTCACTATGAATTTGTCATGAAAAACATCATTGCAAGTTCACTCTTTGATAAAGATAAGACCGCAGGAAAAATTGTTGATAGTATTGATAGTAAACATGTATGGACCAGCAGCGGAAGTAGTCTGAGTAAAACATTTCAACCCTCTTATGCTGCCCGTGCACGAGTGTTGCAATATCTTATAGATTCAAATAAAATTAGGGATGTCAATAAACCCTTTGTAAGTGATCTTACTAAAAAGTTTTTTTTGTCGGCTGAATTTTTAAAGACAATTAAAAAAATGTCTACTGATAATCGGGACTTGATCTCTTCAAAAGAAAAAGTACTTCAAATGTTAAAAGTAAAAGGACTGGCACCTTATCTAATTGAAGTTACCACGACTTGGTTGCTTCATAATTCTCTGTCACACTCTATTCAAGATGAAATCATTCTATCTTTAATAGAAAATAGTGAAAAAGCAATCGATGAATCCTTAATCTCTTCACCTGAGTTTGTTATTAAAGCATTGAATGAAATGCACTATGCTCTATTTTACCTGAATTTCTCTGAAAACGTTCAAAAAGAATTAGTTCATTTTATTATTCGACATACTAATTCAGCAAAAAAAGAGACAGAATCTCTCCGATTTTCTTTGGTATATCAATATCTACTGGAAGGAAAAGTTTATTTAAGCACCCAATGGGCACTGGAAACACTCATTGATAACGCTCTTCCAATTATAGATAAATCTGCAGATAACTATAATAAAAATTCCAATATTCAAGACATCAACTCATGGATGGAAATGATTTTAGAAGCAGTAGAAACTTGCACCGATTTGAATAAGGAAATAGTTTCAGCAGGTTTTGATAGAAAAATATGTACGGCAATATCTAATCATAAAAAATTATTGTTAAAAATTATTAATAATAACAATATAAGTTATGCATTTCGCGATAGGGCACAGAAAATAAAAGTTAAATTCATTAATGAATAATAGCTATTAGACTCGAGTTCAGTTCAACTGATGCAATCTACTTTGTTATATTAAATAAAATGCACCAGCCAGACGAAGATCCTGTAACTTTAAGTAAATCAATGTGCATAGCATTCTTATCATTATAATGGTCATTTTTAATGATTTTTTTCTAGAAAAAGTCGCTAAAAAAGATATTTTACTTATTGAACGGTTTGATCGAGTTTATTCCCCAGTGGGCATACATCCATGAATCATTACGAATCAATAAATCTAGCGCATGCAATAATTCCAATCCATTAGCAAATTAGACTTGACTCCAATTTACTCATGAGTAAATTGGAGTTATGTCCAAAATACTAATACGTTATCTTGAGCCTTATATTGAAAACGATCTCAAAACCAAAATGGTTTTTTTGGGGGGACCACGACAGGTAGGAAAAACGACCTTAGCCCATAGTTTAATTAAAAACTATAGAGATGAACACCCAGCTTACTTAAATTGGGATAATAACGAACACAAAAAAAAGATTAAAGAAAAGCAGTGGCCAAAAAACGAACCATTAATTGTTCTCGATGAAATTCACAAATTTAAAAAATGGCGTAATTTAGTTAAGGGCTTTTATGATACTCTAAAAAATACTCATTCTTTTTTGGTTACCGGATCAGCACGACTAGACCATTTTCGTAAAGGGGGAGATTCCTTACTTGGTCGCTATCATTATTATCGCTTGCATCCCTATAGCCTCCCTGAACTTAAATACAAAGTAAAAAGTATCGAACAATTACTGAAATTTGGCGGATTCCCTGAGCCCTACACCATGGCGAATGAAAGAAATCTCAGAAGGTGGCATCTACAAAGATTAAGTCGACTTATTCGAACCGATTTAAGAGATTGGGAAGACGTCAAAGACTTAGATAAAATCTACGCTCTTGCAGAAGAACTTCCCAATAGAGTTGGCTCCCCCCTATCCATTAATTCTTTATCTAATGATATCGAAGTTGATTTTAAAACTATAAAACGCTGGCTAAATATTCTTTCTTCTCTTTATTACAGTTATCAAATTGCACCCTATGGTTCCTCAAAAATCAGGGCCGTTAAGAAAGAACAAAAACTTTATCTATGGGATTGGAGCCAAATTGAAAATCCTGGTTTTCGCTTTGAAAACATGGTGGCTTCTCATTTATTAAAGTACTGTCATTTTACAGAAGATGTTGAGGGATACCCCATGGAGCTACGCTTTCTGCGGGATACCGATAAACGAGAAGTAGATTTTGTTATACTTAAAAATAAAAAACCTCTTTTTGCTGTGGAATGCAAACATGGAGAAAAATCAGTTTCGCCCCATCTCTTTTATTTTAGACAGCGCACTCCTATTCCCCATTTTTATCAAGTGCACCTAGGCACTACTCATAAACAAGTAAATGATCAAATTTCACTTTTACCTTTTGAAGCATTTTGCAAAACCGTCCACTTAGTTTAATAGAATGACACCAAAAATCCATTTTAAAACGACAACTCTTCCTATTAAGAGTTTTATGTAAACAAGTGCTATCTTTCACTCCTAAAGTAAATAGGGATAGATGCCTAGAGTAGTAATATCGGAGATTTAATTCTACTTCCAGAGCTCCAATAAGAGGTTGGAACTTATACAAGAAGTGTTTCTTCATAATTTTTTACATAGATTGAAAAAATCTTTGAGCTTGCTCAATATCTTCAACAAAGAACAAGCTAATTTGTTTTTGTTGTCTCCGAACTGACTCTAGATAAAGGATACAGTCGTTAAAGGCTTTTAAAGACTCTAAGACCATATTGAAAAAGAAAATAAATAGCGATAACTATACTAAAAGCTATTAAGGCACTGACACTGCCTAAAAGAAATCGTTTCCAGAATGGAATAGTAATTCGGATTTCAACAAAATTCTCACCAAAAACTTTTTTCCCTAACCAAAAATAGAATAAATGATTAAATAATTCTACAATATATTCCATCTTTTTATATTATTAAAATAATAATGGTATTGTCAACCCGCAGAGATGGGGCATTTGAAGCCTTAAACAACGATTAGTATTCAAACCAATCTAAATTAAAACAACGAACAGTTTCTGAAGTAGAAGGCCCCACTTTTTCATACACAGACTCAATTAGTTTTAAAATGTCATTACGCACTTGTTCGGCAACATCATGAGACATGGACATCGGACCCGTATAAAAAATGTTTTGCTGAAAATTCATTGGCATTTTTTCTATTGCTTTGATTCTCCAATTTTGATGATGTTGTTGTGCCCAAGGAGAGTCCTTAGAAATAAAAGTTTTTTGGGGGCCAATTTTTATATGACCATTTTGCAAATCACAAAATCCATGCTGTACCAAAAATCCTACAATTTCTTTTAATTTTTGAGGTGTTATTTGGAGACGTTCTGAAATTTTTTCGAGATGAGCAAATTCTGGGATAGCGATTAAATTTCTTAAACCTGTATAGAGCCAATTAGAATAGAAAATAGATTTGGTCATATCATTAATTTCAATATCATGATCAATGCGCTTCCCGAGCTGACTTTGTTCTTTTTGAGCTCTTTTAATTTTTTTAAAAAACATTTGTTTTAAACTTTGTGAACCAGCCCTATCATATTCGACCAAAGTAATAAAATATTCTGACTCTTTCTCTAATAGGCCTATATACTCTGCCACTTTCATGGCTAACTCTAAACTGAGAGGTTTGTCTCCGTTAAAAACTTGACTCATCAAAGTGGTGCTCACATTTAATTTGAGGGCCATTTTACGATAAAAACCATGCCCTGATTTAGGCTGTTTTGACACTAAAGTCTGGATATAATCTTTATAGTTATTAAAATCATAAATTCGTATCAACATCTGAATTCCTTCCCATAAGTCATTTTTAATAATCGTCATAGATCAGTTATATAATATTAACCAAACGGTTACTATTTTTGATTATAATTTACAAACAAGATCTTTACGGATGGTAAAGAAAAAGTAAAACTCATTTTTGTGCAGAAATGTAAAAAAGAATCATCCCTTGGTCTCAGGCTTATTTAAACTTAGAAGGCTTAAAGACGTTTGCAGAACCATATAAATTACAGTAACTCATTTGTACTTGAGAGGAGAATGTTATGCCTTTTAAAAATAAAGTTATATCTTACATTATGATGTCCTGCCTTCCGTTACTTATCGCATGCAGTAACATAAAATCAAATAACGGAACTGTTGATGGCGGCGGAGGAGGAAATAAGATATGTGGTAGACCCATTGATGCCTTTCGTATCAATATCACTGAACTTCCCGAATATAAAAAATATATCGATCCCCTGTTTCAATATTTTAATAGTAGTGCCTATCCTGGCTGTCGTAATTGCCAGGCCCATAATTTTGCTGTGGGTGCGCATATATCATATATGATTTTTAAAAAAGGCTGGTACGTCGTGCCTTGTTCACTCACTCAAATATCCAAAGAAAAAATTGGATCAATTTATGATACCGAACAAGTTGCTATCCAAACTCATGATGATATTTGGATGGACCAAGAAAAATTCAATTCTCTGAGCGAACAAGATCGCGGATTGATGCTCTTTCATGAAATCGTAATGGGAATCAAAATCCTTAAATACGATAGCTATTTTAACCAATGTAATGCTATTGTTCCAGAGGGGTACGACTACTGTGGTGGCAACAATCGTGCGAAAAACAAAAGAACTCAACTCAACAAACTTACTCCCCAGGATTACACTCAAGTTCGTATCGTCACGAATGAACTTTTCTACAATTATCAAAAATATGATAAAGAAAAAGGAGTGTTTCCCCCTAATAACCCGAGTGAAAAACGGGAGTCAAACCCACTTTTCCGCCAACATAACTTTAGTAATCAATATCACGTCTGGGAAAGAAACTATGGAGAAACTCCCTATATAACAGGAAGAGGACTTTTAAATAGCCTTTCTCAGTCTAATCTCACCAAGCGTTCTCCGCAATATGCCAATCTTAAACTCATAGATCAAAATACGGCGGTAGCCCAGAGTCGCTGTCATTATGAATTCAAATATGAAGAAGGGGAAAAAAAATTAACCTTGATTTTTAAAACGACAAGCCAAGACCAACAAACTCTTGAAAGAGAGATTAACTATGATCTAAAACTAGATTATACTGATACTCTTACAGGGCATTATGATGACAAATTTAAAAATGGTGAGATTGATACCAATAAGTTTTATCAATTTCCCAAGGACGGTCTTTTTAATAATAGTTCCTTCGCAAAAGTAGGTGATCGAACTTTTAGTGTCACATTAAATTTTAATTCTTCTGATGTTTTATATGAATGGAGTATTACAGAAATGATCTGCACATCTGCAGAAAATGGAAAATGCACACATGCTGTGAGCTTGGATTCTTCTGAAAAAAGCCAGGCTTGTTTCTCCCAACAAACATTTCACTTAGACGGAGAAGCAGAACAAGAAACTTTTTAATTTCAGAAGCGAACTCTGGGGATAGAAGATAACGCCTTCTCTGAAAGAGTCAAAAAAAACAAAAATCATTTTTTGAGCAACTATCCCTAGAAGTTTTGATTTATTTCAATTCACCACGCAATGGTATCAATTTACTACAATACCCAGATATAAGTTACTGTTGGATAACGGATATCTTGGATATCAACAAAGTCCGTCCCATCAAAGTGACCACCAAGTTTTTCATAAAAAGATCGAGCTGAGTGATTATTCTCTAAAACAGAAATCATCATTTTTTTGTAATTTAAATCCTTCATTTTATCTAACCCTTTCTCAAATAATAATCTACCAGCTTGGAAACCTTGAAATTCTTCGAGGATATAAATTGCATAGAGTTCACAATCAGCATCTGAGTTTTTTTCTCTGCAAGGGCCAAAATCTGCAAATCCAACAATTCTGTTGGTCTCAAACTCCACAGCAACAAAACAATGAAGTGTGGGGTTTAACGCTCTATTTTTAGCTCCCGGAATTCTTTGTTCAACGGTCAGAGAATCTAAATAGGTTTGATCAATAATTCCTTCATATGTCGATTTCCAAGAAACTGTGTGTACTTGAGCTCTAGCCAGTGCATCGTCGACCGTGGCGATTCTGATATTAAACTGAGGTACTTTTCTTTGGTAAAGTGCATTGGGCATATTCTTCATTAAAGCCCAATATTGATCTCCAAAAGACCAGTGCCACCATTCTGTAGGATAATTGATGAATCCTACAGATTGCATGGCAGATTTTAATATTTTTCGATTTGCTTTTGCCGCTTTAGTTATTTCTGTATTACCTGTATAAGTTCTATCATTAGTTTTTAGTGGAGAAGCATTAAATTCAGTACCCATATCTAACTCTACTCCATTATTATCGATGAGTACGAGATCAACAGCTCCTCCGGTTGAATGAGGCGCTACAGATATAGGCGCAATATATTTCGCGGCCTCTTCTTCAACTTCTAAAAGGTTCATGAGTGGAAATTTATGTTTTAAGTATCGCAGATAATCCTTCCAAAATTTATTTTGTACCCAAAGTGGACGGAAACCTTCTTTGATTTGAAATTTAATAGAATTAGGGAGCTGTTTCTGGGCAAGAATCAGCTTTTCAACAACTTGCTTTCTCAAAATAAATGGATTTGTCGATAAGCTTTGGATTTTGTGTTTTTCCAAATCTAAATTTAACTCTGGAATTTCATTTAAATCTATCCAGTCGTCCCCATTATCTACAATGGGGATCTCTTTTACTTTAGAATCCGAAATGAGAATTAATGAATTTTGCAACTTCATGAGTGATTCTTCAAAACTTGAGTCGTCTTTTTGTGTTTGTTGAAGTGATGAAGTCAAAGCCTCATTTATATTAATCCAGTATCTTCTTACCATCTCATTTTTGATCGTATCATGAAAGCGATTTTCTAAATGAGCTGGAAACTTTTCAATGATTTTCCACGAAGCGGTATTTTGATCACTACATGTGACTAATATTTTTTCAAGTCCTAGCTTTCTACAAAATTCGAGTCCTTGCTTGTAAATTTCTGTGGCATAGCCTCTATTCCTAGCTAGAGGGCTTACAGCATAACCTAAATGACCACCACGCTCAAGTAAACCTTTATTCAACTCATGTCGTACGCTCAGTCTCCCAACAATTTTATTTTCAACAAAAGCGTAAAGCATGGTTGAAGGAACTTTTCCTGTTTGTAAATTTATTTTATTTTTTTGTTGTTCCAATATTTCAAGGTGTTCAAAAAAATTCATTCCTGTTTTCCAGACAAATGTGTACCAAGATAAATCTTCATTTTCCCAATCTTTCAAGCCATCTAAAAAGACTTTCTCATCATGTTTGGTGAGTTCTCTTAAATTTAATTTTGACATTAAAATTACCTTATACTTTTTTAAATTCACTAATTGTAATATTAAATGCTTTTTCAGCAGATAATTTTGATTGTTTGGATGATCCAGTCGTTACAAAGATTGAACTTTTTTGCTTTTGTAACTTTTGACCTAGGATTTTACTTAAATCATTAACTAATATTTCAGCGGGATCAACGATTCGAGCCTGCGGGAAAAAATTTTGAAATGTTTTCGTTGCGGCAGGATAATGGGTGCAAGCAAGCAATACGAAAGTTGGTGAGATTCTCACCTTTTTTTGTATCGCTTTGAGGGCTTCAGTAAATTGAATCGAATTCTGTTCACCTCTTTCAATGAAGGCCGATAGTGGTTGTGCCACTCTTGCTTCAAGATGAATATCAGAATGTCGAAAAGCATTTTGAAAAAAACAGCTTTTAATCGTCCGCTTACCACCCAATACTAAAATCTTTTTTTTTCTACTTTTTCTGATGGATGTTTCTCCTGCCTTAAGCATACCAAATAACTGAATATCCTTATTTTGAATTTGAACTTGATCTAATACAGTACTTGCGGCATTACAGGCAATGATGATGTAAGAAATATTTTCTTTTCTAAAAAAATCTATAATTAAATTGAGTCTTTGAATTAATTCTTTTTTGGGAATTTTTCCGTAAGGAGTATAACCAGAATCTGAAAAATAGAGGCAAGACACTCCAATTTTTGATTGAATTTCTTTATATACACTGAGGCCACCAATACCCCAATCTAGCAAACCAATTCTATTTATTGCGCTCACGGAAAACTCATTTTTTGCACCGTTTTAAAATAAATCGGATTAGAAGCAAAGGTTACAATTCTTGAATTCCATCCAATATTTATACAATTATATTTAGAGTCCGGGAAACGACTCTTCAAATACCATTTGTATTCATGTTCCGCTCGAATAGGGTTATATTTTAACATTTGCTTCCACTCTTCAGATTGAACCATCTTTGAGAGAGCCTTAAAGTACTTGGGATTTTGCCATCGTTGTAGATAATGTTTGAATTTTGAGATTAAAAGATGTGGCCACTCATAAATTTTTATTGGTGCAGCCACCATATCTAAAATTAAAATCTTTCCACCTGGTTTGAGTACTCGTAAAATTTCATTAACCATAGGGTCCCAATCTAAGTATCGAAATGATAATACTGAAATCACATAATCAAATGAATTGTCAGGAAAGTTCAACTTAGGTTCTTGAATCTGATGAAAACTTAAATTTGTAATATTTTTTTCAATCGCTTTGGACTTTGCAATATTTAACATTCCAGCAGAAGCATCAACACCGAATCCTTGTTTTAAACGGCTCGAGACTTGACGTAAAAAAGCGCCATTACCACAACCGAGGTCTAAAATAGTTGGTTTAGATGAAAAATCAATTTCATTGGATAACCATTTCCATTCATCTTTGCGCACTCTTAAATCCTCAAACGTATTTTCATAATATTCAGAAACCTGATCGTAGGTTCGATCTAAGGGAGCATCTTCAGGCTTAAACTCCATCATTGGGTAAAGTTTAATTTGCTGACTATATTTCAACATTGATGCCAATAGACCATGCGATTTTCTACCAGGACAAGAAACAATATAAGTGTTCTCTCTTACGGGCCAAACAAAATTATGGGGAGAAGCCGAAACTGTTGTGTACCACCAATAGCCAAAGACAGGTACTTTAAAATGATTCGATAAGAAGGCGGCAAACCAACGAGCCGTGCGACAGGCATGAAAGTAAAGCTTTGCTTCTTTTGCTAATGGCCAGGCTTGTTGTTTCCACTCATACGGACTAAATTGTTCTGGCCATTGTGTGGTGCCAAACATGATTCCATAAACTCCACTATGACCTATAAAATGAAACTCTAAAATTTCATCCTGATTGTCTTTTAAGTTGTCGATGATCTTTAATAATTCTAGTTTAGATTCTGTCGCTTGACATAAAATTTTGTGGTTTGGAAATTTTATTTTTTTTTCAGAAGCCAAGGTCTTAGCCGCTTTTTCAAATTCTAAGCCGCCAGTTCTATAAATTGTTGTGTAGGTAATCATAATAACTTGCAAAGACTCACCACTTCACTTCGCTTAGGATCAGATTTTTATTTTCAGGAACCCAAGCACCACATTCTGGAGCAACAGTTAAAGTTTGTTTATTTTCTTCGTCCCATACCTTCATATTTGTGATCGGTGGAGAATAGATATGCAATGATAAACCTGTGGAATCTGGACAACAGGAGTGAATCTCATTTTCTGAAATCCGCACTACGGAATTTTCCTGATAGTAAAATGCTTGGGTTATTTTCTGAAGGTGATTGTGATTGAAGATATAATGTTGTTCAGTAAAATCACCTTGTACAAACCAAATTAATCCCTTGGAGTTACCATGATTGTGAGGTAAGGCCATTGCTTGATAGGACCAACAAGCAAGCATTACCTCAATGCGATGATCTTTATAAATAATCTTTCGTCCATAGGGCTCAAAGGCATCAGTGGAGTTTTTTCTTAAAGCCAAAAGTGCCTTCAGACTGAGATTATACTTGGCTAAAATATTTGGTAAGTGCTCAGGATAGATATAACTTTGATTGAATACATCCAACCATGGTATTTTTAAAGTTTCAGGCGCTCTCAATATATTAATCACTGGACTACTCTAGCAAGGAATCCTCACGATACAAAAAAGTTTTTTTACTGCTACGCAATAAAAATGGTGCTTGAACTCACCTATTTTTAATACTTACACTAATGATATACAAAAGAGGAGATCCAATGAAAATTTTGATTTTATTTCTGATGAGTTTTATGTTCACAAACATTTCAGTATTTGCTGCACCTGAGAAAAAAGCGGAACGAAAAGTAGCACAAGAAACTAAAGTCACCTGTGCCCCTTTGGAAAAAGAACTAACAATCTATAAAGATGATGGCAGTTTACTTTATAACTTTGATGAGCTGGGATTACTCAGAAACTCCATCTTCTATCAATATGGATATTCTTTTAAAAATACTGAAATTCAAAAAGAAATTGAAGCTCTGGGCTGCCCCCCTATTGATTCAACTCGCAAAGTCAGCACTATGGGAGACATCGATAAAGCCAATGTTAAACAAATTAAAGAAGCTGAAGAAAAACTAAGAAACGAATTGAATCTTAATTTTAATAAGGATTGGAAGAACGCATCAATCAATAAAAAAGTAAAAATGTTAAAGGAATCCTATTGTTATCTTTTTGCTGCCAGTAAAACCCTTCTTGGAATTATCAATTTTGGTAATCTTAGAAAATTAGGACGCTATGAACTTAATGCGATGATGGATGTTACTAATCCAACATGGATTGATGGTTTTTCTGAAGACGATAAAAAAAATTATAAGAATAGATTGGACAAACTTGAGTTTGATTCAACGAGTATGTCTTTTCTGCTTGAATACCCAACAAAAGGAACTTGGTATGTTGGAAAATCAGATGTTTTTATTAATATTGGAACGATGAAAGATGCCAAAATTTCAATTGATGGAACGACCTTCAATAGTACTGGCGTTTATAATTGTAAACTTTTAAAATAGAATTTTGAGACTTAGAAGCTGTTTAAAAAGTATCATATTCGAGGCATTGAACTTGAGCGAGCTAGTCCTAGACCAAGTACGTCGCAGCGAAGCGAAAGTGAAAACAACGAAGAAGATGATCCTTTTCAAACAGTTTCTAAGTACTATTTTTATATTTATAACTACGGCAGCTTGGACTGCCGTTTGTTTTTTTAAAGTTTACCAAAGCGCAGATCCTTCTGGTGGGGACGGCTACTTCTATCTCAAACAAATGGAGTGGCTTGGTACTCATTATTCCTTTTACCATAGAGATTATTCTTTTATTTTTTTTCCTCTTACCATCATTTACAAGATAACTAATTCAAGCCTGTTGGCCTTTCAGTTACTGACATCTTTTTCACTTTTTTCTATATCTACAGTGTTAGGTTTAATTTTTTATACCTATTCTGCTGATTGGAGTAAAAATAAATACTGGCCTCTTTTTTTAAGTTGTCTCTTTGCCTTATTGATAGGAATGCAAGATTCCCTATTAAAGCTTTGTTACGAGTTTGCCAAAAGTGGTTTGGCTCAAGCTTTATTACTTTTAGGTATTTACTGCAGTATTCAAAACCACAAGCGACTATCTTTTTTGTTTCTTGCCTTAGCAGCGATCACTCATAAAGTTGTAGCATTATTTGTCTTACTTTATTTAGTTATCTATTTTATCCAAAATCTCTCATCAAAAAAGAAATTACTAGTTTTTATTTTAGGTTTGTCTTTTAGTTTTATTCTTAGTCTTTTTATATTTCCAAGTCTATTCAATCATATTATAAACTTTTTTAATCATATTCAACTCAGTGGAGTTTTCTCTCTCAAACAGAATCAACTTATTTCATTGAGCTTAACTCTTCTCTTGTTTTTATGGCTTATGTTCGGTGTGTTTTATATTCATTATTTAAAGTCACCGCTTTTTTATTGTGTTTTAATATTTGGTTTTATCCCTTTTCTTCCATTCTTTTCTGGTTATAATTCTGAAATCAAAAATCGACTTTTTTTATTAAGTTTTACCTTCGCATTTGTACTTTTTGCCTCTTTATTATCAAAAATTAAGAATGAAAAGTTAAGACTGATAAGTATTCTCCTATCCCTTGGTTTTCTCTTTTATAATGCTGCTCAAAAAACTCATTTCCCATGGATTCAAGCTTGGAGCCAAGAAATTCAAAACCTTGATCAACTTACTCTTTATGTATCACCTACCGATGAACTGGTTACCCAACATGGGTTACAGTTTTATATAGATTATAAAACTCCCATACGAGCCCGTTCAATGGTTTCTCCTGAACGAAAACCAAAATTTCAAATTGCTTACAATCCAGAGTTTTACCATTTAAATACTAAAATTTCAGATGAAATACGTCAGATTCAAATTTTATCCCTAGGTAGTAACTATTCTTTATTTAACTTCGATGAATTTCAGCAATTGATGCGATGGTATCCCATTCTAATGCATTGGAGAAATCAATTTCAAATTCGTCCAGATTTTATTCAAGATTATTAAATATATTTATCTCACAGATCAGTCTTAGACAGTTGACCACAATTAATTTTTCACATCAATTTTTTATCATGATCTCATAAGAAGTATTGTTTATTAAGTCGATTTACTTTGAAATGGTTTGTCGTTATTTCTTTTAATACTGGAAAATTTGTAATTGTCATTGGCTCAAAATTATTGGCTCTAGAGGATCTTTAAAAAATATTCTCTAATCCCAGTATGAGACACTGTCTTGTTAATCTTTTTTACATGTTTAAAGTTTAATTATAAAAGATGATTGCGTACCATAAACATGCATGAAGACTGCAGGAAGATCGTCGGCAGGAAAATAACACAGTTTTCTTCTTCCCATTTTAAGTATTGAAGATATCGGTTGACGATAGATATTTTTTTAGTCTTGTTTTTCTTTTTCGGTTTAAT
>Ga0154020_10001985_pt1 | contig 25015 bp, 20 predicted proteins | sample Klosneuvirus_201_FD_109709 | JGI IMG/M metagenome (GOLD analysis project Ga0154020, IMG submission 109709) | Active sludge microbial communities from wastewater, Klosterneuburg, Austria - Klosneuvirus_20160825_MG | ecosystem: Engineered > WWTP > Aerobic digester > Activated sludge | place...
CTGAGGCAGCGCGGCGGGGGCCGCGTAGCGCTCCGTGCGGACCTGCGCCAGATCGACCCGGAAGCCTCCAGGCGCCTGAAGCTCCGCGGTCAGGAACTCCGGATGCGAGCGCAGGTCGCTGCCGAAGGCCGCGGCAAGCTGCGCGGCGAAGGTCGCTATCTCACCGTCGACGAGCAAGTCGACGTCGAGCTCGCTGGTTCCGAGCCAGAGGTCGCGCACGCCGCCGCCGACCCAGTAGAGGTCGCAGCCGGCGCCGACGGCGACTGTGGCGCACTGCCGCAGAAGTGCCACCCTCTCCTCGGGAAGCCGATGGAAGCGCCGTACGATCTCGCGGGCGGCCGCCGAATCGCCGCTCGCGAGCGCCGACGGGTCGGAGACGGGGGCGATGCGAGTTTCGGGAGAAGGCCGCATTCCGGCGGCGAGTCTACAGCCGCTCAGAGCCCGAGGCGGTGAACCGTGCCGGCACCGAGAATGCCCTCGATGGCGGAGAAGAGCGCCGGCGTCGCGTTCACCCGGAAACGCTCCTGCGGCGCGATGCGCACCAGCTCGTCGCCGAGCCGCATCTCGAACTCCACTGCCACTTCTCCGGGATGGTCGACCAGCACATCGCGAAGTCGCAGCATCTCGGTCTGCGCGAACTCGCGGTCGAGCGAGAGGCGGACGCCCGAGACCAGCTTCTCCACCGCCTTGGCGAGCGGCGTCATCTCCTCGACGGTCATTTCGTTCTCGGCGCCGCGCTCGCGCACCTGCCCTTTGACGATTACGGCCGCATCCTCGACCAGGAGCCCGTCGTAGCGCTGCAGCTGGTCGGCGAAAACGGTCACCGGAAGCGACCCGTTCAGGTCTTCGAGCACGAAACGCCCCATCACCCGGCCGGCGTTCTGGCCGCTCTTGATCTTGGCGCGCGAGATCCGTGTCACCAGCCCGCCGACCGTGGCGGTGCCCTGGAATCCGCCGCGCAGTTGATCGGTCGTATGGCTCACCAGGCGCTTGAGGTGAGACTCGAACTCGATCAGCGGGTTGCCCGAGAGGTAGAAACCGAGCGCTTCCTTCTCGAGGCGCAATCGTTCGCTCTCGGTCCAGGCGGGCACCGTCGAAGGGGGTTCCGGCGGAAGGGCTGTACCGCTGCCCGAGCCGAACAGATTGGACTGACCGGCTTCGACTTCGCGCCTCTTGCGCTGCGCTTGTTCGGCGAGGCCGGCGATCGCCGCAGCCTGGGCCGCGCGATGGGCCGGGCCCAGGGCATCGCAGGCCCCGGACTTCACCAGCGCGTCGTAGACCTTCTGGTTGACCGCCTGGGCATCGACTTCGAGCAGCAGGTGGGCGAGGCTCTTGAAGCTGCCCTGCGTCCGGCGGGCGGCCAGGATCGCCTCGCCGGCGCTCTCGCCCACGCCTTTGATCGCGCCGAGTCCGAAGCGGATGGCATCGCCGACGACCGAGAAGGTCCACTGGCTTTCGTTGACGTCGGGGGGCAGGATGCGGATCCCCATCTCGCGGCTCTCGTTGACGTACTTGACGATCTCGTCCGTGGCGCCCATCTCGCAGGAAAGCATCGCCGCCATGAACGCCACCGGGTAATGCGCCTTCAGGTAGGCCGTCTTGTAGGCGAGCATGGCGTAGGCGACGCTGTGGCTCTTGTTGAAGCCGTAGCCGGCGAACGGCTCGATGTACTCCCACAGCTCCTCGGCCTTCTTCTTGGCGAACCCGCCCGCGGCGGCTCCGGAGACGAACTTCTCCTTCTGTTTCGCCATCGCCACCGGGTCCTTCTTGCCCATCGCCTTGCGCAGCACGTCGGCTTCGCCCATGGTGAAGCCGCCAATGGTCACGGCGACCTGCATGACCTGCTCCTGGTAGGCGATGACGCCGAAGGTCTCTTCGAGGATCGGCTTGGTCTCGGGCAGGATGTACTGCACCTTCTTCTTGCCCAGCTTGCGCTGGATGAACTCCTCCACCATGCCGACCGACAGCGCGCCCGGGCGGTAGAGGGCGTTGAACGCTGCCAGCTCCTCGAAGCGGGACGGCTGGGCCCGGCGCAGCATGTCGCGCATGCCGCTCGACTCGAACTGGAAGATGCCGTTCGTGCGGCCGTCGCAGAACAGGCGGAAGACTTCCGCGTCGTCGAGAGGGACAGCATCGAGGTCGAGATCGATGCCCTGCATCTTGAGCGTGCGCAGGGTATCGTCCACGACCGTGACGGTCTTGAGCCCCAGGAAGTCCATCTTGAGCAGACCGAGGCGCTCGACCGCCTTCATGTCCCACTGCGTCGTGATTTCGTCCCGGCTGGTCTTGTAGAGCGGCACCAGCTCGTCGATCGGCACCGGCGCGATGACCACGCCGGCGGCGTGCACCGAAGCGTGACGAGTCAGACCCTCGAGGCGGCTGCCGATGTCGACGACCTCTTTGATCTCCGCGTCCTTGGCCACTTCGGCGACCAGGCTGTCGACTGACCGCGCCGCTTCCGCCAGGGACTTGGTCATGTCCGGAAGCATCTTCGCCACCCGGTCCATCTTGGCGAACGGCAGTCCCAGCACGCGCCCGACGTCGCGCAGCACGCCCTTGGCGGCCAGGGTACCGAAGGTGATGATCTGCGCCACCCGGTCGCGGCCGTACTTCTCGTTCACGTACTGGATCACCTCGCCGCGCCGACGCATGCAGAAGTCGATGTCGATGTCCGGCATGCTCACGCGATCGGGATTCAGAAAGCGCTCGAACAGCAGGTCGTACCTCATCGGATCGATGTCGGTGATGCGCAGCGCGAAAGAGACCAGCGAGCCCGCGGCCGAGCCCCGGCCCGGACCGACCGGGATGCCGCTCTCGCGCGCGAAGCGGATGAAGTCCCAGACGATCATGAAGTAGCCGGGGAAGCCCATCCGCTTGATCACCCCGATCTCGAACTTCAGCCGCTCGCGGTAGAGATCCATCGAATAACGCGAGTCGATCGTGCCGCGGCGCGCCATCTCCTCGAAGCGCTCTTCGAGGCCCGCCATCGCCCGGTGCTCGAAGAAGCTCTCGATCGATTCGCCTGGCGGCAGCGGAAACGCCGGCAGATGGAAGGTCCCCGACGGGATCTCGACGTTGCAGCGCTCGGCGATCGCGACGGTGTTCGCGATCGCTTCGCCGTCTTCGGGAAAGAGCGCCGCAATTTCGTCGCCCGACTTCAGGTAGAACTGGTCGGAGGCATACTTCAGGCGGTCCGGGTCGGAACGCGTCCGCTGGGTGCCGATACACAGCAGGACGTCGTGCGCCACCGAGTCGCTCTGCCGTAGATAGTGGCAGTCGTTGGTGACCACCATCCCCAGGCCGAGCCGCTTCGCCATCCGCCGCAGAACCTCGTTGGCGGCGCGCTGATCGGGAATGCCGTGATCCTGGAGCTCGAGGAAGAAGTTCTCGGGACCGAGGATCTCGGCGTACTCCCGGGCGCGCTCTTCGGCTTCCGCCTCGCGATTGCTCAGAATGCGCTCGTTGATCTCCCCCTTGAGGCAGGCCGACAGACCGATCAGACCGTCGCTGAATTCGCGCAGTGTCTCGTGGTCGATACGCGGCTTGTAGTAGAAGCCCTGCAGGTAGGAGCGCGTGGTCAGCTTGATGAGATTCTGGTATCCAGTCTGGTTGCGGGCGAGCAGCACCAGGTGATTGCTGCTGCCGCGCGCGGGGTTCCGGTCGACGAGGCTGCCCTGAGCGACGTAGGCCTCGATACCGATGATCGGCTTGATCCCGGCCTTCTTCGCCTTGTCGTAAAACTCGATGGCGCCGAAGAGGTTGCCGTGATCGGTCAGGCTGATCGCCTTCATTCCAGCTGCGGCGGCAGCCTGGATGACATCGTCGAGGCGGTTGGCCCCGTCCAGCAGGCTGTACTGACTGTGAAGGTGGAGGTGGACGAATTCGGTCATGCGGGGAGAGAGCCCTTCACTCGCGATGCGCGGCCATGCGATTCGCCCGGTAAATGTACTCGATTCCCGACCCGATCGTCAGTGCCGCGACCAGGTAGACGAAGAACGTCGCTCCGGCCTCGAACAGCGGGCCGCGGCTGGAGAGCAGCACGGAGATGACCGCAATGAGCTGCGCCGCGGTGTTGATCTTGCTCAGCGGCGATGGCGGGAAGCGCGAGATGCCGACCGCGAGGTGCAAGACCAGAGCGACGACCACGATGACGACGTCGCGGGTGATCACCAGCGCCGTCACCCACGCCGGAATCACCAGGCCTATGCGCAAGTTCGGAATCGCCAGCATGACGTAGGCGGTCACCAGCAGAAGTTTGTCGGCGAGGGGATCCAGATACGCGCCGAGCGCCGACTGCTGATGCCAGAAGCGGGCGATGAATCCGTCGAGAGCGTCCGTCACGCCGGCGATGGCGAAGATCCACAGCGCCTGGGTGGCATCGCCTTCGATGACCGAGATCGCGAACCACGGGATGAGCCCCATGCGCAGGATCGAAAGCAGATTCGGAATCGTGAAATTCATCACCCCTCCAGGCGATCGAGCGCCCGGCGCAGAATCTCGATCGCTTCGGCTCCAGAGATGCCAGAGCCGGCCTGACACAGGAGCGGGTCCTCGAACAGACCGCACGCCACGCCCGCCTTGCACAGGGCATCGCGGCCCCCGACGCGAGGCATGCCGCACTCCGCAGCGGACTGCCCATTCGCGAGCAGCCTGAGGAGCGCCGCGACCGCGTCGCTGCGGCGCAAGGCGGCGTCGGGCGAGAAGCGATGCAGCGTTTCGTCGATGCTCATGAGCCCGAGATTCGCCACCCGCGCGATCTCGTCGCGGGACTCGTGATCGACGATGTCCGAGGCGATCTGCGCCGCTCCTGGCCGCGCGGTGCGAATCTGCGGCACCATCCAGTAGAGCAGAACCGCGAAATCAGACCGGGTGAGCACGATCTTCCGGCGCAGCCCGCGCACCTGCTCGGGAGCGTTCAGCAGCCGCCAGGCGAACTTGGCGCGTCCGAGCTCGGTCTGCAGGGCGACATCCGCCGGCGAGGCCGCAGCGAGCGCCTCGATGAGCGCGAGACCGGTGCGGGCGTCGCCGACCTCGAGCTCGAGCTGGCCACGGCGCAATGCGAGCGCGGAGTCCTCCGGGAGCGAAGCCTGGAGAGCCTTCACCGCCGCGAGCTCGCTGCGCGCGTCGCCGGCGGCGCGAGCCATGTCCATGCCGGAGCGCAGCGCCGCCTCGGAGTTGGGCCAGAAGCGCTCCATGCGGCCGAGGTGCCAGGCCGCGGCCTCCCGGCGGCCGGCAGCAAGCGCCTCCGAGAAGCGGATACGGGTCATCTCCAGTGCGCCGGCCGAGATGGCTCGCGCGCGCTGGGCGGCTTCAGCCGGGACCCCGGTGGCCGCCAGATATCCAGCGAAGGCCTCCGGCAAGTCTCCGGCCGCTTCCTGCGCCCGCGCCAGCACGAGCGTCAGAGGCGCGCACTCCTGCGATCGCGCGGCGTAGGGAGCGAGAAGCGTCACCGTCTCGCGCGGTTGCCCTGCGACCAGGAGTGCTTCGCCGCGCAGCACTTGTGCCGACAGCAAGTCAGGGTCGCGCGCGATCCACGGCGTCGTCGCGGCGAGCGCCGCCGCTCCATCCGCAGAGCGCAGGAGCTCGCGATGAATGGCGCGGAGCTCGGCGGCTGCGCCTGGCGCGGGAACGGGAATGCACTCGCTGACCGGGTCGGGAAGAAAGGGACGCAGCTCCGGATCGACGCCCATCGCGGGAGCCGCTGTCTTGACCGGAGCGCACGCCACCACGACCGCCAGGCCGAGATACCCTGCCGCCGCGAATCGGCGTCGGAACCGCATTTTCGAACCTGGCCGGTCAGCCTTCGCCCGAATGAGCGATGGTCGCGATGGCGTGCTTGTAAACCATGACTTCCCGCCCCGCGAGCTCCACCACGACCGCGAAGCGATCGAAGCGGCGGATCTTGCCTTCGAGATGCTTGCCGGTGACGAGCTCGATGCTCATGGCTCGACCGTCCTTCAGACTCTGGAAGAGGAAGCCGTCCTGGATGTTGATGCTCGGTTTGTTCATCCTACCCTCCGCCGCCCGGTGCACCGTTTGGCTCTGCGATTCCGGCGATCTTCTCCGGCTCACCACTTGCGACTGCAGGCATCTGCATCAGCGACATCAGGCACTCCCGGCTCCTGCGCGCGTCCCACCATTCCACTCCGGCCTCGCGCCGGAACCATGTCTCCTGACGCTTGGCGAAACGCTTCGTCAAGGTCACCACCTGCTGCCCGGCGGCTTCGAATCCGGTCTCTCCGTCCAGGTAACCGAGCCACTGGCGGTAGCCTATCGCCTGGAACGCCGGACTCGCCCGCTCGACACCAGCCGCGAGCAGCGCGCGCACCTCCTCGAGCCAACCCTCTTTCAACATGGCTGCCACCCGAGCCGCGATGGCATCGTACAGAAGGCCCCGCGGGAGCGTCAATCCGATTTTGCGCATCGCCAGAGGCTCGCTCCCGAACGGCTGGCGCGCGATCCAACTCGTGAGGTTCTCGCCGGTGGCGAGAGCGACCTCCAAGGCGCGCAGGATCCGCTGCGTATCCCCGGCTCCGAGCCGCGCTGCCGTGGCCGGATCCACTGCGCCGAGATCGGCGTAGAGCGCCGACAGCCCTTCCCCTGCGAGACGTTCGAGCAAGCGCCCGCGCACCGCCGCGTCGACAGGCGGCAGCGGAGCGATACCCGACCAGAGCGCGCGCAGGTAGAGCCCACTGCCGCCCACCAGGATCGCAGGCCGCCCGCGGGCGGCGATCTCTCCGAGGGCGATGCGCGCGCGGCGGGCGAACTCGCCGGCCGAGTAGCGCTCGGCGGGATCGAGAATGTCGACGAGGTGGTGCGGCACCCGGGTGCGCTCGGCGAGCGTCGGCTTGGCGGTGCCGATGTCGAACCCGCGGTAGACCTGCAGCGCGTCGGCGTTGACGATCTCTCCGCCCAGAGCCTCGGCGAGAGCGAGCGCCAGCGCGCTCTTTCCCGATGCGGTCGGACCGACGATGGCGATGATCCTGGACACGAGCCGCGCTAGTCTACTCGCTGGACAGCGACAGGACGGCCCGCGGCGAGCCCGGAAGCCCGAGCATCATCGGTAGACCGCGGCGCCACCTCAGTACGACTCCGCCCGCCGCATCGGTGCGCAAGGTGCGTCCTCCGGCGCGCGCCAGACGCTCCAGGACCTCAGTCGCAGGGTGACCGAAGCGGTTCCCGACACCGCAGGAAATCACCGCCATACGCGGCTCCGCAGCCGCAAGAAAGCGCTCGCTCGAAGAGGTCGCCGAGCCGTGGTGCGCGACTTTCAGCAGGTCGCAACGCAGGCGTTGCGGCGCGCGGGCGAGCAACTCGAGCTCCGCGCGTCGTTCGATGTCGCCGGTGAAGAGGAGCCGCCGACCCTCCGCCTCGACGGCGAAGACGAGCGAGCGATCGTTGTCCTTGCCGGAACCCTCACGCGGCGGCCCGAGAACCTCGAAACCGAGCCCGCCGAGGGTCGCTCTGTCGCCAGCGGCGAGGCCGCGGAAGCGCGCTCGCGAGAGGTCCAGCAGTTGCCGCACGCAGGCGCTGGCCTCGAGCTCAGGGCTGGCCCAGACCTCGTCGATCGCGACATAGCTCGCGACATCCAACAATCCGCCGCAGTGGTCGCCGTCGCCGTGGCTGACGGCGACGGCATCGAGCCGCACGATTCCCCGATCCGCCAGAAGCGGCAACCAGACCTGGGTAGCGAAGTCCCGTCCGCGCCGCCCGCTCGCGCTCCCGCCGCCGTCGATCAGCATCGCGTGCACACCCCGGCGCAGGAGCGAGCCGTCCCCCTGGCCGACATCGACCACCACCCACTCCACTTCCGGCGCCAGCGGCGCGCGTGCCGGCGGGTGTGCCGAGATCAGCAGCGCCAGGAGCACCGCGCCGCGTACGGAGCGCGGCGTGGCTGCTGCCGCGAGCGCCAGCGCCGCGAGTACCAGTCCCAGGAACCAGGAGGGCGGCAGGGGGAGGCAGAGCCACGGGCCGGTCGGCAGCGCCGGCAGCCAACGGAAAGGCGCCGCAAGAACGTCGAGCGCCAGGGCTGCCGTATCGCTCCACGCCGGCGCAGCGAGCGCGAGCGCGATCCAGCCGAGCGCGCAGACGAGGAGCAATCCGGCGAGCGGCACGGCCACGAGGTTGAGCAGCGGTGCTGCCGGGGACAGGTACGAGAACGCCGCCAGTGCCCAGGGCAGCGTCGCCGCCTGCGCGGCCCACGAGACGCAAAGCGCCACGGCGAGCGGCCGGTGACGGCCTGGCCAACCGCGCAGGATGGCTGGCGCGAGCACCACCAGGCCGAAGGTCGCCGAGCAGGACAGGCAGAACCCGAGGTCCCGTACCAGTGTCGGATCGAGCGCGGCCATCGCCGTGGCGGCGATCGCCAACGACTGCAGCGCGAGAGTCCGGCGTTCCAGAACGAGGCCGAGAAGCGCCGTCGCGGTCATCAGCGTCGCGCGCAGCAGCGACGGCACCGGGCCGACCAGGGCGAGATGCAGCAGCACGACCGTGGACACCAGAGCGAGTCGCACGCCGCGCGCGCAGAACGAGCCCAGCGCCGCCGCCACGCCGGCAACCAGGGCCACGTTCATACCGGACACGGCCAGAAGGTGCGCCAGGCCCGAGCGACGAAAGGCGAGCCGCTCGCTCGCCGGAACATCGTCGAGCTCTCCCAGCAGCAGCCCGCGGGCATATCCCACCCCCGGATGGCGCCGGGCAGCTTCCGCCAGCGGCCGGTCGACCGTCGCGCGTAGCTGCGCCAGGGCGCGCAGGACCCAGGGCGGCCCTGCTTCGACCTCGACGAGCCGCGACGACTTCACCCGCAGCCGATAGGCGCCGGGCGGAACCTGGTGGGCGTTGGCGAATCCGGGCGAGCGCCCGAGATGTCCGCGCAGCCGCACGCGGCTGCCCGGCGGAGGTGGCGCGCCACCGCCGGCGAGATCCCAGCGGACCGTGAGGTCGACGATCCACAGGCGCTGCCCCTGGCGGAGAGCTCGCAGTTCCAACGGAGCGCTCGCTCCGCCGAGCTCCGGTCGCCAGTCGCCGGCCACCCGGCCGGAGGCCTCGACCGGTCGACGGTCGTCGAGACCGGCAAGCGAATCCGCCGGCTGCAGGCGGGCGCTGAGCAGGCCCAACAAGAGCGCCGCGAACCGCACCCCGGCGCGGCCGCGCAGCGCTGCCGACAGGGCGACGCCGACCGCCAGCGCTCCGACCGGCGGCGGGGCCAAGAGCCCACCGACATAGGTGGCCAACAGGAAGAGGCCGGCGGGAACTGCCGCAGGTGCGAAAGTCGTCTTCACACCCGGTGAAGACGGAATCAGCCCCCGGGTTCTTGCGCCTGGAGAGCTTCGCCTTCGCCCCGCGCCTCGGGCGAGAACAGCGACAGGACCGGCACGTCGAACCGCCGGCGCAGGAGCTGCTCGGCGAGACGGTCGCTGGCGATCGCCAGCTCGTCCGCCGGCAGCCGATCACGCAGCCTCGCGAGCGCCTGGTCGACCTGGCGGGCGAGCGCCTGGCGCTCGGCCTCGGCGAGGCCGGAGCCGAGCGCCGCCAGAAGCTCGGCGTCCAGAGCGCGCAGCGCGGCCTCGACCTCATTCGGCTCTCCCGCTGACGCTGAACCGGAAAGAGCAGTCGTCCAGCGTTCGCGCTGCGGCAAGGACGCCGGCAGGCAGGCGGCGAGATTGGCCAGGCGGGAGGAGATCGGCAGCGGCATCGCCGTCTCGGCGCGGCCCCCCGCCTTGAGGGCGACCATCTCCTCCCAGGCCGCCTCGACGGCGGCACGGAAGTAACGCAGGCCCGAGATCGTGCGGCCGTTCTTTGCTCGCTGGCGCTCGAAGAGCTTCTCCATCACATCCTGGATCAGCTCGACCGGTATACCCTGCCGGTGCCAGTTCTGCGCCTCCTGCCAATCGGCGGCGGTGAGCAGAGCCGCCTTCTTTCGCAGGCCGAGAAAGCACTTCTCGATCGTAAGAAAGTAGGTGTGATCCTCGGCCGAGGGCGGGGTGTCAGGCGCGGTTGCGTTCATGGATCAGCTTCAAGCCGATCATTGTCAGCAGAGGTTCGGTCTTGCGAATGAAGCGTGAGCCGGAGGCGATCAGCTCGGCCTGCCCACCGGTCGCTACGATCTCGCGCAGGCCCGGAACTTCCGCCTGCAGGCGCTCGAGGATGCCGTCGACCAGACCGATGTAGCCGAAGTAGATTCCGGCCTGCATGGCGCCGGCCGTGTTGCGGCCGATGAGGTCGGCGGGACGCCGCACATCGACCCGATAGAGGCGTGAGGCGTGCGCGAAGAGCGCCTCGGCCGAGATCAGGATCCCGGGAGCGATGATGCCGCCAGCGTACTCGCCCGCGGCGTTGACCAGATCGAATGTCGTCGCCGTTCCGAAATCCACCACGACCACCGGCGCACCGTAGAGCTCGCGCGCCGCAACGGCGTTGACGATGCGATCGGCGCCGACCTCCGCCGGGTTGTCGTAGCGGATCGGCATGCCGGTGCGGATCCCCGGCTCGACGTAGAGCGGCGGGCGACCGAAGAACTCCGAAGAAAGCCGGTTGAGCGTCGTGTTGAGCGGCGGCACCACCGAAGAGACGATGACCGCCGAAGCCGAAGCCGGGTCAATTCCGGCGCGGCCGAAGAGCGGCAGGAGCATCGCGCCGTACTCGTCCGCCGTGCGCTCGGTATCGGTCGAGAGGCGAAAATCGGCCACCAGATCGTCGCCGCGGTAGATGCCGAAGACGGTATTGGTGTTGCCGACATCGACGACGACGAGGACGTTCTCGGCCTGGCGCGCGCTCACCACGAGTAGATCTCCCCCGATCGAATCCGACGCTCTCCGGCGGTGGTCTCGAGCTTCAGAAAACCGTGCTCGTCGAAGCCACCGAAGGCTCCCGCGACTTCCTCTCCAGCGATCTCGAACCGCAATCTGTCGCCTGCCTCGTGGGCAGAAAGGGCAGCGAAGCGTGCGACCCAATCCGTAGACTCGCTGGTCACCGCCTCCCAGACGGCGCTGATTCCGTCGCAGACGAATCGCGCGAAGGATGGCGGTGCGCAATTCCGGCGAGCCGTCTCCGCGAGGACCGAGGTGGCGTCGGGCAGCGACGTGACATCGGGCGGGGCGTAGTTCAGGCCGAAGCCGACGATTGCCCAGGCGTCGGACGGAGCTGGCGGCGTCACCGCGTCGACGAGAATGCCGCCCAGCTTGAGACGTCCGACGACCAGGTCGTTGGGCCACTTGATCCGACAGTCGGCGCCCACGCTGGCGGCGACAAAGGTGGCCAGCGCTGCGGCGGTCCGCAGCGGCAGCTCCTGCAGACGCTCGGGAGAAGGCACCGGCAGCACCATGCTGGCGCAGAGCCCGCTGCCAGCGGGGCTCAACCAGGCGCGGCCCTGGCGGCCGCGGCCCGCCGATTGCTCGAGGGCGGCGACGACGAACGGCAGCGGACCTTCGTCCTCGTGCACGCACTGGTCGAGCAGCGTCCGCGCCAGGCGTTGCGTGGAGTCGAGGCGGGCGACGAAAATCCCGCTGAGCGGTGATCCTGGAGCTCCGCCCAGCCCACGCTGCCACTCCTGGCAGAGCTCCTCCACGGTCGGAATCGCGTCACCCTTGCCCAAGTCAGCCCGGCTCGGAATCCAGCCCGAGCGCCGCACGCAGCCTCGCGCGCTCGAGCTCCAGGGCCTCCAGGTTCTTGCGCGCGCCGGCGACGACCGCGGCCGGAGCTTTGGCCGCGAACTCGGCGCTCCCGAGCCGCGCCTGGACTTTGCCGATGTTGTCCTCGCAGGCGGTCAACGCGAGGCGGAGCTTGCCCAGATCGACTGCCTCTGCCGGAATGTCGAATCGGCAGGTGACCTCGGCGCCCTCGAGAATGTGCTTGTCGGTCGCGCCCAGCGGAGAAGGCCCGACGACGACGCTGCGCACTCCGGCAATCGCCGCGAGCAGGAGCCTGGCCTCCTCCGACGACAGAAAGGTGATGGCCGCGACTGCGCTCTCGGGAATCCCCGACTTCGCCGACTGCAGGTAGAGGTCGGCCTTGACCCGATGGGTCAGCTTCTTCTCTGCGCGATCGTTGCGGATGATCGTGACGGTCTCCTGAAACAACCGCATCCGCTCGCTATCCGAGTCCGAAAGCTCCCAGCCGGGGACTGCTTCGGGGAACTTCGCCAAACAGATCGTCTGGGGATGAACTGCCTCGTGACCAGGCAGCTTCTGCCAGAGCTCTTCCGTCAAGAAGGGCATGGCCGGGTGCAGAAGGCGAAGTGCTCGATCAATCGTGAGGAGGAGCACTTCCTTTACCAGCAGCCTTTCGCTTCCGGGATCGAGGCCAGGTTTCGCCATCTCGATATACCAATCGCAGAAATCGCTCCAGAAGAAGTGGTAGAGATCTCTACAGGCAAGATCGAAGCGAAAATCCTCGAGGTGCTCACTCACCTGTGCGGCGGTCGCAGACAGGCGCGAGAGGATCCAGCGCTCCGGCAGGGCCAGCCGCTCGAAGTCGATCGACTCGGGAATCCGCGCCTCGCCGACCTTGGAGAGCGCGAATCGCGTGGCGTTCCAGATCTTGTTGCCGAAGGCGCGGTAGCCCGCCATGCGCTCGGGATCGAGCGGGATGTCGCGGCCGGGGCTGTCGAGCAGCGCCAGAGTGAAGCGCACCGCATCGGCGCCGTACTCGTCGACGAGATCCTCCGGATCGAGCACGTTGCCTTTGGTCTTCGACATCTTGACGCCCTCGGCGTCGCGTACCAGGCCGGTCAGATGAACGCGCGCAAACGGGCTCTCGCCGGTGAAGTGCAGGCCCATCATCACCATGCGCGCCACCCAGAAGAACAGGATGTCGAAGCCGGTAATGAGCACCGAGGTGGGATAAAAGAAGGCCAGGTCGGCGGTCTTGTCGGGCCAGCCGAGAGTCGAAAACGGCCACAGCGCCGACGAGAACCAGGTGTCGAGCACGTCGCCGTCCTGGGTGAGCCGGTCGTGCCCCGCCTGCGCCGCCGCCTCCGCACGCGAGCGCGCGACGAAGCAGTTGCCGGCCTCGTCGTACCAGGCCGGAATCTGATGCCCCCACCAGAGCTGGCGCGAAATGCACCAAGGCCGGATGTTCTGCAGCCAGTGCTCCCAGGTCTTCCCCCAGGAGGCCGGCACAAGCTCCAGGCGTCCGTCGTGATGCGCCGCGAGCGCCTCCTCGGCCATCGACGAGACATCACAGAACCACTGCGTCGACATGAGCGGCTGCACGCGCACGCCGCTGCGCTGACAGAACCCTACGTTGTGGAGGTAGTCCTCCTCGTGAACCAGAAGCCCGGACTCGCGGAGCCTGGTGAGCAGGAGCTCGCGGGCGGCATCGACCTCCAGGCCTGCGAACTCCTCGCCGGCGGCGGCGGTCATGCGTCCCTTGCGGTCGATCACCTGGATGCCGGGCAGACCGTGGCGGCGTCCGGTCTCGAAGTCCGCCGGATCATGGTACGGCGTCACCTTGACCACGCCGGTGCCGAACTCGCGCTCCACCGACTCGTCGGCGACGAAGGGAATGAGGCGGCCGGCGACGGGCACCACGGCCTGGCGGCCGAGCAGGTGGCGGTAGCGCTCGTCCTCGGGATGAACCGCCAGCGCAGTGTCGCCGAGCAGCGTTTCGGGCCGGGTGGTTGCGACGACGACGCGTTCGTCGCTGCCGGCGATCGGATAGGCGATCTGCCACAGCTTGTCCTTGACCGGACGCATCTCGACTTCGAGGTCGGAGATCGCGGTATCCAGCCCCGTCGACCAGTTGACCAGATACTCCCCACGGGTGATCCGCCCTTCCTCGAAGAGACGCACGAAAGCCTCGCGCACCGCATGCGAGAGGCCTTCGTCGAGAGTGAAGCGCTCGCGGGTCCAGTCGCACGAGGCGCCGAGAAGATCGAGTTGGCGGCGGATGTTGCCCTGGTACTGCTCCTTCCACGCCCAGACACGCGCCAGAAAGGCCTCGCGACCGAGGTCGTGGCGGGACTTGCCTTCCTTCGCCAGGTCGCGTTCGACCATCAGCTGGGTCGCGATGCCGGCATGATCGGTGCCCGGAAGCCACAGGGCGTTGCGCCCCTGCATCCGGCGCCAGCGGGTGAGCAGATCCTGCAGCGTCGATTGCAGGGCATGCCCCATGTGCAGCTTGCCGGTGATGTTCGGCGGCGGGATCATGATGCAGTACGCCACCGGCGCCGCGCCGGCCGACGGCGTCGACGAGGCAGCCGGAATCTCGCAGACGAAGTAGCCCTGCGCCGCCCACTCCTCCTGCCAGCGGCTCTCGTAGCTCTTCGGATCGAAACGCTTGTCCATCTCGATGATCGGAGTCGTCCTCATGAGGCGGCCGGTCGAGGACGCCGGTAGTGGGCCGGCCGGACATCTCTCGTCTCGACGAGAGCGCGCCGGCCCGGGTGGGTCTCAATCGATAGAAGATTCCAGTTCGCGGATGCGGCTCTTGAGCAGCACTTCGGCGAGATCGGGAACGACCTCCCAGGCGACGTCGCGCACCGCCTTGTCGCCGGCGAGCTCCAGCATGCGGCGGGCGATGCGATCGACATCGGCATCGGAGAGGGCCGCTCCGGCGAAAGTCGCCGCGGAAGGCGCGGAGCTGAAGACCGGCGGCGCTGCACTGGCGAAGTCGGTGGCCGGCGCCGGAGCGGCGAAGGGCTCGGGGACGTCAGGCACCGGGGCGAATCGCGAAGAGGTCTCGACCTGCGGCTCGGGAGCGGCATAGAGCTCCGGCGCCTCTTCGACCGGGAGCGGAGCGGCCGTGCTGCCACCGTCGAAAGCCGGGAGATCTTCGACGACCGGCTCCCAGAGGTCGTCGGTCGGCGCCGGCAGGGCGTAGATGTCGTCGGCGCCCGCCTGGAGGTCGCCGGTAGCGGAGTCGTCCGCGAAGTCGGCGCTGGCCGGCGGCACCGGCACCGAGCGCGAGGGCGCAGAGGCGAGCTCCCGCACGCGCCGCATGAGCTCCTGGGAATCGAACGGCTTCTTCAGGTGGCCGTCAGCGCCGCAGCGCATCGCCTCGTCGGCGTCGAAACCCTCGAACGTGCCGACGAGCAAGAGCACCGGCACCGTCGGATAGAGCTCCTTCGAGCGCCGGCAGACTTCGAATCCGCCGGCCGCAGGCATATGCACGTCGGCGATCACCACATCCGGCTTCGACTCGCTCAGGCGTGCGATCGCCTCCGCACCGTTCGACACAGCGGAGACGCGGAAGTCCTCGTCCATGAAGGTCAGTTCGACCACCTTCTGGATGGTCACGCTGTCGTCAGCCAGGAGAATCGTCTTCGTCATTGCTCCTCCGAGTCGCTCCCCCGGGGGCCGCGAGGCCGGGCCGGGGAGGCCCTTGGTTCAGGCCCGAACGAGGCGCTGTTCGAGATATTTCACGATATCCCCGGTGTTGGTTCCGGGGAGGAAGATCTGGTCGATTCCCGCCTGCTTCAAGGTCGCGACGTCGCGGTCGGGAATGATCCCGCCGGCGAAAACGAGCATCTCCTCGGCTCCCGCCTCACGCAGCAGGCGGGTGATCTCGGGCAGCAGCCGGTTGTGCGCCCCGGAGAGGATCGACAGCCCGACCGCGTCGACGTCCTCTTGCACGGCTGCCGAGGCGATCTGCTCCGGGGTTTGCCGCAAGCCGGTGTAGATCACTTCGAATCCGGCGTCGCGCAGGGCCCGCGCCACGACTTTGGCTCCGCGGTCATGTCCGTCCAGGCCGGGCTTGGCGATCAGGATGCGTCTGTTCATGTCGGCCATCCGATTGATTCTAACAGGGGAAATGGCAATTTGGTGGGTTCAGTTCCCGATATAGCCCAGCGCCTTGAGCTGATTGCGCAGGTCCTCGTCGATTCCGGCGGGGACCTCTTCATCGCGCGCCGTGTCGCTGCCCTCGACGATCCGGCCCACTTTCGCGCGCAGCTCGAGCACGCGCGCCGCGAGGCCGGGTGCAAGGTTGTTCTGCTCTCCCGGATCGCGCTTGAGATCGAAGAGCTCGTAGCTCTCCTCCCCATCCTCCGAGGACCGTCGCGGGATCGAGACGATGAACTTGTAGCGCGGCGTGCGCAGCCCCTTCTGCTCCTTCTCCTTGACGTTCGTGTGCTCGGCGAACGCCTCGCGGGCCGGAAGCGAACCGAGGCCCGCGAGCAGGGGAACCAGGCTGCGCCCGTTGACCGGGCTTTCGAGCTCGACGCCGAGGAGCTCCAGCAGGGTCGGATAGAGATCGATCAGTTCGATCTGATCCTCGATGCTGCCCTGAACGAGAGCCGCCTTGCCCTGGGTCCGGCCCTTGCGATTCAGGTCCTCGCGCACCGCATCGGGCAGGTAGACCAGCAGCGGGACGTGGAGCTGATGGTCGTACAGGTTCTGGCCGTGCCCCCAGGAGCCGTGCTCCCAGAACTGCTCGCCGTGATCGCTGGTGACGATGACGATCGAGTCGGCAAGCAGTCCGGCGCGCTCGAAGCCGGCGAAGAACTCCCCCAGTTTGCCGTCGGTGTAGGCGAGATCGCCGTCGTACATCGCCTCGGCGTAACGCTGCTCGTCGTCCGTGAAGCGCTTGCGCAGCCGGTTCCAGATCTCCTTCGAGACCTCTCCGGTGAGTCGTCCCGACGGCATCCCCTCGGCGAATCGCGGGTGGGTATAGGGCTCGTGCACCTCGTAGCAGTGCAGGAAAGCGAAGAACGGTCGGTCAGCCCGCTCGGCGCGCTCGCGCGTCCAGTCCACCATCTTCTGCGGCTCATGGATCCAGTCCCAGACGCGGTAGATCCCGAATCCGCGGTCGAAGCCCAGCGTCGAGTCGACCTGCCCGCCGCCAGTGGCCGCGATGGTCTCGTAGCCGGCCCGATGCAGAACCTCGCCGAGCATCGGCGAGTCCAATCCGCCGCGGGATGCCGGGTAGACGCCGGTGAGCATCGAACGATGCGACGGACGCGTCCACGGGGCCTGGCTGATCGCCCAGTCGAAACGCAGACCGCGCGCCGCAAAGGCGTCGAGGTTGGGAGAGGTCGGTCGCTCGTATCCGTAGGTCCCGAGATGGTCCGCGCGCAGGGTGTCGAGACTGATCCAGACGATGTTGGGCCGGGACTTTCCGGCGCTGGACGCCGCCGCAGTGCGGTTCGACGCCGGGCCGGGTGCCCGAACGAGCTCAGGCGACGACCAGGCGGCGACGAGCCCCGCACCCGTTCCGGCGACCGCAACGAGCTCGATGCCGACCTCTTTGCCACCCCAGGCGGCGAGGTCGACCTCTTCGTCATGCCACCTGCCAGGCACCTCGGCCGCGACCTGGCGATCGAACACCGTCGCCACCCTGGCTCCTGGCGGGCCGACGCGAATCTGCATGCCGACCGTACCGCCCTTTTCCCCGCCGTCGAGGACGCCGACGCCGAAACGCAGCCGGCCCTGTGGCGGAACGGTCAGCGTGTACAGGAAGCTCGCGCCCGGGGGCGCGACGAGCGCGAGACGTTCTTCGCGCGTAAAAACCTCGCCAAGCCGCACCCGGGCGATGTACTCCGGGCCGGCGGGATCGTAGGTCGCGAGATCGTCGCCGCTGCGCAAGCCGGACGCCGGCAGCGCGACTCCACCCGGCCAGACGACTTCGGGCGGACGCCCTGGATCGAGCAGCCGGACGCCCCCCAGGTCCGCCGCCGGACCAGAGCAGCTGACCACGATGCCGGCGAGGAGAAGTACCGCCACCGCCCGCGCGACTCGCTTCAGAATGCCCCCCGAAAATAGACCAGGTCGGTGTGCGGCGGGATGTACCCCAACTGGCGCAGCAGGCTCACCACCTGCCCGCGATGGTAGGTCGCGTGATTGACGAAGTGCAGCAGAACCTGACGAAAGGGCGCGCTGTGCGTCTCGCCGGCGAGGTTCGTCCAGGTGAAGGCCTGGTCGAGCTGTTCCTCGGCCAACGAGGCGAGAAAGAACTCGAGCTGCGGCCAGAAATCCTCGTAGCTCGACGCCAGCGCATCGAGGCTGGGATAGTCGTCGATCGTCGGCACATGGCCGAGCGGGATGCCGAGGAAGCGCGAAAGCCAGAGCTGCTCGGAGCCGAGGATGTGGGCCATGGTGCCGAGCATGGAGTGGAAACTCGTGCCGGTCTCGCGCGTCAGGTCCTCGGGGCGGACGTTGCCGAGCTCGCCGAGCACCGTCCGGTCGGCCCAGATGGTGTAGGCGATCAGTCCGCGGACCGTCGGCAGGAGGGAGCTCATCGCACCCTCAGAAGACCGCCGGTTCTTCGTAGGTGCCGAAGACGTCGCGCATCGCGTCGCTGATCTCCCCCACCGTGCAGTAGGTCTTCACGCAGTCGAGAATGAGCGGCATGGTGTTCGCTTCACCGCGCGCGCCGGCGCGCAGGGCATCGAGGGTGCGCGCCACCGCGCCGCGATCGCGGGCCGACTTCACCTTGTCGAGCGCCGCGATCTGGACTTCGGCGAGGTCGTCGGAGATGTAGAGCGTCTCCATCGGCGCTTCGTTCTCGACCACGAAAGCGTTCATGCCGACCACGAGCTTCTCCTTCTTCTCCACCGAGCGCTGGTAGGCGAACGCCGCGTCCATGATCTCGCGCTGCGGGAAGCCGGCCTCGATCGCCTCGACCATGCCGCCCAGCTCGTCGATGCGCCGGAAGTAGTCGAAGGCGCCGTCGACCATCTTGCGGGTCATCTCCTCGACGAACCAGCTTCCGCCCAGGGGGTCGACGGTGTTGATGACGCCCGATTCGTGCGCCAGGATCTGCTGCGTCCGCAGGGCGATGCGGGCGTTCTCCTCGGTGGGCAGCGCGAGGGTTTCGTCGAGCGCATTCGTGTGCAGCGACTGGGTGCCGCCGAGAATCGCCGCCAGTGCCTGAACCGCGGTTCGCACGACGTTGTTGACCGGTTGCTGTGCGGTGAGCGAGCAGCCGGCAGTCTGGGTGTGGAAGCGGCACATCCAGCTGCGCGGGTTCTGCGCGCCGTAGCGCTCCCGCATGACCGTCGCCCAGATCTTGCGCGCCGCGCGGAACTTGGCGATCTCCTCGAAGAAGTCGTTGTGGCTATTGAAGAAGAAGGAGAGGCGCGGCGCGAAGGCATCGACGTCCAGGCCGGCGCGGACGCCGTATTCGACGTACTCCATGCCGTCGCGCAGGGTGAAGGCGAGCTCCTGCAGCGCCGTCGAGCCGGCTTCACGGATGTGGTAACCGGAGATCGAAATGGTGTTCCACTTCGGCACCCGTTCGGCGGCGAACGAAAACTGGTCGGTGATCAGCCGCATCGACGGCCGCGGCGGATAGATGTACTCCTTCTGCGCGATGTACTCCTTGAGAATGTCGTTCTGCAGGGTGCCCGACACCCTGCCCGCGATATCGACGCCCTGCTTCTCGGCCACCGCGAGGTACATCGCGAAGAGGATCGGCGCGGTCGAGTTGATGGTCATCGAGGTGGTGACATCGCCCAACGGGATGCCGTCGAACAGCGCTTCCATGTCAGCCAGGGAGTCGATGGCGACGCCGCACTTGCCGACCTCGCCGGCCGCCATCTTGTGGTCCGAGTCGTAGCCGTAGAGCGTCGGCAGGTGGAAAGCGACCGAGAGCCCGGTCTGCCCCTGCGACAGCAGATACTTGAAGCGCTGGTTGGTATCGGCCGCGGAGCCGAAACCGGCGAACTGGCGCATCGTCCAGAGCTTGCCGCGATAGCCGGTCGGATGGATCCCGCGGACGTACGGGAACTCGCCCGGCACGCCGATCCCGGCGATCGGGTCGCTCACCGACTGGTCGGGGGTGACCAGCTCCGGAACCGGCTGTCCGGAGATGGTCGTGAAGTCCTTCTTCCAATAGGGTCGCGCCCCGGCCTCACGGTCACGCGTCGCCTGCCAGCGCTCGCGCGCCGCCTCGGCGCGACCCCGTACCTCTTCGCGGAGCGGGGTAAGAGCCTCCCTGGGCTCGGCCGGAGCGGCTTCCTGTGGCGGTTCCTTGACGGACATGTTCGGATTCTCCTCGATTCCTCGCGAACGCAGAGTATAAGGCTCCGGACGCCCGGCCGGAGAGGTCGGCGTCCGGGACGAGAGACGGCGGCTCAGGCCGGCGGCGGTGCCTCGAGCGCGGCGCGAAATCCGGCGACCAGACCGCGGAGCTTGGCTGCGACCGCGGCAGTGTTGCCGCGCGGCAGCTCGCGCAGGAAAGCGGCCGGAAGCGCGAGTGCGGTCCAGAACAGAAAGGCCGCCCACCCGGCTGGTCCGGCGTACTTGCGGACGAAGATCGCTGTCGAACGCCCGGTGCGAAAGGTCCGGCCCGCGGTGTAGCCACCGGTCGTCGGCGAGACCATGTGCCAGAGCCTTGCCCGGTGGGCATACCAGCAGCGGAAGCCGGCGCGCTTCATCCGCACGCACCAATCCGCATCTTCGACCGAGACATGGTAGACCGGGTCCCAGAGACCGGTCGCCCGCATCGCCTGACGGCGGATCAACATCAAAGCACCATTCGAATAATCGACCTCGCCGTCGCGATCGTACTGCCCGCGATCGAGCTCCCCCATTCCGCGCTCCCGGGTGACCGCTTCGCGGAAGCGCAGGCGGCCGCCGGCGGACCACAGCCGGTTGCGGTCGCCGAAGTAGTAGTAGCACTTCGGTCCGACGCAGCCGATGGTCGCGTCGGCTTCGGCCGCCGCCACCAGCTCGCGCAGCAGGTCGGGCGCGACCTCGATGTCGTTGTTCATCGGCATCAGGTAGTCCCAGCCCTCCTCGAGGCCGACCCGGAAACCGAGGTTCAACCCGCCGGAGATGCCGAGGTTCTCCTCGGTCCGCAACCTTCGAACCGACGGGAAGGCGGCGCCGACCGCCGCGTCCGAGCCGTCGGTCGAGCCGTTGTCGACGACCAGAATGGAAAGCCGCGGATAGTCGAGCGCCAGCAGGCTCGCCACCGTCGCGAGGGTGATTTCACGGCCGTTGTAGTTGAGAACGATCGCCAGCACGCCCGGCGCCGCCCCGGCAGGGGCCTGCCTTCCGGGGCGGGAGCTCACGCGCCCAGCAGATGCCGCGCGATGACCAGGCGCTGCATCTCGCTCGTGCCTTCGTAGATCGTCGTCACCCGCACGTCGCGGTAGAGCCGCGCGATCTCGTACTCCTCGCTGACCCCGTTGCCACCGTGGATCTGCAGGGCATCCCAGACCGCGCGATTGGCAGCTTCGCTGGCGTAAGCCTTGGCCTCCGCCGCGAGCCGCCCGGCAGCGCCCGACTTCTCGGAAGCTGCGGCATGCCAGAGCAGCGCGCGCGCCGCAGCGAGCTCGGTGGCGATGCGCGCGAGCTGGAACTGGATCGCCTGGTGGTTGGCGATCGGTACGCCGAACTGCACGCGTTCCTGCGCATAGGCAATGGCGAGCTCGAGCGCCCGCTGGTGGATCCCCACCGCCTGCGCCGCGATTCCGAGCCGCGAATGGTCGAGGGTGGCGAGCGCGATCTTGAAGCCGCCACCCTCGGCACCGAGCAACTGACCGGCGGGAACCCGGCAGTCGGTGAAGCTCACCGCGGCGGTGACCGAGGCGCGCAGCCCGAGCTTCTCCTCGGGGCGCCCGACCTGGACGCCGGGGGACGCAGCATCGACCACGAAGGCCGAAATACCGCGCTTGCCGGCCGCGGCATCGGTCTTCGCCATGACGACGAAGGTGCCGGCGACACCGGCGTTGGTGATCCACACCTTGGCGCCGTCGAGCACGTAGTCGTCGCCATCGCGGCGGGCGGTGGTGAGCATTGCCCCGGCATCGCTGCCGGAGCCGGCCTCGGTGAGACAGAAGCCACCCAGCTTCCGCCCGCTCGCGAGGTCGGGCAGGAACCGGAGCTTCACCTCTTCGCTGCCGAACTTCGCGATCGGCCAGCAACAGACCGAGTTCGAGACGCTCATCGTCACGCCGATCGACGGGCAGATGCGCGAGATCTCCTCGACCGCGATGCAGTACGAGAGTGGGTCGAAACCGGTTCCGCCGTAGCGCTCCTCGACCAGCATGCCGAGCAGCCCCATCTCCCCCGCCTCGCGCAGCAGGTCGGCCGGGAATGCGTGCGCCCGGTCACGCTCGCCGGTGCCGGGATGGATACGCTCCTCGGCGAACCGGCGAATCTCCTGGCGCAGCAGATCCTGCTCTTCGGTGAAGGAAAAATCGACCGCCACGAGCTATCAGCTGCCCTTCAGGATCGAGTCGGCGATGACCAGTTTCTGGATCTCGCTGGTGCCCTCGTAAATCTCGGTGATGCGGGCATCGCGGAAGAAGCGCTCGACGTCGTAGTCGCGCGTGTAACCGTAGCCGCCGTGAATCTGCAGGGCCTTGTTGGTCACCCGCTGCGCCATCTCGGAGGCGAAGAGCTTGGCCTGCGCCGCTTCGAGGGTGCAGCGCTTGGTGTTCTCCTTCGCCCACGCCGCCTTGTAGACCAGCAGCCGAGCGGCGTCGAGCTCCATGGCCATGTCGGCAAGGTAGAACTGGATCGCCTGGAAGTCGGCGATCGGATGTCCGAACTGCTCGCGCTCCTTGGCATACTTGAGCGCCGCCTCGAACGCGCCCTGGGCTATGCCGACGGCCTGGGCGGCGATGCCGATTCGCCCGCCATCGAGCGTCGACATCGCGACGCCGAAGCCCTTGCCCTCGTCGCCCAGGCGCTGCCGCGCCGGCACGCGAAGGTTGTCGAAGTAGAGCTGAGTCGTCCCCGAGGCCTGCACGCCGAGCTTGTATTCGTGGTGACCGCGGCTGAATCCGGGGCTGTCCATTGCCACGATGAAGGCCGTGATGCCGCGATGTTTCAGCGCCGGATCGAGCGTGGCGAAGACCAACGCCGTGTCGGCGTGGGTGCCGTTGGTGATGAAGACCTTGCTGCCGTTGAGGATGTAGTCGTCGCCGTCGCGCTTCGCCGTCGTCTTGAGGGCGGCGGCGTCGCTGCCGGCGTCGGGCTCGGTCAGCGCGAAACAGCCCAGCTTCTTGCCGGCGGCAAGCGGCGCGAGGAACTCGCGCTTCTGCTCGTCCGTGGCGTAGCGCATCAGGGGATCGCAGACCAGCGAATTGTTCACCGAGAGGATGACGCCGCTCGACGCGCAGACCCGGCTGATCTCCTCGATAGCGACGCAGTAGGAGACCATGTCCATGCCGGCGCCGCCGAACTCCTCCGGCACGCAGACGCCGGCGAGCCCGAGCTCCCCCGCCTGGTGGTAGTAGTCGATCGGAAACTCGCCGCTGGCGTCGATCTCCCGCGCCCGCGGGGCAACCACCTCGGCCGCGAACCGGCGCACCGTGTCACGCAGCATCGTCTGTTCTTCGTTGAGCTCGATTTCCATGATCACCCTCGCGGCGATGCTACCAGTGAGGCAAGACGCCGGAAAGCACTCGCGGCGCCCGGCGAGTGGGCGTGACGTCCCGCAGCCGGCGGTGGCGCTTGGCCGGCGGCCATTTCTGCGACAAGATTGTCGATCATGGCCGAAATGAACCGACTGACGTTCACTGACATCGAATTGAGCAGCTACCTGCCGTCGGGATGGGGAATCCGCCACGCCGGCTCCGGCAGCTGGGACTCCGGCAAGAGCACCTACGAGGTCCAGGTCTACGACTCGGCGGACAACGTCTGGCCCCTACGGATCACCGGCAAGGAGGCCGCCGCCCGCGGTCGCCTCGAAGCGCTCAAGGCCAGCGTCGACGTCCTCTACCGCAAGGCCCTGCGCTAGCCCCTTTCCGAGGCAGAACCCGGCTCAACCCGCCTGGCCGCTTTGCGGCCGACTTCCTGGTTTGACCGCTTGCGTGCCCGCGCGGCAGAGCGGACAGTCCGCGCCGTCGTAGGTCGGCAGATCGAGCGGCAAGAGGGCGGCGAAGGGCACCGTGAAGCCGTGCCGGCCGCCGCTGCGGTCGATGATCGAGCCGATGCCGACGACCACCGCGCCGGCGCTCTCGGCGAGCGCCGCGGTTTCGATCGTCGACTTGCCGGTGGTGACGACGTCTTCGATGATCACCACCCGCTCGCCGGGGGTGAGCTCGAATCCCCGCCGCAGGGCGAGCTTGTCGCCGGCCCGCTCGGCGAACCGGAACGGCACCCCGAGGGCGCGAGCCACCTCGTGGCCGACGATCACCCCGCCGAGCGCCGGCGACAACACGGAGTCAGGAGCGAGACCGCGCAGCAGGGCGGCGATCCCTTCACCGGCATCCGCTGCCCGCGCCGGACTCTCGAGCAGCAGGGCACACTGAACGTAGGCCGGGGAATGCAGACCCGAGGAAAGCAGGAAGTGGCCGCGGCGCAGCGCGCCGCAGCCCTCGAGGGTTTCGAGCAGGGAGCTAGTCGTCATCGCCTGCGGCGGCCGGGGCTTCACGTCTTCGGATCTCATACTGCTCCATCTTCTTGTAGAGGTTGCTGCGGGGGGTATCGATGGCCAGGGCTGTCTGGGTCACGTTCCATTGGTGATCGCCGAGCTTCTGCACCAGAAAGAGCTTCTCCGCCTGGTCACGGAACTCGCGCAGCGTCTTGAGGCCCTGGAAGGACTGCCCGAGCTCGACGCGGGCGCTGCCGGCGGCCGCTCCAACGGCGTCGCGACCGATGGTGTCCCCCGGCGTCAGGATCAACAGCCGCTCCACCAGGTTGCGCAGCTCGCGCACGTTGCCCTTGAAGGGCAACATCTGGAGCAGCTCCATGGCCTCCGGCGCGAAGCGTTTCCGGCGGTAGTTGTTGGCCTCGCAGAAGCGACGGGCGAAATGCTCGACCAGTAGCGGAACGTCTTCCAGGCGTTCGCGCAATGCCGGAGTGCGAATGGGCACGACATTCAGCCGGTAGAAGAGGTCCTCGCGGAACCGCCCGGCCTCGATCTCCTCCTCCAGTTTGCGATTCGTCGCCGCGACGACGCGCACGCTCACCCGCACGACCTTGTCGGCACCGATCGGCTCGACGTCGCCGCTTTCGAGCACCCGCAGCACCTTTGCCTGGGTGCGCGCCGACATGTCGCCGACCTCGTCGAGAAAGATCGTGCCGCCGTCCGCGGCAACGAATTTGCCGGTCTGGCGACGCACCGCGCCGGTGAAGCTCCCCTTCTCGTGCCCGAAGAGCTCGGACTCGATCAGCTCTTC